>JADMIO011280063.1_pt1 | contig 29879 bp, 29 predicted proteins | sample 8958161 | NCBI WGS metagenome assembly JADMIO01 (sample SAMN16585339, study PRJNA669376) | soil metagenome | isolation source: Crop rotation soil | place: USA: Cullars Rotation, Alabama | collected 2011 | reverse complement strand
GCCGCGACTTCAAGTCACGTGAATTCCAAGCTTCGGATCCCACTGTGCTGGAAAGTTCAATTTGAGCGAGGCATTGCAAAACAATGGATTGAAAAACTTTGTTTTCAATATCGCGGATAAAAACAGTTTCTGGAAATTCAAACTCTTTAGTATCAAATTTCTTCTTATCTATTTTTGATGTGGCGTCTGTCATGCTGATCTCCTATCGGTTGACAGCAGTTCTCTGATACTTTAACATGAAACTTTTAATCTAACTAGAGCTTTCTTGTCAAGGACACCTGATTTTAGAGACTAAGCCGAGTTAGTTGATTTTCTAACAATTTAATTAAGAGGATTTCTCATGTCCTACCCTTCTTATAACGATCCCCAGCTCAATATTCTATTTTTTATCCTTCTCCTTCCGATTGCAGGTGCGGCCGCTTATTATGCCAAGCGCAAAGGACGTAATCCCTTGTTTTGGTTTGTCATAGGAGTTTTATTGGGAATTTTTTCTTTATTAATTCTTTGGCTTCTTCCACATGTTTCTTCTAACCAAGATCAAGAAGGAGAAGCAAGGCCGACAATGACGGTATCAAATCCTGATCCTTCCTTACACCATTCTACAAGTGTGGAGATCGTTAGACCGCTGGAAGAAGATAAATTGTGGTACTACTTAGATCAACATCATCAACAGATGGGACCGGTGAGTATTGTGGCATTAAGAGAATTATGGAATCGAGGGCAATTAGATTTGGAAAGTTATGTATGGGCAGAGGGAATGGCACAATGGCAAAAAGTAGATCATTTACCTAATTTAAAGACAGTATTGAACGTTCGTTAGGGATTTAAATGTAAATTACGTACAAAGACATAAAATAGAATGACTAAGATTGTCTCCATCTTTGTGTCTTTGTACGACTTTCAGGGGCAGCTACCAACTGGATTTGGTGACACCTGGGATCATGCCTGCTGAGGCAAGTTCACGGAAAGTAAGACGTGAAAGCTTAAATTTACGCATATAACCACGAGGACGACCGGTCATTTGACAACGATTTCTTAACCGTATGATAGAAGAGTCCCGTGGCATTTTATTGAGTGCAATGCGTGCAGCTTCTCTTTCTTCCTCATTTAAATTCATATTGTAAACTTTTTGGCGTAATGCTTGTCGCTTCTCCCATTTAAGCTTGACAAGTTTTTCACGGCGTTTTTGTTTTTCTACGCTAGACTTTTTTGCCATCTTTGTTTCCTTATTGTTTTACGGGCTGGCCCTTTTTGACGTTGCTTGCGATTGGGGTCTTTTTTATTGATCACGTATAACCGCCCTTGGCGACGTACAAGAATGTCTCCTTTGGAAGGGTCAGCTTTCACGGAAGCTTTAACTTTCATAATGATTTCCTAACTTAACTTTACTGCTTAAGATGATTAAAAATACGTGATTTCTCATTTATAAAGCAAGTGCTAATTTTTGTATTCTTGACTTGCTTTTTATTGACCAAAGCCTTTATGCTGTTAGCAACTTTTATTTATCCTTACCAAGGAATACAACGTGAAGCGTACTTACCAACCTAGCAAGCGCCGACGTGCTTCTGAACATGGGTTTCTAAAAAGAATGAGCACAGCTAGTGGGCGCAAAATCATTAATAGACGTCGTCGACATGGGCGCAAGCAATTAACACGAGTTTAACTTATTCTTTTCCTAAGTCTGTACGTTTACGGACACGGCAGCAGTATCAGCGTATGGGACGGGGAAGTTATACCTATGTAGGCCGCTGGATTGTAGTTGATTTTCGTTTAAATAAAGAAGCTTGCTCTAGATTGGGAATCACGGTGACAAAGCGATATGGAAAAGCGCCCCAACGTAATCGCTTTAAACGTCTGATGCGTGAAGCATTTCGCTTATCTTATTCTAAATTGAATGTGTCTTTAGATATTGGAGTACGCCCTCGTTCTGCGGCTTTAAAAGCGAAAATGCAAGAGATCCAAAAGGATTTATTGGCTTTTATAGCCTTCTATCCTTCTTTCTTTCAATAGACTTCTTGCATAATGAGCTTTGCTTGAGAAATTTGATGATTTTTGAGCAGATCTACTATAATTATGCAAGAAGTCTAATAGGCGACAACATATCTTTCTTCTCATGACATTATCCAAAGAATTACACACTTTAAATCCCCAACAAAGACAAGCAGTAGAGCTTGTCAAGGGGAGATTACTCATTTTGGCAGGGGCAGGAAGTGGCAAAACGCGTGTATTGACTCTACGGATGGCATATTTAATGCGTGAAAAGGGGGTTTCTCCAGAAGCAATTTTGGGGCTTACCTTTACCAATAAAGCAGCAGCAGAGATGCGACATCGCTTGGCGACCTTCGTCGATCCACAAGCAGCACGTCAAGTGAATCTGTGTACCTTTCATAGTTTTTGCATGCAAGTGTTACGGAAAGATATTGCTGTGCTAGGCTATACAAATAACTTTAGCCTTTATGATGAATATGATGTACAACGGTTAATGAATTTGATTGCGCGTGATCTCTTGCAGCAAGAGGGAGAGTTACCTTCTTTATCCTCTACTGTAGCAGCGATTCGTCATGCGCGCAATAAAGGTCTTACACCGGACCAATTACAAGAAAGAGCAATCACCTGGCATGATAAATTTGTGTTCGAAGTATATAGCCGCTTAAAAGCAAGCATGCGGGCGTACAATGCAGTAGACTTCGACCATCTATTAGGGCTTACTGTCGAATTATTTGAAACCTTTCCTGCCGTTTTGAAACGCTATCAAGAGCGTTATCAATACTTCTTAATTGATGAATATCAAGATACCAATCCCATTCAGTATCGTTTAGCCTCTCTTTTGGCCTCTAAGTCTCACAATTTATGTGTAGTTGGTGATGACGACCAATCTATCTATGGATGGCGCGGAGCCGATATTAAAAATATTTTGGAATTTGATCAAGCGACTGTCATCAAATTGGAGCAAAATTATCGTTCGACGAATCTGATTTTGAGAGCAGCTACTGCTGTGATTCAAAAGAATGCGCAGCGGCATGACAAAGTTTTATGGAGCGATAAGGGAGAGGGAGAGTTGATAGAAGTTTTTCACGCTCCCAATGAATTAGAAGAAGTGCAAGCGGTGCTCAAGCGGCTGATCCGCTTGCGAGAAGTGCGAGGCTTAAGATGGCGTGACTTTGCTATTCTTTATCGCTCTAATGCCTTATCGCGCCAGTTTGAACTAGCCCTAATGAAACAGGCTTGGAAGCAGGGAGAGCGTTGGATGCAAGGCATCCCTTACGAGATAGTGGGAGGTGTAGAATTTTATGAAAGACGAGAAGTAAAAGATCTATGTGCCTATTTACGGTTAATTCTTAATCCTTTAGATCAAGAAGCCCTTTTACGCATTATTAATCAACCGCGAAGAGGTATTGGAGATGAAACTTTAGATCGCTTGACCAGTTACAATCGGCAGAAGGGCCTTCCTCTGTGGCATGTCTTACAAGGTGTTGTAAAACAAGAGCCACATTTTCGTGAGTTTAATTTGCATTCTAAAGCACAGAAGGGCCTCTATGAGTTTGTGACAATAATAGAAGAGGCGCAGCAACAGTTTCAGCAGGGGCAATTAGCGGTTAGCTTGCAGTGGTTAATTCAACGTATTGATTACCAAAAGGCGATTCACGAAGAAGTCAAAAGTCAGACCATGCGCGATTTTAAGATGGAGAACGTGCAAGAGTTTGTGGCATCTTTAATCGACTTTGAGGAGCACGCCCAACAGAATGGCGAAAGAGAATGTTCCCTTACTGCTTTTATCTCTAATTTGACGCTTGATCAACAATTGGTTACCACTAATCAAAAGCGTCAAACAGATGATCGGGTGCTGCTTATGACGTTTCATAGTGCGAAGGGATTAGAATTTCCTGTATGCTTCTTAGTGGGTGTGGAAGATCATATTATTCCTCACGAAAAAAGTGTAAAAGAGGGAGGAATAGAAGAGGAGCGCAGGCTCATGTATGTGGCGATTACACGTGCCAAAGAGCGCTTAATTTTAAGTATGGCGCGGCAACGCAAGCGCCTGGGAAAGGAAATGCCGAGCTCTCCTTCTCGTTTTTTACACGAAATTCCCAAAGAATATTTGCGTCCCACAGATTGGCGCGTGGTATCTTAAGTTATAGATTGAAATATATATAATTGATATAATTTTATTATATTACTAGGAGATGTAGTATGAAAGATAATATAGTTAATTATAATTTATCAATTATTTATGAACATCCTAATTCTATTTTTGTAGCGAATGAAGAGGGAAAACTAGACACCATTTCCAGCTTTAATGTAGTGGGAAGATTGATTGAATGGATTAAAGATGTCAGATCGGGCAAAGAACGAAGCACGCACACTCATAAGGTGCTCATTCATACATTAGAAAAAGTCGTTGAAAATGTAGAGCAAAAAGGGTATTTTTGTTTTTCCGATCCTGATCGGTTACAACCTACATTTAGTTTAACTGGTCTTTGTTATGCGCTGCTTCGTGGTTGTCGTTATGAACGGCTTCCTGTGTATAAGTTTAGGTATTATCATCCTATAGATGCTCTTGCGGATAAAATTCTTGGCTCTTCTTTAAATAAGAAATCAGATATCAGGCAACTCGCAAAGCAAATCAAAGAAAGTTCTATCCCTCTTCTGCAAGCTTTAAGTGAGAGTCGAAGGCAAGAACTTTTTGAAAAACCTTTTAATGTTTAACTCACCTTATATTTTTGCGTAAGGCGAGTGTTTAAATCATCCAACGATCTTTACATCTTTGGATGATCTTCTACAATTATTGATAGTAAGAGTTTTGTATTCTTTGAGAATGGCCTTGTAACAGTTGATCGATAAAAGCAGCGGGTTGTTTTGTATGAGTGTCCACAGTAAAAAGGAGCTGTCCGTTAGGTTGTATGACAATCATGGTAGGATATTCATAAATGCCGTAAAGATCCAATAGAGGTTTATAGGGCGAGTGCAGATCGCCTCCTTGCACATATCTAGGAAATTCAGCTTTTAAGAAGATAAATTTATTTGCGACAGCTTGAATAAATTCAGGATTGTGAATCACTTTGCGCTCTAACTCTTGACAAGGGGGACACCATTGAGTGCCTGTAAATAGAATCACAATGGGCTTACCAGCTTGCTTTGCTAAGGAGATCGCTTCAGAATAATTTGTGAGCCAGTGAATGCTTGTGGGTGCATAATTATACGCAGCAGGGGGCACATGAGATTGGTGAGGAATGGGGACTTGAGCCATTAAAGCTGTCGACAGTAAGCAGGCACTGCTTATGAATAAACTAATGAGTGTTTTCATAGGGGTTCTCCTTATAAGTAAATGAGTTTAGCAGTTTTTATCTGAATCTGCCTGTCTTTTAGTCAAGACAGGCAGATTCAGATGACTCATAAATTATAAAAATTTTGACAAAAATGCAATCTTTTCCCCCTACTATAGTTGTGCGTCATCGCTTAGAAAATATGAAAAAATGCAGTTTGCGAGGACTGGAAGGACGTGCTGACTTTCAATTTTTCACTTATCCTTTTGTACAGCCCCTGATTTTTTCGTCCTATCTTCTTTTAACGCTTGATGGCCCTCCTTTAACAGAAGCGGATGCGGCATCTGGATTATTAATTTTAGATGCTACGTGGCGTTATGCACATAAAATGTTTCAGGCCTTGCAACCTTATCCCGCGCATCTTTATCGCAGTCTGCCTGCACACTACCGCACTGCTTACCCACGTCGTCAAACAGCTTGTTCTGATCCTGTACGTGGCCTTGCCTCTATAGAGGCCATCTATTTAAGTTATAAAATTTTAAAACGAAATAGTGAAGGGCTTCTAGATCATTATTACTGGAAAGAGGATTTTCTCTTACTCAATCAAATTGACTTTTAAATTTTTTTTCTATATAATTTAATATACTTTTAATTTTATTAATCAAATAAAGAGAAGATTTGATGTATACTCAATTAACCGAGCAATTGGATTTTATAGAAAATATTCTATGGACTTATGGAGGCGTGCCGCTTGTATTACTATTAGGTCTTTATTTAACAATTAAATCAAATTTTTTTCAAATTCGTTACTTTCCAACCATTTTTAAAACATTTATTAGTTTTTTACGTGTACACAAGACGACACAAGAGCGGGGTGTACATCCTTTAAAGGCTTTCTTTGCAGCTGTTGGAGGATGCGTAGGTATTGGAAATATCGTAGGAATTTGTACAGCAGTACAGCTGGGAGGGCCGGGAGCTCTATTTTGGATTTGGATTACCGCTTTGGCAGGTATGATTCTCAAATATTCTGAGGTGTATCTTGGCATGCGCTATCGCGTTCCCAACGGACGGGGAGGATATAACGGAGGACCTATGTACTTCTTAACGCGCGTGTTTCGTCACAATTGGGTTCCCAAAATGGTTTGTCTTCTATTATGTATCTACGGAGTAGAGGTCTATCAATTTAGTGTGATTACCACAAGTATCACAACAAATTTTGGAGTGAATGCCTATGGAGTGATTGCCATTTTACTATTACTCGTCATTTTTGCAGGAAGTGGGGGAGTGCGTCGCGTGGGTGCAATTTCGAGCACAAGCTTACCTATTTTTGTAGTAGTCTATGTGAGTATGGGAATTTGGGTGTTAGTAAATAACCTCAGCATTTTACCTACCGTGATCGAACAAATTTTTATTTCGGCTTTTAATGGTCATGCCGCTTTGGGTGGATTTGCAGGAGCGGGAATTATGGCTACAATGTCCTATGGAATTCGTAGAGGTTGTTATACCGGTGATATAGGAGTAGGTTACGCGTCTGTTATTCATAGTGAATCTAGTGAACAAGTCCCTGAAAGACAAGCTTCTTTAGCAATTGTCGATATCTTTCTAGACACTTTTGTGGTGTGTACTACGAGCTTATTCTTAATTTTGGCAACTGGCGTTTGGCATGAACCTTTAGAAGCAGGTATGTTAGTCCAATTAGCATTAGGCCAATACTTTCCTTATATGCATTTTTTTATGCCTATTTTCCTCTTTATGTTAGGATATAATACCATTAATGCTTATTTTTGCGTGGGTCTCAAATGTGCTGAACATCTTTCCAACCGTTGGGGACGCTCTCTCTATTATATATATGCTGTTGCGGCGCTTTTGCTCTTTTCTTTTTTGGGAACTAGCCAAGCTCAGGCTGCCATGGCGATTGCAGGCGTTTCTCTACTCCTTATTAATGGGTGCGGTATCTTCTTATTGCGTCACGAAATTTCTTTCAATTTAGCTTCTCCGCAACCTTTGCCTCAAAAAGAAGACGTGGCGCTATCGGACGCGAGAACTTAAAATCCTTTCAGGACTTCTCCAAAAATGTCTATCAAGAAGTATTGCCTGATTCAAATGTTGAGCGTCTTAAGTTTCTCGAAAATATGAATTTATCTATCAATTATCAAAGAAAATTGTTGCTTTAACTATAGCCATCACCTGAACGCACCTTACGCAAAAAGAGTGGCATTTGGGCTAAGCCGAAATACCGCTATTTTTGCGTAAGGTGAGTTATGAACGATTAGGTAATAGGGATTTGATAATATAATGTCGGTTGGCGTATAAATACTCGCCTCCTGATAAGACCGTATATAGGCTCGTACAAGAAACTAAAACAGTACTAATGGCAGAGAGCCTCTCTTCAGATAATTCATTTAAAGAGTAAGGAATGAGCAAGGCAATGAGGGCAAGAGCGGTCAGTGCTTGCATGACCGCTTTCAATTTGCCACTCATACGTGCAGCTAAAGTAAATCCTCTTAGAGCGCAAAGGGTGCGTAAAGTACTAATAAAGGTATCGCGATAGAATAAAACGAAGAGTAAGATCATGGGCAAACGAATGGGAGGAAGCGTAAAAGTAAGAAAAATGGAGAGACGATAGATACTATCTGCCATGGGATCTAAAATTTTTCCTAATTCTGTTACTTCGTTGTAACGACGTGCTAAATAGCCATCGGCAAGGTCGGAAAATTCTGCAATTCCCAATAGAGCGAGTAAAAGATAAGGTAAGGCCAAGGGATCAATAGAAAGCAGTGCATGCTCCGTATACATAAGCAAAAAGATAGGGCCAATTAGAATGCGCAGGCACGTCAGATAGTTAGCAATCGTCAAGAGACACCTTCATTTGCTACAGGTAAACAAATCCCAGAGGTTTTACTGAAGTCTAGTTTGAAAAAAGTGTATTATAAGAAATTCTAGTGATAAATTCAAGCGAACTTCATGAGTGGAAAATTTGGCAGGCATAGGCTTTGTGCAAACGTAATGTAAGGTGCAAGTTGGCTTTAAATAGAATTCAATGACACTAATTAGTAGAAAAATTAGTTAATATCTGAATTGTAACTAAGCGTTTAGTAGGATAATTTTTCGTAATTAACTGATTAATTTTAAAATAATGAGGAATATGAATAATATACAATCTAATAGTATAGTATTGGATTTCGCTGAAACATCAGGGCTGATCCAGGTAATTGAGAAAGTTATTTTGCCTGCGGGTATCTATCTTTCTTCAGAGGATCTTAAAAATCTTTCTCGAACCTGCAAACGCATTAAAGAAGTTATTGAGCTTTATAATCAACAATTATATGATGCTTCTCAAATTACATGTACTAAAATACTTAATGATAAAAGAATAATAATTGTTTCTAAAGATGTTCAAGTTCAGTTATTATATTATAATATTTTTATAAACACTTTTTCTTTAAAATATGATCGTTTTCTTACACTTGATCTTGATAATAAACCTAATAATAAATATGAATTTGAATGTGATGTACAAACACAAATTAAAAAATTAAATTTAAGAATTGATACATTAAAGAGAGACGATGTATATATAGAAGAACAATTCTTATTGTACAAAAATAATGGTTCTCTTGAATTAGATGAATTAAAAAACTATTTTGATAAGCAGTTGAAAAGTGTAATAGATAGTTACACTTGGTATGATAATACTCATTTACTATGTACAGCAGGTCAAGCTTTGCTTGAAATTGAATATAAGAAATATTCCTACTTGTATTCTTCAGAATATATACAAATACAAGAATTCTTTTTTTCTATGCTTTACCAATATTTGCCAGCGCACATTTGGAATGAGGACGATGTTAATTTAGATTTTGCATTATTCTATGATGATATCCAAGACTTAGTTTATAAATTCATTAAGATGTATTTTTTGAAAGGAAAAAACAAAATTAAATTAAATCAACAAGGATTAAATAAAAAAGAATTACAAGATGATAATAAAGCAATCGAAAATTTTTTAAAGATTGGCTTTTTTTTAACTGATCTTGCTATATTAAGAGAGGATGAGATTGATATCTTACTAATATGTTTAGATAGAATTAATTTTAAAAATTATGATTGGAAGAATTTTAAAAGTTTTTTTAATGATTCTCGGAAATTAATAAATATTCAAAAATTATACGGTAATGAACTAAATTTTGAAGAGATTTTAACACGATTTTTAGATGTGATGTACCATAATCGAACTATTAACGACGAATTAAAACTTTTTAACAACTTATCAAATGAAGAACGTGAAAATTTAAGAGAACAATTAAAATATAGTAATCGAAAGATAAATAACGCAATAGATACAGGAAATGTGGAAGATTTAAAATCTTTATTAATTACAATTAGTAATTTAGTTGAAACAACAAGTGAGACACAGGGAAAAGCCGTAATTCAGCGAAGTCTTGCCGTTAACCTTTATCGAGCTTTTAAAAATTTAAACATATTAAATAAATCTATTTTGATTTGGCAGTGGAAGCAAATGCTCCAAGAAGGCCTTACTGACTATGGAGTTGGGCAGCAGCTTAATTTTGTAAACCAACGCCTTATCTTATCAAATGAAGATCGAAAAAAAGTTCTTCTTATGAAGACTATCATTGAAGAATTATTACGCTTGCAACCATGTATAGAATCGAGTTTATTAATTTTTGTTAAAATGTTAGATATTGATCCTATTTTGAAGTCAATGATAAAACTTTTTTTTATACAGCATCTGCGTACTTCCATGAAAGAAGATCGAGAGCTTCGAAAAGCTATTGAAGAGCACACAGATACCCAAGCTACTATAGATGAAATAATAGAAGATCATCGCAAGCTTTTTACACATTTAGATGTAAAACAGTTAGAAGATATTTATGCAGATGCCGTAAAACAAATGCAAACAGAATTAGCAGATAATAAAAGAAAACAAGTAGAAGAAGACGGCCAAGAAGATAAGTTAACACGTAAACAAAAAAGACAAAAAGTTAACGTTTAAGTCCTAAGGCCAAGCATGTAGGCTTCTTTCGAAATTCTCTTTGTTTGAAAAAATGAACATTTTTTGAGCGAATTTCGAAAGAAGCTTATTGTACAAGAAGTTCAACTGCGACTGAGTTTTTGGTAAATTTCTAGATAGAGATTAGAAGAATGATTCCAACTAAAATCCATTTTCATGCCGTTAATCATCAAATGACGCCATTTATCTGGTTCTTGAAACCAACACTGAATGGCTCGGTCTAGGGCAGAGTCTATACCCGCTGCGTCTGGATGATCGAAGACATAGCCATTTGTTTGCTCGAAGGGCTTACCGGAATAATCCACATCGACAATGGTATCTGCTAAACCACCTGTGCGTCGTACAATAGGAACAGCACCATACTTTAAGGCAATCAATTGTGTTAAGCCACAGGGTTCAAAAAGAGAGGGAACAATAAAAAGATCACATCCTGCATAGATGAGATGGGCAAGTTCTTCTTGATGATGCAAGATGAGATGAATGTGAGGATGATCGAGGCATTGGTGTTGAATGCGATGAAATTCAGCACTAATACTAGGGATAGGACTACTGCCTAAAAGTACGAATTGTGCTTTTTTATCGACTGTATGGCGAATGGTATGTTTAATTAAATCAATGCCCTTTTGAGGAACTAAGCGTGCAATGCAGCCTATGATAGGGCGATAATCTTCAAGAAGATTTAGTTTTTCACGTAAAATCTTTTTGATAAATGCTTTTTTATCAAGTGTATTGCGGTCTTTTTTATTAATAGGAAATTCTCGCGGAGAATAATGAGTAGGAAGAAAGCGATCAATTTCAGGGTTCCAATAAGAATAATCAAGACCATTCAAAATGCCACAGAATTTATCTTGATAGGTGGCAATGGTCGATTCTAACCCTCGCCCACCTTCGGGAGAGAGAACTTCCCTGGCATAAGTGGGGGATACGGTTGTCACATAATGCGCATAGACAATCCCCCCTTTTAAGAGGTTAATCAAATTGGGATACAGATTATCTCGCATTCTATCTAGATGAAGATAGTGCGCGCCATCTAAACCAATATAATTAAGATCGTGAGGAGCGCATTTTCCTTGATATTCCATATTGTGGATGGTAAATACAATTTTAGGTTTGATGAATCCTAATTGTTGATACATATCAATATATAAGGGAGCAATAATTGCGGTTTGCCAATCGTGCAGATGGATAGTGTCAGGATTGAGAGGAAGTTTATACATGAACTCAATGGCGGCGCGAGAAAAATAAAGAAAACGCTCCATATCATCTTCACAGCCATAGAAACAACCGCGGTTGAAAAAGTAACGCACATGATGGGGTTCGATGAAGTACACTTTTAAATTTTCTACCCAACCCATCCAAATTGTATTGGAGTACCATTCGTCTTGATAAAATGATAGTAAATCTTTTTTAATGATTGTCAAATCGCGAATTTGTTCACTATCGAGGCAATCATACTTAGGAATGATGATATCGACATCATGTCCTTTCCAAGACAGTTCGCGGCAAAGTCCCAAAACAACGTCCGCTAATCCCCCTACTTTGGCAAGAGGTGCTAATTCTGAAGCGATATGAACAATATGCATAGCGAGGGGACTCCTTTCGATCATCAGGTAAATCTCACCATACAAAATTGGTATTTCTAGATGCTACAAAAATATAGAGGATTTGTTTGGGTTTTCTGTAATTCTGCACACATCAAGCTTGCAAAAAAAACAAATGATCAATATGATGTCTTCTTTAACTCAAGATTCTTAGAAAGTGTCTTTTGTTAATGGGGTGTAGCCAAGCGGTAAGGCAGCGGTTTTTGGTACCGCCACGCGGAGGTTCGAATCCTTCCACCCCAATTTTAAACTTCTCGCTGATGCCTTTGCATCAGCAAGCGAAATGCATGCCAAGAGAAGAGATCTTAAATATTTAAGAATTTCTACAATCAGAGTTTATTAAAACTTTTTGATTCCTCTCCATGAGATCATGCCATTTATGAGTTGGCAGTTCTTCTCTTTTGATAAGCATGTATTTAAATGCAAAGAGCTTACGCTCTAGCCTGGATTATTTTTAACTTTATCCTTTTTTGGGGGATTTCATGCAACTGCAGACTATCAAACGCGCAGCTAAAAGTAAAAGTGAAGTAAAAAAGCTTCGTCGAGAGGGCTATATTCCTGCCGTCCTCTATGTAAAAGATCAGGCAGGAGAAACATTAGCAATAAGACAATCAGAATTTAATGCTCTTTTGCGCCAAATTCAGCCTGGCCATCTCTCAACGACAGTATTTAGGTTAGTGGGGGCAGATGGAAAAGAACGACGTGTGATTGTCAAGGATATTCATTATGCAGTGACCACTTATGCAATTACCCATCTGGATTTTGAAGAACTTTTAGACACACATAAGATTAATGTAAAAATTCCGATTGAATGTGTGGGTGCAACAGATTGCGTAGGGATTAAATTAGGTGGAGTATTACGACAAGTCATTCGCCATTTGCGGGTACGCTGCTTGCCCAAAGATCTCCCATCATTTTTTGAATTGAATATTCAAGAACTAGGTTTAAGACAATCTAAACGATTAGCCGATCTGCAAATTCCTACTGGTGTGCGTCCTCTCGTAAATTTAAATGAAGTTGTAGCCGTGATTGTAAAACGTTAATTGTTGTTAGAGCGTGTCATTAAATTCTTTATCTTCTTTCTTATTTGTAGGTCTTGGAAATCCAGGCAGTCGCTATGAGATGACACGTCATAATATGGGTTACTTAGTTCTTCAAGCATGGGCTAAACAGCAAGGATGGTCTTTTAAGGAAGAAAAAAATTTTGTGGCGCAAGTGGCTAAGGGATATTTAGATCAGCAAGCTGTGTCTCTTTTATTGCCTTTGACTTACATGAATTTAAGTGGCTTAGCAGTAAAACGCTATATGGATTATTTCAAGATACCCGTGCCACATCTTGTTGTGATTACAGATGATATTGCTCTGGCCTTTGGTCAACTACGTTTAAAAATGCAAGGAGGCGCAGGTGGTCATAATGGGTTAAAGAATATTGAAGCGCATATAGGAGCGCATTACATGCGTTTGCGTATGGGTATTGGACATCCTGGTCAGAGACCCTTGGTCGATTATGTATTGGACTCTTTTAGTCCACTTGAGAAACAAATATTACCAGCTTTTATTGGCTATGGCATAGAGACTTTGCAGCGTTTGCTTAAAGAAGACCCTTCTCGTGTCATGAATCAAGTCAATGCTGTTTCTCCATCATTAGAGAAACCAAATGATTTAACAAAACCCCCTTTGTAGGGTGAGGAGACAAAATAACATGGATCAAAGCAGACAAAACCTTTATGAAGGCATGTATGTCATCAGTGCTACCTTAAGTGATGAGGCGCGTCATAAAGCCCTTGATCGCATTCAAATGGGCATTACCGATCGCGGTGGAGAAATTAAAAAATTGCATGAACAAGGACGCCGGCGGCTAGCCTATGAAATAGAGGGACACCGCGAAGGTTATTATTACGTAATTTATTTTACTGCTCCAACGAGGACCATTTCAGAACTGTGGCATGATTATCACCTCAATGAAGATCTGATCCGTTTCCTTACATTAAAAACAGATAAAGTAATGGAAAAAATCGAATTTAAAATTTTAGCAGAGCCACAGTAAGCAAGGAGGACATACAATGCAGCGCAGGCCTAAATCTCAAGATTATACTGATACCCGTTTCAAAAAACGTAAGCGTTGTCCTTTTACAGCGGCAGGTATCAAGGAGATTGATTACAAAGACATTCATACATTAATGCAGTTTATTACAGAGCGAGGCAAAATTTTACCTCGAAGAATTACAGGAGTGTCTGCCTATCATCAAAAAAAACTGACAACTGCAATTAAGCGAGCGCGTCATGTGGCGTTATTGCCATTTGTCGCTGAAGTTTAAGATTAGAAGGAGAAAGAGCGATGGCAATTAAGTTATTATTAGTCAAGGATATGGACTCTTTAGGGCGTAGTGGAGATATTATCAGTGTAAAGCCTGGATATGCACGCAATTATTTGATTCCTCAAGGCTGTGCAGTCATTCCCACAAAAAAGTATTTAGGGTTACAAGAAAAATTGAAAGAAGAAAGCCGCAAGCGTGCTTTAATTGAGCGTCAAGAGTCAGAAGTTTTGGGAGCGCACTTATTAGGAGTGACTTTGACAGCCGTAGTGAAAGTAGACCCGGAAGGGCGCATGTATGGTTCTGTGACGCCTGCTGAAATGGTGCAGCTTTTGAAAGAGCAGCATCAGATTGAACTAGAAAAAAGAGCAATTCAATTAAAGCAAGCAGCGATTAAAACTACAGGTGTCCATACAATTCCTGTCAAATTAAAAGAGGGCGTACAAGCGTCTTTCAATTTGAAAGTGATGTCTGAAGAAGACTATCGTTTATCTTTAGAAAAGAAGTCCGTTTAAATTTGGCACGATCTCTTATAAGTGTTCTCGCAAATTGGGTTTTAAACGATGAATAGGGTTAATAAAGAAATTTAAAAAGGTGAGTTAATAACTCACCTTACGCAAAAATAGCGGTATTTCGGCTGAGCCAAAGCCCCGCGGTTGAGCGACTCTTCAGCCCCCTATATTTCCCTAATATTGGGGGCTGAAGAGTCGCTCAACCCCGGGAGCTTTCGCTTTAGCCCAAATGCCACTCTTTTTGCGTAAGGTGAGTTAATAAGCAAGTTATGATGTTGCGCTTATTTTCACCTGCCAAAATTAATTTGTTCCTACGTGTTGTGGGCAAGGGGGATGATCATTATCACCGCTTGTCCTCAGTTTTTCAAACGATCTCATTAGGAGATACTCTATTGATAGAGGCTGCTCAAGCCGATCAACTCTCTTGCAGTGGTTTTAGTGTGCCCTTAGATCATTCTAACTTGATTCTTAAAGCGCTGATGCTATTTCGTCAAAAAACAGGTGCCACGCAAAACTTTCGCGTGCATGTAATCAAGCGTGTTCCCATGCAAGCAGGTTTAGGTGGTGGAAGTAGTAATGCTGCTACCACTTTATGGGCATGTAATCGATTATTGAGAATGCGCATCCCCTTGCCGACTTTGATGGCATGGGGAGCAGAATTGGGCAGTGATGTGCCCTTCTTTTTTTCTCAAGGGACTGCTTATTGTCAAGGAAGAGGGGAACGTGTACAACCTTTAGATCCTTTGATGCCACAGATGCTTTGGATTGTCAAGCCAACAGCAGGCTTAGCTACGGCTGAAGTATTTCGCCATTTACAATTAACACAAACGGGATCTTCTTGCTCTGATGATCTATCTGCTTTTCTATCTGGATCTTGGCTGGCAACGAATGATTTAGAAGCGTCTGCTTTTATGCTTAATCCTTCCTTACAGGAATTAAAACGGGCTTTATTGGCGGGAGGCTTTAATCATGTGGCCATGACAGGGTCAGGCACTGCTTTTTATTGTATGGGTCAAGGGGTTTTTCCTAAGCGCGAAGATCTCATGATTTGGCCTGTGCATTTTATCTCTCGATATGCGACTCGTTGGTATCAGACACCTGCTTGTAGCAGATAAATCAGACATAACGAATATTTTTTGAGCAAATTTATTGATTAATTTTTCTGCCATATGAGAACATATGGCGGAAAAATTTAGCGGTAAAAGTGCCAAAAAAGGGCATTTTGATATATAAATGAGGTTTTGAAAGAAGTCTCTTGAAGGATTGATGATGAAAATTTATGAAGATCAGCTCATTGTGATTACTGGTGCCGCTGGCTTTATTGGTTCATGTTTGGTGCGTTATCTTAACGATTTGGGGTTTTCTAATCTTCTCTTAGTGGATGAATTAAGACAGGGAGAAAAATGGAAAAATTTAGTAGGAAAAAAATTTGTCGATTTCATCCATAAGGCGCACCTGTTTCATTGGTTAGAGGGCAAAGAATCTCTAATTGAGGTATTTATCCACTTAGGAGCCTGTTCAGATACTATGGAGACGGATGCTAATTATTTAATAGAAAATAATTATCGCTATAGCGTACGTTTAGCAGAGTATGCCTTAAAGCATGAGCATCGTTTTATTTATGCGTCTTCAGCTGCAACTTATGGAGACGGCTTAGAAGGTTTTTTAGATGATCCTGCAAATTTATATCGTCTTCAACCCCTAAATATGTACGCATTTTCCAAGCAATTATTCGATCAATGGGCCTTCAATGCAGGAGTATTAGATCAACTGGTAGGGTTAAAATATTTTAATGTTTTTGGGCCAAATGAGGGTCATAAAGGACGGATGGCCTCTGTCATTACTCGCATGGTGCCTCAAATTCTAAAAGGCGAGCCTATTCGCTTATTTAAATCTACGCATCCTGCTTATGCAGATGGAGAACAGCAAAGAGATTTTATTTACGTCAAAGACGTCGTAGCTCTTACATGGCAGTTAGTGCAGAAGGGGAAAGGTTTATATAATGTAGGAAGTGGTGTCCCCTCCTCATGGAATCAACTTGCTCGCGCTGTTTTTAAAGCGCTTGAAAGACCTGTAGAAATTGAATATATAGAAATGCCGCGAGATCTTGTGTCTAAGTATCAAAACTTTAGTTGTGCAGATATGAGCAAGACCACACAGCTTTTAGGGGCAAAAGCGCGCTGTATGCATTTAGAAGATGCCGTAACTGATTATGTAAAAAACTATTTAGTTCCAGGACAGCTATGGTAAAGCTTGCAAGTATGTTAAGTCGCTTAAATCCTGCTAAAATTTTAGTTATTGGAGATATGCTGCTTGATACTTATACGATGGGAAAAGCCCAACGTATTTCGCCTGAAGCACCCGTTGTCATTGTAAATGTACAATATGAAGAATACCGTCCTGGAGGAGCTGGCAATGTCATTTTAAATTTATTGTCTTTGGGAGCGCAAGTTGTGGCTGTGGGTAGAATAGGTCATGATTGGGCGGGTCAAATGTTACAAAAGGCTTTAGCACATGAAGGGGTGCACACAGAGTTGTTAATGAGGCAAAAAGGATACCGCACACCAGTTAAAAATCGTGTGATTGCAGGAAATCAGCAAATTGTGCGCATCGATCAAGAGGATTTAATCGCCTTAGATGAAGAGTTAGAACAATATCTTATGGACGCCCTTGCCACCTGCATGCAAGAGGTAGATGCCGTGGCGTTATCTGATTATGGCAAGGGGTTTTTTACTCCGAATTTGCTGCAATTTCTCTTTGCACACGCGCAGCGCTTACAGTTGCCTGTCATTACCGATCCTAAAGGTTTAGATTTTACAAAATATCGGGGCACTACTGTCCTTAAGCCGAATTTAAGAGAGGCTTATGCAGCTGCCAATTTGCCTTTGCAGGCTTCTTTAGAAAGCGTGGCACAGTTTATTTTACAACAAACGCAGGCGAATCTGCTCATGATCACACGTTCTGAGGCAGGCATTTCATTATTTGATGCATCGGGTAAGCAAGAGGATTTTCCTGTACATGCCAAAGAGGTGAAAGATGTGACAGGAGCTGGGGATACTGTCTTAGCAATGCTTACTTATGCTTTGGCAAATCAACTTTCTTATCAAGAAGCGGCACAGCTATGCAATGTGGCAGCTAGCATTGCAATCGAACATGTCGGTTGTGCACAGGTCACTTTATCGGCTTTAGCTTATCGTCTTTTTGAAATTAATAGATGCCATAAAGTATTTGATCAAGAACATTTAATTGTATTGCAAAAAATTTTAAAGAACCGACCTTTTAATTTGCTCATTATTCCTCCCATGGAACAGTTAACGGCTTCTTTGTTTACTATTATTAAAGAGCTTAGCCAAAATGCTCAAGCTTTAGTCGTCTATATAGATGATCCACATCCTAGTGAGGTGTTGATCAATATGCTGGCTTCTTGGCGTGAAATCGAATTCATTATCATTCACTTAGATAGTTTAAAAACTCTTTGCCATTATATAGCACCGCAAGGCACTTATCTTTTCGATTGTTTGAAAAGTCAGCTCCATATCATTGAATGGAATGCTTACCTATGTGCTGTCTTGCCTATAGCTCCTTTGGCCTTAGCACAAAGATAGGTTAGACTTCTTCCATAATTACATTCACTTGATAAGAATGCGCTTTTTGGTGAGTTAATCAATAAATTTACTCAAAAAACTTCAATTTTTCCAACAAAAGCAATTTTCGAAAGAAGTTTGTTATAGCAGGGAAGTGTGAGTTGCAAGCTCAGTTTTAAGATTAGGACATTGCATGATCCACTCCTTTTCCAGTGTCTGAGGTATTTTAAGTGTCGTTTCAAGCTTTGGTAGCCAAGAGAGGTGCAAGTTTTTTAACTTAGGTGGTAAATCTGAAAGGCTTGTCAAGTTAGAACATGCACCTATATATATACTTGTGAGATTGGAGAGAAGAGAGAGGGTTGCGATGGATTGAAGTGCGACTAAATTCTCTAAATTAAGTGTTTTAAGTCTATTAGGAAAAGTTGATAATTCTTTTAAATTTAGTTGATTAAGATTGATTTTCTTTAAATTACTTGTAAAAGATGGCAAAGTATTAAGTGCTGGCAAATTTATGATTGTAAGCTGCTTTAATTTGGAGGAAAATTCAGGCAAGGCTTGTATGAACTTTAAATCATATAAATGTAATTTTTTTAGATAAGGAGAAAAATTAGGGATTGTCTTAAGGTTGGTGCAAGTTTCAATGTTAAGTATTTCTAAAGTAGAAAAGCTAGGAATGCTTTCCAATTCTAAATTTCTAAGCTGTAGCTCTTTTAATTTTGAAGAAGTAATTTGAATAGTTTGCAGTTGAGAACAAAAAACAATAATTACTTTTTCTAAATTAAGAGGAAGAGAAAGCGTCTTTAAGCTTATAAGTTTGTAAAGATGTAAACATTTTAAAGTACTAGGAAGAGTAGGAGGAAGAACTAATTGTGTACAATTCTGAATATCAAGTAATTTTAAATTTATAGGTAAAGGAGAAACAGTTTGTAGTTGTTTTAAATCAGAGAGTTTTATGATTTTGACAGTAGGAGGGAAGAGTAAGTTTTTAATTTCTGGACTATATTGAATATGAACTTCTAATAAATTAGAAATCGGAGAAAAATTATAATCATTGGCTGTGTCTAATTTTAATTCGAAATAGATGTTTTTTAATGTCGAAGGAAGAGCAGGTAATTTTTCCAATTTTTTACAATTAATGTGAAAGGTTTCTAATTGAGAGTCATTAGGGAATTCAGGTAGACTTGTCAAATTTAAGAAGCGCAATTCTAGTGTTTTTAAGTTAGAAGGCACAACAGGGAGTGTCTGAAATAGAGCAAGGTCGATCACCAATTTTTCTAATTTAGAAAGAGAAGTAAGAATAGGACATGTTTGAAGTGCCACATTATTAAGATGAAGCTGACGTAACTCGTAAGGAAGATCAGGTAGAGTAGTCAGGTTCATACAACCATTTATTTTAAGTATTTCTAAGTCTTGAGGAAGCGTGGATACTTTTGTAATATCCTTGCTTTTTAATGAATCAGGTAGAGAAGGTGGGAAGATAGTAAGATTTGGAGAGTGAGAGATGGAAAGTACTTTTAAGGTTGTTTGATAAAACTGACTAATAATTTGTAAAATAGGATTCCCTATTTGTTCTATTAAAATTGTATCGAGGTAAGGGCACGCCATACCTATTGTTTGCATGTGTTTCTGGTTAATATTTTCTAATCCAATTAAATTCAGACAGGTGAAATAACGACCTTGTTTGTTTAAATAAGCAATAAGTTTTTCATAAGATTGTAACTGGAGTTCTTCTACAGGAATTTGGTGATGATTGATCCATTTAATTATGGTTTGTTGTACGGTATTTTGCCATAAAGAACAGACTTGTAACATAGGCTTTAAGATGGATTTGCAGTTCTGTGGGTTGCGAGTTGTTAGGCAATTTTGGAAAGCGATTAAATCAATAAGTTCTATGGGCAGCGTCCTAGTAGAATAAGTTTCGAATTCTTGTAGATTCATTGTTTGATGCAAAGAGAGTTTGGGATGGATTAAATGAACCCTAAATTCTTTTTGTGCGTGTTCAGAATGGTTTTTTTTAATATAATGAGCGAGCAATCGTACTACTTTACCAATTGCTGGATTTTGATTCGCTTGCCAAAAAATAGTATTGCAGCGTAAAAATTCCTTTATTATAGGGATACACATACATGTATCAACGTTTGTTTTAACCCGATGCGTATGCCATACGCTTCTATTTGCCAGAACCAAGCTTTGTGCTTGATTAACAAAACAAGAAATACTTTCACATTTATAAATATTCATAAAAATTAATTGATTGATTTTGTTCTAAAAAAATTATAAACAAAATCAAAAAAATTAACAATTGTTTTTTAATAAATTTATTTAAATAAAAATATGAAAAGTTTTTAATTTTTTAAAATAAATATAAGGTGTTGTTTGTTTTTATTTTATAATAATTTTTAATTTAATTAATTAAATTTTCATATATATTGTTTAAAATTAAATGAAAATGGATGTGATAAGGAGAAGCTATGAGTGTGCAAAATGAACCTGGATTTAAAAGTAACCCCTGGTATGATGCTATTATAATGGCAGGTGGCGAAATTGACTATAGTAAACAGGTTGAGAAGGCTTACGCAGTAAAAAATGAGGCAAGAGAAAAGGTTGAAGAAAAGGTGCGTTTCTCTTACGAAGCCCGCAAAAAAACACTTCGAGATACTCCTTTAGAATATAGCAAATATCTTAAAATTATTAAAAAAAGCCTGAAACAGAAGAAATTACAGAATTCTAAATATTGTGTACTTGTCATCCATAAATTAGATATTATGGCACAAGGGCATATCAAGTTTAAGGAAGGTCCTTTGTCTTGCATTCATAAACTCTTTCATAGGCTGTCGCAACTTTTTAAAGGTCAAGGATTTCTTACTGAAGGTGAACAAGGTCAAAAGCTGGTGCATTGTATACGAGTGGCTCAGCTAGAAACTTTGAAAATTGATTTTAGAGATTACATAAAAGGATGGATCGATCATCCAGACGCATTTGTACAAAAATTTATGCTCAATCTTAATAGTTTGTCGGATACACAATTTACAGAGTTGATGAGTCATTCTTTTTTTGAGATAGAGAGTCTACACCTCTCTAATAAAAATAAATATAAAATTTATAAGCAATTAAATATACATCAAAGAGAACTTCTTGAAGATCTTTTTCTCAAGCGCAAAGATGGGTTAAGGCGATTAGGAAGTATTTTGAATAACAATGCTTACGATGAGAATGATATTTCTCCAAAAATCGTAAAACATTTTCAAGACCATCAGAAGCAGGTCATTCGGGAATATGCGGCAAAGATAACCGACCAACCTAGAAAATTTTTTACCCATTTATTAGAGCGCACAATCAAAGATTATTACGACAATAAAAATTTTATCGAGATTGGCGCACTTACAACTGATCCTCGTATTTCACGGGAAATTAAATGGCTTTTCGATAAACCTAATAAATTGAGAGCCGATGAAATAACCGATATTAAAAATAATATTATTTTTTTTAACCGTGCGGAACCGGATGAAACATCTGTGATATTTTTGGGGACAGGTGAAGAAGAAACTAACAATGGCGCCGTGGATCGTTAGCAACTCACCTTAGTAAGATGAGTTAGCAAAACTGCTTTGGCTCACATGTCTATACGCTCTTTGGTAGATTTGTGTAGATTTTTAGAAGTAGTTTAAAGACAATTAAATGGGACTAAAAGATGTAAGGCAGAGGTTCTCGACGCTGAAAGGTATATAAATAATCTAATTGTAGTAGGCGAGAGAGAGCCTCGAGAGCCTGCTGCTCTTCTTGAAGCAATTGCGGATCGGCTAAATCATCAGGAGTAAGACGGTCACGGTAATATTTTTGCACCCAATTGCAGAGTTGGTGATAGCGTTCCTCGTTGAAAAGAACTGAGGGGTGTATGCAAGCAAATTCTTGCTTATTTAGAATGAGGCGTAGACGTAAGCAAGCAGGCCCCCCGCCATTTTGCATACTTTCTTTGACATCTTGATAGAGAACCTGTCGAATGGGATGTGTCTGATCTTGCAGTAAGCGTGTAAGGACAGCTTGTACAGCAGAAGAGCGCTGACATTCTTGTGGCGCGAAGAGTAACATGGTCTGATCAGGCAAAGTAACTAATTGTGAATTAAATAAATATGTTTTGACTGCTTCTGTTATAGAAAGCTCAGATTCTTTGATTTCAAGTGTAATAAAAGGAACGTGGCAGATACTTTCTACTTGTGCACGCAAGCGTGCAATGACAGCAGATGTGTTGATAAAGGCTTTTTCGTGATATAAGAAGACATTTTGATTGCCAACAGCAATCACATCATTATGAAAGACTCCCTGGTCGATGGCTTCCGGATGTTGCTGTGCAAAAGTCACATGCGTAGAATCGAGACGATGTAGACGTGCCAGTGCCTGACTTGCTTTTTCTGTTTGGCGCGCAGGAAAGGATTGGGGAAAGTAGGCTTGAGCTTCTGTAGAGGCTTGACCAAATACAAAGAGTTGCACGCCTATTTGACCAAATTGAGCACAAAAACGTATATGATTAGCAGCCCCTTCATCTGCAAAATCAGGATGAAAAGGTAAGGGAGGGTGATGAGCAAAGTGTAGAGGATGGTTAAAGATGCGGTAAAGCATCATACCGGTTGTGAGGGATTCAAAAGAGCGGTGAAATTTGCTAATTAAATTGGCCGGTGTCACATGGACCCGTTGATCATGCGCATCAGAGGAAGGCGTGGTGGTTGCTGCATTGGCTGTCCACATATAAGAAGAAGAGCTACATGCCATTAGTAATTGAGGATCAGATTTCCATGCTTTGTGTAACACCTCAGCATCAGAACCTGAGTAGCCCACAGCGCGTAAAATGGGCAGAAAGGGGCGCTCTTGCGGAGGCATAAGGACTTGGCTAATACCTAAACTGTAAAGCTTATGCATGAGCGCTAAACTTTGTAGGGCGGCTGCTTTGGGATTGGAGATGTGCTGCTTATTCTGTATGGAAGCTAAATTGCCAAACGAAAGCCCGCTAAACGTGTGAGTGGGTCCACTTAATCCTGCTACGTTAATTTCTTTTGCTTCTGCCATCAGATCAGTAGATTTCTTGGAAAAATCTTATTTTAGCAAATACAGGGAATTTTGCAAGAAATCTATTTGTGTGCCAAAAATTAATCGTTAAAAGTCTTTCGTTTTTTCTTATTCTTAGATTCTAAATCTTGTTCTAGCCGTAGTTTTCCGAAATCTAATGTAAGTGTAGTAAAATCTTTTACATATATCCATTTAGGTTCTTGTTTAAATTCAGCATATTCAATGAACTTAATAAAATTAAGGGGTAAAGAATAATTATATAGATAAATTTTAGATAATTTTTTTACCTGACAAAGTGAAATAAACTTTAACTTTTGTGCATTGATATTTAATTGTTCCAAAATCGAGCAGCCTGTAATTGTAATTTTTTTTAATTGAATATTTTTTGATAAATCAATAGATTTAGTATATATAAGGCTAATACAAATTTTTTCTAAATGAATAGGAAGAAATCTAATTGTATTTTCATGTAAGAAAGAAGCTTCAAGTTTTTTTAATTTTTCGGGATATAAAAGATAATGGGTAATTGGTAAAGTATTTAAATTAAGTTTTTGCAAGGTTGTAGGGAATAAAGGTATCGACTTTGCATTTAATTCCCTAAGCGTAAGTTTTTGCAAGGTTGTAGGAAAGGAAGGAATATCTTTTAATTTCATTAATCTCAACAACTCTAAGGTCACTAAATTAGTTAGTGTTGATAAATTAATTTCTTGTAACTGTGTTAATGTATCAAGTATGAGCACACTTAATTTTGGGGGGAATTTATTAATGTTAGTTATATTTTTAACAGATTGAAGTTCTAGATGTTGTAAGTTTTCTGGAAAATTCATATCAAAATTGTTTACGTTTACATGACTAATTTTCAACTTTAGTAGATTTTGAGGGAAATAAATAGGTTGTAAAATTAATAAATTTGCGAAGTCAAGTGTAAGTTTTCGTAATCGATCAGTATGTTTAAGTTTTGTGTCATATATTTGAAAAATACGACTATTTATGTTTTTGAGTTCAAGTTCTTCTAGATTTGATATTAACTTGTCAGGTAATTGTGTCAAGCAAGAAGAGTAAATAATACTTAAAGCTTTTAAATTTTTGCATTTTTCAGACAGAATTGTTACTAGATCCTCTTTAATTATAGTTACAGCTAAAGTTTGAAGCTCTGGACACTTCAAAATAATGTATTCTATAATTTGGTTATTAGTTAATAGTGCGTTTGGAATTTGAGCAGGAGTAAGCTTGTGAAAACAATCCCACTGCCACTTAAAATAAGTTAAGCGTGCTGTAGATTGCTTTATACAAGCCAGATATGATTCTATACATGTTGCGAAGTAACTTGTTTCAATTTTATTCTGATTAATCCATTTAATTATTAATTCTTGAAGGCATTCTCGTAAATATTTATCAACTTTTAGTAAAGAATCTATTGTCTCTGGATTATGCAAATGATCTTTATGTAAAAGAAATTGATTCACTATATACAGAAATAAATCAGGTGAAAAGTGACTCGTAGCTGCTTTATTAATTTTTTTAATATCAATGAAACTCTCCTCTCTTGTGTCAGAGAGCTTTCTTATGAGGGTTCCAGATTCCTGAATTTTTTTAATATTAATACGATCTTTATCTTGCAATTGATAATAGAAATTTTCTTTATAAGATTCAGAATAATATTTATCGAGATGATCCTTAAATGCTTTGAACACTCTGCCTATGGCAGGGTTCTGGCTGTATTCCCATATATAAAGATGAGAAGTTAAAAATCTTTTTATTGTTTCCATTTGGGGGGTATCAACAGTTCTAGGATTTTTTTTATCCGTAGATACTTGTGTATCTTCATTCTCCTTATAAAATTTGAAAAGCATTGATAAAATCGGATGTTGATGTAAGATGCATTTTTAATCCTTTAATTATGAATTTTATAAAAAATAAAATGATTAATGTTGTTTATTAAATTTAATTATATGAAGTTAAATTATAAAAAACTATTATTGTCTATATTTATTTAGAAAATTCATTCATAAGATGCCTATGTTCTTAAAACCCAGTGTATCTTCTAATTCGTGCAAGTTACAATGAGGATTTACACGATAGTTAAGTATTCTTAAATATAAATTAATTTGAACATTTTGTTTGTTAAACATATTATTTGTCTGAATTCTAAATAAAAGATGTAGACATGCATTCATATTTTTCTCTGACTTTAGGTGTTGTGGATAAAATTGATCAGCAACAAAGACTTCCCAGACAAAGAAGAATCGATTCTTTGAAACAAGAAGTGATAAGCCGCCTGTTGGGGCTTTCCTTATCAATCTTAGGAGCTGTAGATTGTATCGGACACTTATCATTGGCTGCAGCCTACGGTATTTACACCCTTTATGCAAGGGTAGTAAAAAAAGAGCAGGCAAACTTTAAATTAGCTTGGGAACAAGTGGCTATTGCGCTTTTGTTTCGCCGCGCTCTATTTAGCGGAAGTTTGGTGGGTGTAGTCAACCCCAAAGGGGCAACACATATTTTAGACAACGAGGAGATGACTGTGGTGGCAAGTCTGCTTTTTCATGGGAATTCTAAAGTGGCTGAAAACTGCTGTGTCCGACCTTTGTACGTCCTAAAAGTCATGCAGACAGTGATTGCTACCTTGCCTGTGGCTATTCAACAAGAAATGCAAAGCTCTCTTAAGTTATTAGATTCTGCTTATACACTGGAAGAAAATGATAGGCTTGATTTTTTAGTCAGCATACTTATGAGAGAAAATAAACATAGCCTGCTTGGTCAGTTGCTTGCAATGTTTGATTGTTTAGAACAAGTCCAAGGCTCACTTATGAAACGTGTTTTGTTAAAGCACGTGATGGCACGGGTTTTGAGCTTGATTATCCCCATTTTTACAGCTCTATCCGTGATTGCCATCCTATGTCGTCTCACTTTTGATACGGCGATAGTAATGCTCTGTACGCTTGCATTAGGTTTCTATGCAAGCCGTGGCTTTGGCGGGCATTACATGGGAAGTCGCACCTCTATCAAATTGAAATTGATCGATTTAACGCGTTCTTTAATAGGAATTATAGCGTGGCCTACTCTTGGTTTAGTGCATCCTTTCTGGGTAAAAAAGAGAGTTTTTTTTCCTCTTTCAAATTTACATTCTTGTACTTTGAAAAAATTGCTGAAAGACATCAAAAATCTCACTCAAAACTCAAGCGTGCTATTTCCTATTGGCATGCCAACAGCAAATCCTTTAAAAGAGTGCCCTGGACATATGGTCTATTGTTTACTCACAAAAGAGACTCAAGGCTATCGAGTCAGCATCGTGAATCGTGGATGGGGCAGTGAGTGGCATGATAAAACAACCAGCGATGGTGCGAAAGCAGAAGTCGATTATTCTTGGTCTCAGGTTGATTTTCAAGCTTTGCAGGGTTGGCTTCCCCTATTAGTAAATTTAAGGCACCGTTTGAAAGCATATAAAATGTACCGAATTTTTACAAAAGCTCTTAAGAAGAGGAAAATATATCTAGATAAGGACTTTGATCTTTTTAATGCTTTTCTTTACAACGTATTACCAAAAATAACACCCAACAAAAAGTACATGCGTTGGTCTTCTGGACATATATGTACAACACAAAGAGTCGGCCTTTGTCCTTTAAGTGGTTTATTGGGTGCGCTTTCTTTGCATAGCTCTATGCAAAACAAAGACTCTAATCTGCAAGCAAGCAAACGAAGCTATAAGCGTTTCATCTATCATTGTAAGCGGAAGCTTTTAGAAGATAAAGGTTATCTTTTGCCTTTTTATCGTACACTGAATGGAGAAAGAAAGAATCTTCCTTTATTGGCAGCGGCACAGATCAAGAAAGCAAAAGAGAAATTCATAGCACGCTATCCGGATGCAATTTTATGAAAAAGAAGTTTATTATAATTTTAATTCTTTAAAATCATAAGAATCACCTTTGTCAAATCTATTTTCAGATTGAATTTTACTGTATGCCTCTAAAGCTTTTTGAGCAGCTTCCTTTCCATATTCTTCATCATAGGAAGTCACATCAAGGCGTGGGAATTGATGAAAGTGTACTTTTATTTTTTTTCCAGCTATATAATCCATATAATAGGGAGGCGTGCTATTGATAGCACCTCTTTTAAAAAGCTCGGCCATTTTTTGACTTGTAGCGATACATTGTGCTTGTTTTTGTTCTAACTCTGGAAATATTTGAAGAAATGGAGTTGGTGTAGCTGCACTGTAGAGTGCGCGCAAAGCATTGACGTATGACATTCCTTCAGGTACAGTAACGAAGACTTGTTGCAAGTTGGGTGTGCTAGGAGAGATAGATGACATAATTCCTCATATATTGTAAAAGCTATTATAATAGAATGGAATAGACTTCTTTCAAAACTCTATTTGTATGTCAAAATGCCTTTTTTTGGCACCTTTACCACTAAATTTGCTCAAAAAATATTCATTTTTTCAAACAAAGTGAGTTTCGAAAGAAGCCTAATGTACAACAAGTCTAATGATAATTGATAGGTGTGATTTTAGCCAACTTAGTTGTGGGATTTTTTTGTTTTAGCTCAAATGCCGCTATTTTTCTACGTCAAGCGAGTTGCGTAAGAAGTCTGTCTCTCGGGGAATCAAGCGTATACCAGGAGATAAAAAAGGAGGAAGCTTCAATTGCGCTGTTTCAAAGGAGGCCACCGGATACGAGCAATAATCTGCTGCATAATAGGCACTAGGGCGATGGTTACCGCTACATTTAATGCCTCCAAAAGGAGCAGCGCTGCTCGCTCCCGTCAAAGGGGTGTTCCAATTAATGATGCCTGCTTGTATATGACGGTAAAAATATGTGTATTCTTCTTGCTTTTGGCTGAGTAAGCCTGCGGCTAAGCCAAATTTAGTGTGATTGGCCTCTTCAATGGCCTGTTTGAAGTTTTCGACACGAATGACTTGTAGAAAAGGGCCAAATATTTCTTCATCAGGGCGTTCTTTAATAGGTGTAGCGTCCATTAAACCAGGGGAAAGAAAGCCTGTGCCTGGCTTTAAGTGTTGCATTTCTACTAAGATTTGGCCGCCTTGTGCCTGCAAATGCATTTGCGCTGCTAGTAAGCGTTTGGCATGTGTTTCTGTAATGACAGGACCCATGAAAGGTTCTGGGAACTGTTCGTACGAGCCAACTGAAATCGTGTGGATCATTTCTATCAATGTGTGAAGAAAGGCGTCTCCTTGCTTAGTTTGAGGAATGAGAAGGCGGCGTGCACATGTGCAGCGTTGGCCTGAAGTTAAATAAGTAGATTGTAGAGTCAAGTAGGCAGCTGCTTGCAAGTCATTGATTTCACCTATCACTAAGGGATTATTGCCTCCCATTTCTAGCGCTAGAATTTTAGAGGGGTGCGCACCAAATAATTGCGATAAATAACATCCTGTTTGATAGCTTCCAGTAAAAAAGAGTCCTTGCATGGCTTCGTGGTGTATGAGTGCATGCCCGGTTTGGTGTCCCCCTTGCACTAAATTGATCACGCCTACAGGTAAAGAGGCTTTTTGCCAATATGAGAGGATGGTTTCGGCAACAAGGGGAGTAAATTCGCTTGGTTTAAAAATCACCGTATTGCCTGCCAAGAGAGCAGGAATAATATGACCATTGGGCAAATGCCCAGGAAAGTTATAAGGGCCAAAAACGCTCACCACTCCATGAGGGCGGTGACGGGTAATAGAACGTGCTAAGGGCTGGTCTCGAATCATACCAGCACAGCGTCTGCCATAGGCTTCGAGCGAGAGGCCAAGCTTATTGACCATGGAATCGACTTCGCCCAGTGCGTCCCATAGAGGTTTGCCTGTTTCTTTGGCAATGACTTCCGCTAAGGCTTGTTGTGAATTATATAAAATTTCACTAAAATCGGAAAGGTAACGAGATCTTTCATCAATTGAGAGGGCTGCCCATCCTTCAAAGGCTTGTATCGCATTAGCTACTACTTCGTTGACATCGTCTTGCGTAGCTTCATGTCCTTGCCAAAGTACTTCTCCATTGGCAGGATTTGTGGAAGTAAAGAACGAGCCCGAGCCTGTTTTCCATTGGTTATTTGTGAAAATACTCGTATGTTCCAGCATAAAGATGAGGGATTAATGGATTGTGACATAACGCATAAGGTCACCTGGGCTAATAAGAAGGGCATTGGCCACTTCGCGATTCATGACCACTTGTGTTTTTGAAGTAAATTTTAATTTGCCAATGCACGCTCTAAAGTTAAGGCGTTCATTTGCCAAAATATATTCACTTTCTTCCACCAAGGGATCTTGTGTTAGGGTCACTTTGGCCACATCACTATTTTTAATGGTGCGAATTTCTGTAGTGGAAGCGATGAATAGAGGGCCTGCATCAAAAATGTCAACTTCTTGACTTTCCAGCACATTGGGATCCTAAGCTTAGAATTCCACGTGGACAAGTTGTCGCGGCCGCTTCTATAGTGTCACCTAAATACTAGTGACTCCAGCGTAACTGGACTGGCCACAGTTAGGCCGCAAATGTAATCACACTGGCTCACCTT
>JADMIO010819992.1_pt1 | contig 29879 bp, 29 predicted proteins | sample 8958161 | NCBI WGS metagenome assembly JADMIO01 (sample SAMN16585339, study PRJNA669376) | soil metagenome | isolation source: Crop rotation soil | place: USA: Cullars Rotation, Alabama | collected 2011 | reverse complement strand
CTTTCCCTGTAGGGGCGTAGCATGCTACGCCCCTACACCGCCGCGCTTTCCCTAGTTATCACCGCCTGCGCCCCGACCGGTCCCCGTCCCTATTATTCCCGCGACGCCGGCGATTGGATTTCCCCTGGAGGAAGGAATTATTCCGTCACGCCCCCAGACGCGCTTCCTTCGGCCGGATCCCTTCCCCATTCCCTTTCCAGGCTGCGCCGGGTCGCTGAATCTTATCTGGGAGTGCCCTATCTCTTCGGAGGCCAAAGTCGATCCGGCATGGATTGTTCCGGCTTCGTGCGCCAAGTGTACAGCGAAGCGGAAGGGGTGCAGCTGCCGCATAACGCCGCCGCCATCTCGCGTTACGGAAAGGAGATCGCGAAAAGCGATCTCGAACCCGGCGACCTGCTTTTTTTCAGGGGCATCTTCTTCATCGAACACACCGGCATCTACATGGGGAACGGGTATTTCATCCATTCCCAAAGCGGCGTGGGCGTCAATTACACGCGCCTGGACGCTCCCTACTTCGCCTCGCATCTCGCGGGCGCGAAACGGGTGCTGAGTGACTACAATTAGCCGTATGAAAATCGCCTTCCAGGGAGTGCCGGGCGCCTACAGCGAATCGGCCAGCCGCGCGCTGTTCGGCGCGAACTGCCGCACCCTTCCCCTGGAAACGTTCGAGGAGGTGTTTGAAGCCGTGGACGACGGCAAGGCGGATCGCGGGGTTCTGCCCATCGAAAACTCCCTGGCCGGCAGCATCCACCTCAATTACGATCTTCTCCTGCAGCACCGCCTGCACATCGTGGGAGAGGCTTATCTGCGCGTGGAACACGCGCTGCTCGCCCTTCCGGGAACACGCTTTCAGGACATTCGCGAGGTCCGTTCGCATCCGCAGGCGCTGGCGCAATGCAGCCGCTTCTTCGCGGAGCATCGCGGCATCAAGCCCGTGGTCTGGTTCGATACCGCGGGCGCAGCCCGTTCCCTCGTCGAGGAGAAACCCCGCGGAGTCGCGGCGCTGGCCGGCGAATACGCGGGAAAACTCTACGGGCTTAAGGCGCTGCGCAAGGGCGTACAGAACGAGGCTGTGAACTTCACCCGCTTCCTGGCCGTGTCGCGAAAGCCCGCCGTCGCGCGCGGCGCGAAGGCAAAACAAAAAACCAGCATCGTCTTCGGGGCCAAGAACGAGGCGGGATCCCTTTTCCGCATTCTCGGCGTCTTCGCCTCGCGCGATATCGATCTGCATAAAATCGAGTCGCGGCCCAACCCTTCTTCGCCCTTTGAATACCGTTTCTATCTCGACTTCGCGGGAGGTTCGAAGGACGCGAACGTAAAACAAGCCTTGCGGGAATTGCGGAAACTGGCTCTCGACCTGCGCATTCTTGGAAGTTACGCGCGCGCGAAATTACCCCTGGCCTCGACGGTTCGACAAGCTCACCGCGAGTACATTCGCCGGTCATTGAGCGGAGCCGAAATGCCGGCGAACACTCGGCCAGCGAAACGTCACTAAATCGAAAGGAATTTTGGATGGCCTTTACCCGCAACGATGGACGCGCCCTGGATCAATTGCGCGCCATCAAAGTGACCGAGGATTTCGTGGCTTCGGCCGAGGCGTCCTTCTTCGTCGAAATCGGCCGCACCCGCATCCTGTGCTGCGCCAGCCTGGACGAGGACATTCCCCGCTGGCTCAAGGGCAAGAACAAGGGCTGGGTCACGGCCGAATACAGCCTGCTGCCGCGCAGCACCTCGCAACGCGTCAAGCGCGAGCGGACGGGCGCTTCCGGCCGCACGCAGGAAATCCAGCGGCTCATCGGCCGCGCGTTGCGCGGCATCTGCAATCTCGAAAACCTGGGCGAACGGCATTTGATCATCGACTGCGACGTGCTCGAGGCCGACGGCGGAACGCGCACGGCTTCCATCGTGGGCGGGTTCCTGGCGCTGGCGCGCGCCCTTCAGCGCATGAAGACGGCGCTGCCGCATTCCTTTCCGCAGGGCAGGGTTCTGAAAAGCTTCGTGTCCGCGGTGAGCGTGGGCATGATGGAGGGCGAGGCGCTGCTCGATCTCTGCTACACCGAGGACAGCGAGGCGGATGTGGACATGAACGTGGTCATGACGGACTCCGGCGAGTTCGTCGAGATCCAGGGCACGGGCGAGGAAGCGGTGTTCTCCCGCGCGCAGCTTGATTCCCTGTTGGGGCTGGCGGAGAAGGGTTGCAGGGAACTGATCACGATGCAGCAAGGGTTGCTGGGAGCCACCCTGCCTTAATGACGGAATAATTATTCTTCGCCAGACGCTCTAACCCAATTTCGGAGGAATCATGCGTTTTCACAAGGTTTCCTTGCTCCTTGTCGCCGCCTGCTCCATCTTGCCGGCGCAAACCCTTAAGACGAAATTTTCCGTCGATCCCGTTCCCCTATTCATTACTGACATACAAAACTTCGAAATTGAGCGTTCCTTCCTCGAAGGAAAAACCGGATTGGGCTTTTATCTGAGCAACAGCGGGGCCGCCTCCCGAAGAATCGACGGGCACATTCTATATGGCAGCGAGCAATCCGCGCTCTATAAATATTATGTGGAAAACTTCGACAAGTCCTCTTTGTGGGTGGGAGGAAAATTGTCCTTGGCCGGGGGAACTGTTTTTGGAGGCAGGGGTACGGCTTCAAATGTCGGAACCCTGGGGATTCTGGCCATGAGCGGGTATCAGCTGGTTTTATCCAACGTTTTCCTAAACCCGTTCGCGGGAGTGGGCTATGCTTTAACGAACAATTTTTTCGGCAGGTCCAGCTATACGGGGGACGTCAAGGAAACCTCCCTCTTGCTGAACTACGGCCTGCAAATCGGGTTTTTGTTCTAAGAGACCCGCATTCTCGCTTGCCAAAGGAATCCTCACAAAGGGTGCCATGAAAACCAAGAACATCCGCCAATCGGTCACGATCAAGGCTTCGCCCAAGGATGTGTATGAAGCCCTGATGGATTCCAAGAAGCACACCAAGTTCACGCGCCACAAGGCCAGCATCAGCCGGGAGATCGGCGGTAAATTTTCGGCTTACCGGGATTACATCAAGGGCGTCAATCTGGAACTGGCGGAAGGAAAAAAGATCGTCCAATCGTGGCGCGGCAGCGATTGGCCCAAGGATCACTTTTCCACCGTCACCTATTCGCTGACCAAGGTTCCCGGAGGAACCAAGCTGAGCTTCACCCAAACCGGCGTTCCGGAAAAGGAATGGGAAAGCATTAAAAGCGGATGGAAGGACTTCTACTGGAAGCCCTTGAAGAAGTTTTTGGAAGACTGATTACTTCTTGTGGAGGGGCAGAATCCGCAGCGCCGGAATTCTCGCCGACGGGTTCTCCAGCCAGCGGCCCCGAACGTCCCTCAAAAGGTCCGCTTCCCGGGTATTCCGCGGCCGCAGCGAGTAGCGCAGAATGGGCGTGGCGTAGCGCACTTTCCCGGCGACCTTGAGCCGAATGGAGTACAGGCCGCCGTCGCCCGTGATAAACAATGTTTTCATGTCCGATCCCCCGAAAACGCAGTTGTCCACGTTGCCCTGATTGCCGGCGCGGTTGTCGTAGGAACCCGTGGCGGTGCGCAAGGCGATGCGGCCGATGGAATCGCCGCGCGCATTGAAGACCCGGACCTCGCCCTGCGTATAACTCGCCACATAGCGGTTTCCATGCGAATCATAGGTTCCGCCGTCCGGCCCGGGAGAGGAAATGAAATTCACGGGCGTGCCTAAAACCCCCGGGGAAGTGATGGGAAGGCGCCGGACGCGGTTTCCCCCGGTTTCGTTGACGTAGACGTTGTTTTCCTCCTCGAACCACTCGATGCCGTTGGCTTGAGTCAGTCCGGTGGCGGCCACGGAAAGCTGGCGCGAGGGATTGAGATAAAAGACCTGGGAGCCAAGGGACGTGAAGTACATGGCCCCATTCGCTCCAATGGAGAGATCGTTGACCTGGGTGCTCTGCGTGAAGGCCGAGACGCCGGCGGTGCTGTACAGAACCAGCGTCGAATCCAGGGTTCCGTCGCTTTTATAGCGCGAGATCCGGCCGTTCTGGCACGACACCAAGCGGCCCTGCGGATCGAAGTCCAACCCGTTGTTTTGATAGGTATTCACGAAGACGCTCCCCGTGTCCGTCGTGCTGCCCGGCAAGACCTTCCATAGGGGCCAGTTCGCGACCGAAGCGGCGAATTGTTCCGTGAAGTAAACCGCTCCCGTGGCCGGCTCCCATGCCGGACCCTCGCAGTACATTGGAACCTTCTTGACCCAAACCACGGTGTCCGCCGCGTCCCGGAGGGAATCGGGAAGCTGAACGACGTTCTGCGCGGAGACCGTGGAAAGAAAAGCCGTCAGCAATAAACCTTGTAAACGCATCTTCCGCCCTCCGAAAGCCCTAAACTAACGCCTCCTCGCGATTTTAGCCGCGGGTTTAAGCGGTGGGATCCGATCCGGCCGTGCGCAAAAGTCCCAGCATGGCCGGAATCAGCGAAACGAAAATGATTCCCAAAACCACCAACGAAAAATTGTTTTTAACGACGGGGATGTTTCCGAACAGGAAGCCGGAACCCGCGCAGACCGCCACCCAGAGCAGGGAGGCCAGGATGCTGAAGGAGAGAAAGCGGGCGTAGCGCATGCGCCCCAACCCGGCCACGAAAGGGGCAAAGGTGCGGACGATGGGGACGAAGCGCGCCAGGATCAACGTTTTGCTTCCGTATCTCTCGTAAAAACGGTGTGTCCGATCCAAATGACGCTGTTTGAAAAAGCGCGAGTTTTTGTGGAACAACCGCCTTCCCAGGAATCTTCCCACGCCATAATTGGTGACGTCGCCCAGAAAAGCCGCGGCAATCAAAGTGAGAACCAGGGAGGCCGGCCTGAAGGCGCCCAGGGCGGTCAGGGAACCCGCCGCGAACAACAGGGAGTCCCCCGGCAGAAAAGGCGTCACCACGAGTCCGGTCTCGCAAAAGACGATGACGAAAAGCAGCGCATAGGTCCAGACGCCGTAATGCGCGATGGCGTCCCGAAGATGGACGTCCAGATGAAGAAAAAGATCGATGGCGGCCGAAAGAAATTCCATGGGAGGCAAGGTAAAAATCGATGGAAACGGAATCAGGCGGCCCTGTAGGGGCGTGCCCCCCGTTCCCCCTTTGGGGGTCAGGGGGCACGCCCCTACAGGGCCGCCTCTTCGATGACCTGCAGGACCTTTTCCGTCCCATGCGCCAAATCGGAGGCATCCATGTTCCGCCTCAGATTGCCGGAGTCACGTTCCAGCGCCTCCAGACTCCGCAGCAAGGATTCCACCGTCAAATCCTCCTGGCTCAGCCATTTGGAAAAACCCCGGCGTTCGAAGGACCGGGCGTTGAGGATTTGATCCCCGCGTGACGCGGCCAAAGGCAGCGGAATAAGAAGGCTCGGCTTGCGCAGGGCGAGAAGTTCGAAGAGGGAATTCGCCCCGGCGCGCGAGACGATAAGATCCGAAGCGGCCAGGACGTCCGCCAATTCAGAATGCAAGAACTCGAATTGCCGGTAATCTGGAGAGCCTTCCAGCGAAGGCTCGAGCCTTTTGGGACCGCAAAGATGCACGACCTGAAAACGCTCCCGCAAACCCGGCAGGGCCTCCCGCACCACGCGATTCAAGGTCACGGCTCCCTGGCTTCCTCCCATGATTAACAATACGGGTTTGGTGGAGTCGAATCCCAGCCACCGTAATCCGGCCTCCCTCGTTCCGCGCAACAATTCCTCGCGCACCGGCGTTCCCGTCAGCACCGCCTTGGATCGCGGCAGGTGTTCCAGGGTTTCCGGAAAACTGGCGCAAACGCGCCGGCAAAAAGGCAGGCATAGGCGGTTGGCCAATCCGGGGGTGAGATCGGACTCATGCAATACCACCGGAATGCGGCGAAGGAAGGCCGCGCAGACCACCGGCACCGCCACGAATCCTCCCTTGGAGAAAACGGCCGCGGGCCGCAATTTTCCCAGCGACGAAAACGCCTCGGCCACGCCCTGGATCACCCGGAAGGGATCGCTGAAATTCCTCCAGGAGAAATAACGGCGCATCTTTCCCGTGGCGATGCCGTGAAAGGGAATTCCCGCCTTTTCAGCCAGCTCCCTCTCCGGCCCTTGCGGCGATCCGAAATAGTGCAGGGACCAACCCTGCTTGCGCAAGCGCGGGGCGAGGGCAAGATTGGGCATGACGTGCCCGGCGGTGCCGCCGCCGGTGAGAACCAGGATTTTTGAAGGCATGAAAATAGGGTTAAGGATTCAACGCGGTTTCCGACTCGCCCAAAAGTAGTTTCGCCTCGCGTTCAACGGCTTCCAAATCATGCGCCGTGTAGGTCTCGTGCCGGAAGCGGAGCCGGCCGTTCCTGTCAATCAAGAAACAAGCGGGCATTTGATCGTTCACGGCATAAGCCTCGGCGGTTTCTTGCTTGGCGTCGTGGGCCGCCTTGAAGCCGGGATCCACGTCGCGCAAAAAGGAGATGGCCTTGTTTCGATCCACGTCCACGCTGACCGCCAGGATTTCAAGCTGCGGCGCGCGCTCCTTCATTTGGGCGAGCAAAGGCATCAGGCGCCGGCAGGGAATGCACCAGCTGGCCCAAAAATCGAGAAGGACCACCTTGCCTTTGAAATCCGACAAACGGATTTTTTCCTTGGAATTCAGTCCCACCAGGGAAAAATCCGGAGCGGGTTTTCCCACCTGCGGCTTTTCGGCAAACACCGCTCCCGCCAGGGCCAGCATTACGATTGAGGCGGCTGTTCGGGGTAAAGTAGGCATGTTTTCAATGTATCACCCCTTCCCCGGCAATGCCACCGGTTTCAGAAATGCATTTTTAAGGCATGCCTTTTTCTCATGTAAATCCAGCGGGACAGCCCGGGATGGTCGATGTGGGCTCAAAAAACGCGACTTTCCGGGAGGCCCTCGCACAGGCCGTGGTGGTCCTGCCAGAAGAGGTTCTGCGGCAAGCCCAAGGTGGGGATATTCTGGGGTCCAAGGGACCGGTGTTTCAAACCGCCATCGTCGCCGGAACCCAGGCCGCCAAGAAAACCTGGGATCTCATTCCGCTTTGCCATCCCATCGCCCTGGAGCGTTGCTCCCTGGACATTCGTTTGCAAGGGAAAGAGGCGGTAATTCAAGCCCGAGTGGCCTGTCATCACAAGACCGGAGTGGAAATGGAGGCGCTTACGGCCGTTTCCGTGGCCGCCCTTACGATTTACGACATGTGCAAAGCCTTGTCCCACGACATTGTGATCCGGGACATACGCTTGTTGGAAAAAACAGGCGGCAAGTCCGATTATACCGGTTCGGGAGCCGCCAATGGCTGAGGCTCCATTATTGGGACTGGTGTTGGGCGGCGGGCAAAGCCGCCGCATGGGCCGCGACAAGGCCTCCCTGGCCTATCATGGGAAACCTCAAATCGTCCACGCCTGCGAATTGCTGCGGCAAACCGGCCTGGAAGCTTACGTCTCCTGTCGCGCCGATCAAACCCAGGCCGAGGGCTTCCGGGATCTTCCTCAAATACCGGACCGTTTCCTGGACTTCGGGCCCATGGGAGGGATTCTGTCGGCTTTGCTTTCGCGGAGAGACGCCGCCTTCCTGGTGCTGGCCTGCGACCTTCCCTTTTTGGACGAAGCGGCTCTCTCCCGTCTCATCGCCACCCGCGACCCTTCCAAAATTGCCACGGCTTACTTGAGTCCCGAAGGTTTGCCGGAACCCTTGTGCGCGATTTACGAGCCCGCGGCGTATGCTTCCTTGTTGAGTTTCGTCGGCCAGGGCATTCACTGTCCGCGCAAGGCGCTGCGGGGCTCGGATATTCGCGGAGTCCGGCCCTTGAACGTCCACGTCCTGGCGAATATCAACCGCCCCGAGGAATACGAAGCCGCGCGGGAAGCCCTGCGAAACGCCTGACGGCTAAAGTCTCGTGTCTTCCTCGTCCAGCAAGGCCTTGTCCTCCAAGGGCTTTCCAGCTTGAGGTTTCTCCGGTGACGGCAGGAATTTATACTGAACGATCATTCCGGCGGCCGAAAGAAGGATCCATACCAGCAGCGCCGCGTAAAGAAAAATCTTCTCCCGGGCGGGTAATGCTTCCGAAGTCCAGGACACCGGAACGTTCAACTTGAAAACAATAAAGCCGAAGGTGGCGAGCACCGCCCATCCGGCCCCGCCCACGGCCGTCGCCAGGATGGTGACGAACACGCGCAATTGCCTTAGCAGAACGGCGGCGGCGCCCGCGATGATCGCGCCCAGGGAAGACATCCACGGCAGCAGGTCCTGGCGGCTGAGGGCGGCGGCCAGGACTCCGCCTAAAAGGCCGCCCAGAAAAGCTCCCACCAAAAAAATGGCGGCGAAATAAAAAACTGAGGAGAGCACGGCGCCGAGCAGCCCTCCCGCGATTCCGGCCGCCAGCGCCACCCAGGGATTTTGGAAGATCGCAAAGGCCACGTTGGCGGCCAGCGCGCAGCCCAGGATAAGCCCGATGGCGATGCGGACGCGGAAGATGAGGTAGCCGAAAAAACAAAGCGCCAACCCCAGCAGGACGTCGAGTCCCACCATGACGTTGAAAGCGTTGGTGGGTTCAAACTCTTGCACCATGGCGTGTCCCTTTTCCGTTCAATTAAATTCTTGAAGCATGCCGTCCCAATCTAACACCTTGACCCTCGTTGTGATCCTCACCGTCCGGAAAGATGCCCTGGCGCCATTCCGGGAATTCGAGCACTTGGCGGCCCGCGTCATGAACAAACATGGCGGCTCCATCGAGCGGGCGGTGGTTATTCCAAGCACGGATTCCGAGGACGTTTTCAAGGAAGTTCATATCGTATCCTTCCCCCACGAAAAGGCGTTTCAAGAATATCAGAAGGATGAGGCGCTTCACAAAGCCGCCGCGTTGCGCGAACAAGCCGTGGTCAAAACCGAGGTCTGGAGAGGCGAGGAAGGGCCGGACTATGGCAAGGGTGCCTAGGTTACCTGGATTGGCGGGATGCCGTCCAAGGCGGATGCGATGGGACTGCGTGATGCTTTTTACCCTGATATTCTGGGCCGTCCCGGCGCGGGCGGGTTCCGAATCCGAGAATCGCTTTGGGACCAACTTGCTGTTCAATGGGCTCACCTACCATCCCGGCGGCGGGGATCATGAACGCTATCCCCGAAAACTGGACGACGCGGCCTACTGGGTGCTGCAGGTCGGAGGCCAGGCGGATTTGGACTGGTACCTGCACCGCTACGTTTTACTGCGTGGATCCGTCTCGGTGATACGCGATTGCGAGGACGTTTGGAGCGGGTTTTTTCATCTGGGCCCGCGCTTGAATCTCCCCATCGGCCCGAAATTCGTCTTTCGAATCGGCATCGGTCCCACGCTCGTCTGGCGTCAAACCTGGTTCGGGGTGGACTCGACCTATCACGGGGATTCGTTCTATGGAAGAGACTCGACGGGCGCCTACCAGTCGCGCTTCCTTTGGTACGGCGGCAATCTGGATTTCGAATGGAAAATCCGCCGCAACCTGAGCCTGCTTTACAGCAATCTCCCCGGCTGGCCGCATGTCATCACCAGCAGTATCGGAGCCAGATACAGTTTTTAACCGTACCCGGCCCGATGGCAAGCGGCTTTACATTCCCTGCCAGAACTTGAAGTTCTTCTGCTCGATCTCACGCAGCGAAGGCATGGGAAAAAACTTGAAGCCGTCCTGCGAGGCGAACATGAAGCCGTGGCGGATGCGCTTGAAGGAAATCTGGTCCAGCGGGCAGAAAAGGGAAAGGCCCTTGCTCTTCTTGTCCGAGGCCATCTTCATCATGTAAATCGCGTCGCGCAACTTGGAAGGATGCAGGAAGGGAAACGGGGCCTGGGTGAAGGGATTGTTCTCGAAGGCGTTGAGGAACTCCTCGATGTTGAGATCGATTTGCGTGTAGAACAGCTTGGGGCAGCCCTTGGGATTCGCGGGATCGGTGATGAAACGCCCGAAGTCCGGAAAGTTGAAGGGGGACATCACCAGCATGTTCAAGGGCGCGATCTCGGCGTAGGTCCGCAGGAACCCCGGCTGGTGGACTTTTTCGTAGGGACCCGGAGAAAGCTCCAGCACCTGGGCCTCGGAGGTTGTGAGGTAAAGGTGCTGAATGGCGTTGAAATCCATGTGCTCCATCACGCGGTAGGAGCAAATGAACTTGGTGCGCTTGGGCGTGCCGTCGGGATGAGGCTGCATATGGCTCATCGTTTCTTCGATGTTGAAGTACGGATGCCGAAAAGCCGGATCGATGCTGGCGAACACCAGCTTTCCGGTGTAATGGCGAATGGACCCGATCAGGTAATGGCGCGCGAACTCCTCGGGAGAAAGCTGGGAGGCGACCAGTCCCTGGTTGGGGTACAGGATTTGATACAACCGGTTCGTATAGGACATTTCAATACCCCCAAAAGCGCCGAAGCATGGGCGCAATCACCACCGACATGACGCCCATCAGTTTAATCAAAATATTCAGTGAAGGCCCGGCGGTGTCCTTGAACGGATCGCCCACGGTGTCGCCCACCACGGAAGCCTTGTGCGCGTCCGATCCCTTGCCGCCGCTCACGCCGGTTTCAATGGTTTTCTTGGCGTTGTCCCAGGCGCCGCCCGAGTTGGCCATGAAAATGGCCAGCGCCACGCCCGAAGCCGTCACGCCCGTAAGGAATCCCATCAGCATGGGAACGCCTCCGAGAAAACCGATGGCCACGGGGGACAAAACGGCGAGCAGGCCGGGAAGAATCATTTCGCGAAGGGCGGAGCGGGTGGAAATGTCCACGCAACGGGCGTAATCGGGCTCCACGCGGCCTTCCAGCAACCCCGGCATGGTGCGGAACTGGCGGCGCACCTCCTCCACCATGGCGAAGGCCGCGCGGCCCACCGACATCATGCACATGGAGGAAAAGAGATAAGGCATGCTGCCGCCCAGCAGCAGGCCGATGAGCACCATGGGGTTGGTGATTTCAACCGATTGAATGCCGGTTTCCGCCTTGAAGGCGGAGAAAAGAACCACGGAGGTGAGCGCCGCGGAAGCGATGGCAAAGCCCTTGCCGATGGCGGCGGTGGTGTTGCCCACCGCATCCAGCTTGTCGGTGTTGATACGGGTCTCGGGAGGCATCTCCGCCATCTCGGCGAGGCCGCCCGCATTATCGGCCACGGGACCGAAGGCATCCACGGCCAATTGAATGCCCAGCGTAAGTTGCAGTCCCACCGTGGCGATGGCCACTCCGAAGAGGCCGGCCTGCCAATAGCTGAGGAAGATGGCCACGGCCATGGTGATCACGGGCAAGGCGGTGGAGACCATGCCGACGCCCATGCCGGTGATCAGCGTGGTGGCCGCCCCCGTTTCGCAGGCCTTGACGATGGAGTTCACCGGTCCCCGGCCGGTGCCGGTGAAATATTCCGTCAAAAGGCCGATGAGGGTTCCGCCCACCACGCCGATAACCGTGCACCAGAAGAGGTTGTCCGCTCCGGCGCCGCCGTTGAAGGTTTCTCCCTGAAGGCAGCCGCGAAAAATCGGATAGCTGAACAAGGCCGCCAACCCGGCCGCGATGAAAGTGCCGCGATTCAGCGCCGCCTGCGGAGAACCGCCCTCGCGAACCCTGACGAAATACATGCCGATGGCCGAAGCCACCACGCCGGCGGCTCCCAGCACCAGCGGCAAAAGGCAAAGGCGGATCTTGAATCCCGCGGGAGCGTCCGCCGCCAGGCCGAGAATCATGCAACCCAGCACTGAGGCCACGAAGGATTCGTACAAATCCGCGCCCATGCCCGCCACGTCGCCAACGTTGTCGCCCACGTTGTCGGCAATGGTGGCCGGATTGCGGGGATCGTCCTCGGGAATGCCGGCTTCCACCTTGCCCACCAAATCCGCGCCCACGTCGGCGGCCTTGGTATAGATTCCGCCGCCCACGCGGGCGAACAGGGCGATGCAGGAGGCGCCCAGGGCGAAGCCGGAAAGAATCGGCAAGACCCGTTCCGTAAGCGCCGCGGTGTCCCGTCCGAAAAAATGCATGGCGATGACAAGGACCATGGAGATGCCCAGCAACGCAAGGCCCACCACGCTCATGCCCATCACCGATCCGCCGGCAAAGGAAACCCGCAGCGCTCCGTTCAGGCTGGTCCGGGCCGCCCAAGTGGTGCGCATGTTGGCTTGCGTCGCCACTCTCATGCCGAAGAAACCGGCCAGGGCGGAACTCGCCGCGCCTACGAGGAAAGTCAGGGCTTCCCATTTCAACGCGCCGCGGTTGCCGAAAAGCAGCAGAAGGCTCGCGGCAAGGGCGAAGGGCAGCAACACCTTGTACTCGCGCATCAGGAAGGCCATGGCTCCCTTGGCGACGTATCCCCCGATTCTCTTCAGTTTTTCGTCCGTAACGTCCATGGATAAAATCCAGCGGGATTTCCATACGGCGTAAGCCAGGGCCGAAATTCCCCCGGCCAATCCGAAGTACAAGGGAAGGTCTATATTGCCGTCCATGGGCTCCTTTCGACACGACCGGGCATTTCAGGGCTCGGCGCGAAAATTTGATCTTTAGGGGAGGTTCTGGAAATAACTTTCCAAGGTCCCGGAATAAAAAGAGTCTGAAAAATTACTAATACGCCATGACCCCTTCCCACATTCCGATATGCTTTGTTTTCAATGGCGATGCGGACGGCCTGATCAGCCAGCATTTGCAGGAACTCGACGGGATCGCGCCCACCCTTAGGATAACGGGCCTGAAACGCGAAATAGTACTTTTGGACCGCCTTCCGGGGCTGGAAACTGCCAATATCCACGTCTTCGACATCAGCCTGGACGTCAATCGAAGCGTGTTAATGAACTTGCTGGAAAAACCGGGCATTCAAGTGACTTGGTTCGATCACCATGAGCCCGGAATCCTGCCGGTTTCCCCTAGGCTCAACTTTCCCATTTTCAACGCCCGGGGAACTTGCACCGCTTTGTTGGTGCACGCCTCCCTTCCAAAATCGGATCCGCGTTGGGCCGCCATGGCGGCTTTTGGGGACAATGTTCCCGAGGCGGCGGAAGCGCTCCTCCGATCCCGCGGAACCGGAGAAAAGGAGGCTTCCCTGCTGCGCGAAGCGGGAGAGCTTCTGAATTACAATGCCTATGGCGAGGACGCGGAGGACGTGCTTTTCCATCCCGCCCGGATCGCCGAGCGATTGGCGCCCTTTCGAGCACCCATGGAATTCATCCGGGAGAGCGGCCTCTTCGAACCGCTCCAAGAGCAATTTCGCGAGGATGTCGCGCAGGCCCAAAATATTTCGCCGCATCATGAACGCGACGCGGCGCGGATGTATCTCCTCCCCGCCCAGCCTTGGGCCAGGCGTCTTGGGGCCACCCTCGCGAACCGGATTGCCCTGGAGAATTCCGATCGGGCCGTGGCTTTCTTGCATCCCTTGCGGGACGGCTCTTACCGGGTTTCCATCCGCGCGCCACGGGCGGGGCGGCGCGGGGCCGCGGCCGCTTCGGACCTGGCCCGCGAATTTCCCGGCGGCGGCGGACGCGCGCTTGCCGCGGGCATCAACCGGCTCGAAGCGGGCGATATTTCCGCGTTCGAGAGACGCTTTTTCGATTTTTACTATTGAAAGCCTCCATGGTTCGCATCGTCAGCAAATTCGGGGGCTCCAGCGTAGCCGACTCGCGTCAATTCCTTAAGGTGCGCGACATCCTGCGGAAGGACGCGCGCCGCCGGGTCATCGTGGTTTCCGCGCCGGGAAAGCGCCATTCCGGCGAGGCCAAGCTCACGGATCTGCTCTATCTCTGCCACGAGTCCGCCAGGAAAAACATGCCCTTGGACGCGCCTTTCTCCCTTATCCGGGACCGCTTCCTGGAAATCGAAAAAGAATTGGGCATGGATGCGGGCATGGTAAGCGCGATGGAAGAATTTCACGCGCAAATCCTGGAGGGCGCCGACCGGGACTTCATCGCCTCGCGCGGGGAGTATTTCTCGGGACGCCTGATGGCGAGGTTCCTCGATGCCGAGTTCGTGGATCCCAAGGAGGGGATTTTTTTCGACTCCGTCGGCCGCCTCGACCCAGGGACGTACGATGCGTTGGGAAGCCTGTTGGGGGATGAGGCCAAGACTTACGTCATGCCCGGATTTTATGGCGTGGACGCCAAGGGAAAGGTCCGGACCTTTTCACGCGGAGGCTCGGACATCTCGGGGGCCATTGCCGCGCGCGCCGCGAAAGCCGCGCTCTACGAAAACTGGACCGACGTTTCGGGATTGCTCATGGCCGATCCGCGCATCGTGGAAAACCCGCATCCGTTGGACATCGTCAGCTATCGCGAAATCCGCGAGCTGTCCTACATGGGGGCCAGCGTCTTCCACGACGAGGCCATCGCTCCCGTGCGCGAGGCGGGCATTCCCATCAACATCCGCAACACCAACAAACCCGAGGACCCCGGCACGCAAATCGTCGCCAAGCTGCCGGAAATCACCCGTTACGACATCGCCGGCGTCGCGGGCAAGCGGAACTTCTCCATGTTCACCGCCGAAAAATCGATGATGAACAAGGAAATCGGCTTCGCCCGCAGGTTTCTGGAGGTTTTTGAGAACCACGGGGTCAGCATCGAGCACTGCCCCACCAGCATCGACAGCATGAGCATCGTGGCCTCCTCGGAGGAAATCAACGGCAAGGCCGAGGCCATCCTCGAGGACATCCAGCGCATCCTGCAACCCGACCATTTGGAAGCCGAGCATGAACTCAGCCTCATCGCCGTCGTGGGCGAGGGCATGGCGCGTCAGGTGGGCATGGCCTCACGCGTGTTCAAGGCATTGGCCGGGGCGCGGGTCAACGTCCGCATCATTGATCAAGGCGCGTCGGAACTGAATATTATCGTCGGGGTGGGCAACGCGGATTATGAGAAGGCCATACGCGCGCTTTATGCCGAGATGACGCGCACGGCCTGATCCGACGAAAGCTTCCTTAAAGCCGGGGCAGCAATTGCTGGTACTTCTCGTCCCCGATTTGGAAGCGCGCGTAATAGAGCGAATGCCCTTTGGGCACGTTCAATTGAATTTCGTGGTAACCGGCTTCCAGTTGCTCTCCGCGCAAAACGCTGGCGACGGTTTTGCCGTCAAGGCCCACGATGAATCCCCGCACCGACGAGGCGTTCTCAAGCCATAGGCGGGCCGTGAATCCGGCCGAGGAATGAACGATGGAAAACCTTTCCCCGGTGGCTCCAGGAGCCTTGCGGTCGAAGGGTTTTTTGGCCCCGGCCTTGGACAAGGGGAAATTGTCGTAGTAGCTGGCCCCGATGTCGATTTCCAGGGAACCTTCCGCGTCGAAACCCGGCTGGAGGGTCACGCCGGTTTCGGAAACGAAAACCGCGCTTTTGCCGGAAGGAATGGTAAAGTTGCTCGCCACGATCTGCTTGGGGTAGGCGAAATACTCGGGCGTCATGAACCGGTTCGCCACCGAATAGGCCGTGCTTCCGCCGCTCAAGAGCGCCGTGTCGTTTTCGGAGTAGAAAATTCCGGTGCGGCGGTTGTCCACGATGCTGTCGACGTTGGAATTATTGATTAAAGGCAGCGGAGACACGTAAGCTCCGCCGGTAGAGCCATCGTAACGGTTCAAAACGTTGATGTCATTGTGCGGGTAAGAATAGGAGTGCGCTGCGCTCCATTGCGACCATATCTTGTCTATCATGGCGTGATACATGTACGAAGCCGGATCCAAAGTCGAGGTGTAGCTGTTCCCCCCCAGCCACATCAGCCCGTTCCAGGTCACCTCGTTTTCCAGGCGCTCCCGGAAGCTGTTGTCGTAATTGTAGTCGTCGCAGAAAACGGAGGAGGTCTGCACGGATGCGACGTCCGAAGCCGTGGGAAGCGGAATGCCGTTGTTCGCGTTATAGACCCCGAGGTCCCTGGAAAAGGTCCAGGGAATCCGGCTTTGCGGCACAAAAGAGGTGAAGAGGCCGTCGCTGGGGGAATTGTTTTGCATCCAATTCCAATAAGGGACCGTCAACTTCGGGTTTTTGTGCTGAAGGGCGTTTTCCATTTCCCACAGCGTCATGCGCATGAAGGGAAGATATTGGCTGGTGCTGCAATCCATGTTTGGGCCGATGCCCACGTAGGAGGAATTGGTCCACCAGCGCTCGATGTCTTGAACCACGTCCAAATAGACCAGGGCGTTGGGAAGCCTGTTCAGGGCGCCGACATAGGCGTCCTGTTCGGCGGCCGTCATTTCCGTAAAATTCTTCCGGATGCCCTGGGAAAAGCCCTGGCCGGAAAGCAGCAGTGCGGCGCAAAGCCAAAGCCGTTTCATGAAATCCTCATTCCGCAAAGGCCATCCCTATTGTTATTGAGAATTGCCGGAGGATTTGCCTCCCGACAATGCGTTGACCTGTTGTTGAAGGGCTTTTATCTGGGCCTGCTGTTCCTGAAGGGCCTCAATCAAAATCGGGATCAGGCCGGTATAATTGATGCCTTCGAACTTGGTGATGGAGGAAGACTTGTCTTTCTTGGCCTCGTCGGCGGAAATGGTGAACGTCGACACCAATTCCGGAAATACCGTGGCGACGTCCTGCGCCAAGAGGCCGTATTGTTTGCCCGTGGGCAAATTCATGCCCGCGAATTCGTCCGTTTTCATGTCGTATTTTTTGGGCTTGAGGCTCATCACCTTGTCCAGCGACACGGGCATCGGTACGATGTTGGTTTTCACCAGCGAATCGGAAGTTTGATAAACGGCATTGGCGTACAGGTTCCCGGTGAATTTCCCGTTTCCTTGGAAATACCCGGCGTAATTGGTTCCGGAGCCTCCCGTCGATGCGTAAATGCCATAATTAGTGGCAGCCCCCGTTGCCTCGAAATATCCGCCGGAATTGTTGCTTGACGTAGCGGCGTTGCCTCCAAAAGCAAACCCGGCCACGCCACGATTCAGGAAACCGTCCGAGGCTTCGCCATAAACTCCCTTCCGGGTATCATTGAATGGAGTATTGGTGTTACTTAAGACGGACCCATTCGCCACTCCATATATGCCCCAATGGCTGGATTCTCCCTTAACCCCAACCCCTCGGTCGGAAGAGGGCCGGGAAACCGCCCAAATCGCCGGCTTTCCGTTGGAATTGGTAACATCCGTAGCCGTGGTGGAATTGGTAACCTTGAGAACGCCGGTGGTATCGGAGCCGTTGACGGTGGAATTAATCTTCACGTCCTGAGCCATGCTAATCGCAGCTCCCAAGGCAAGAAACAAGAATGCGGATGACTTCATGGCAGCTCCATTTCGGATTACTTTTATTTCGCGATTCGACTTGAACCTTATTTAACCAGGATCAGAGTCTCAACACCCAATTTACTTAGACGATTTTTCTTCGCCCTTGGGGACAAGGAAATTAAAGAAACTTTTGCCTTTTAAAGGAAAATGGCGATTTTGAAAGGAATTCTTGGGCTACTTACATTTATTTGACTAAAATTTAACCGATATTTTGATCCGCGCCCATGTCTAAGGCGTCCCGAATGGCATCATTAAAAATATTGAAGGCCAAGACCAGGAAGAAAAGAGCCGAAGTGGCCGCGGCAAATTGCCACCAAACTCCGCGGCCAATCAGTTCCAGGCGCGAGTCGTCAATCATTACTCCCCAACTCGGGAAATTTTGCACGCCCACCCCCAGGTAGGACAGGATGATTTCGCTTTTGATGGAATAGACGAAAACCAGGGACGCCTGTATCAGGATGAGATGCAGGACATTGGGCAAGATGTGCACGAACAAAATGCGGAGGTCGGACGCTCCCACGGATCGGGCGGCGCGGACATAATCGAATTCCTTTTGCCGGATGACCTCCCCCCGGACCACCCGGCAGGCGCTTACCCAGGATGTGACGCCCAAGGCGATGCAAACGGTGGCGAGCCCCTTTCCCGTGGGCAGCACCAGGGCCAAGGCAAGAAGGAGGAGAATGGTCGGCACCGAGTCCAGGGTGGAATAAAGCCACACCACGAAAGCGTCCACGGCGCCCCGGAAATACCCCGAGGCGAGACCCAGCGCGGTGCCCAGGGGAATGGCGATGAAGGTGGAAAAGAAGCCGACCACCAGCGCCACCCGCGATCCTTGCACCACTCGCTCCCATACCGACCGGCCCAGCACGTCCAGGCCCAGAGGGTGCGGCCAGGATGGCGGGGAATAGGCCGCCCCCTCGGCGCGCGCGTACCCGGGCGCCAGAATGCCCGACAAAGCCAGCAGGCCCGCCAGGATATAAAGGGAGATCACGGCCACCGCCAGTAAGGCCAGCTTGTCGCCCCCAAAACGCCGCCGGATCTTTTCCCACAGATCCCGCATCAGGACACCCTAATCCGGGGATCGAACCAGGCGTACAAGGCGTCACCCAGGATGTTCGCGGCGATGTAAAGGACCGCGCCGATGAAAGTCATGGCTTTTATGACCGGCAAATCCGAGGCGTTAATGGCGTTTACGCTCATGTTTCCCAAGCCCGGTATCCCGAAAAAGTTTTCCAGCAGCAGGGAACCCGTGAACAGCATGGGCAATTCCATGACCAGTTGGGTTAGGATGGGAATCATGGCGTTTGGCAATACATGACGGACCAGGATGCGCGGCCAGGCCAGTCCCTTGGCGCGCGCCGTGACCACGTACTCCCGGCGAATTTCCTCCAGGAAAACCGCGCGGTAAAATCGCACGGAAGCCCCCAGCGTGGCGGCCGTCCAAATAAGAATGGGCAGGGCGAGGAACGGCACTCCCGCGAGTCCCGGTTCCCACCCGGAAATGGGAAACCAGCCACGGCGAAACGAGAAAAGGTATTGGGCGGCAATGATGAAGGCCAAAACGCTCAGGCTCATGGCGGATATGGACAGGACCACCAAGGCGCGATCCGGCCAACGATTGCGGAACAGCGCGGCCGTCAGGGCAAAGCCGAGGGAGACCAGCGCGGAGAGGAAAAAAGCCGGCAGGGCGAGGGACAGCGATGGACCCAGGCCGTCCAGTATCATTTCCGAAACGCGCTGCTTCGTTTCCCAGGAACGGCCGAAGTCCCAGCGCGCGAGACCGCCGGCATAATCCAGGTATTGCCGCCAAAGGGGCCGGTCCAAGCCCAGTTGATGGGTCATGCGCGTGATTTCGGCCGCGGTCGCGTTCTTGCCGAGCATTTGGTAAACCGGATTTCCCCCCACCCAATAGAAAAGAAGAAAGAGCAAAAGCGTGACCCCTAACAATATCGGAATCGCGTGCAGGAGGCGGCGGAGAAGAAACGAAAGCATTGGACTAATCCATACGATAATATTTGAGCGGCGCTTCCAGCACGGCGTGGGATTTGACGTTGTGGATCCTACCGTAGGCCAGCAATTCCGAGACGCTGTGCGACACGAGAATCCAGGGACAGTCCTCCGCGACCAGAACCTTCATGCGCCGGATGGCGGCCAGGCGCTCCAGGCCGTCGCTCATGACGGCCATGCGCCGGTAAAGGCTGTCATACTCCGCGTTGCGGTAGCTGGCGTTGTTTTCGCCCGGAGGCGCGTTGGGCCCGTACAGCAACTGAAGGAAGTTCTCGGGATCGGGATAATCCGCCTGCCAGGAGGATCCCACGAGCTGGAATTTTTTGCGCCGCAGGCGCTCGAGATACTCGGGCCAGGTGCAGGATTCCACCTTGACGCGCAAGCCGAGGGCGGCCATGTTCTGGGCGAAATGCTCTCCCCGCTGGCGCCGATCCGTGCTGGCCACGGTGAGATAGCTCAGCTCCGGAATGCCGGCTCCGCCGGCGTGTCCGGCCTCCGCCAAAAGCTTTCGCGCCGCTTCAGGGTCATAATGTCCGTAAGGACTTTGGAAGGCGGAATCGTATCCGAACAAACCGGGAGGCACCGGGCTTTGCGCCCGGATTCCGCGCCCGTTATAAAAACGGTCGATGACGGTCTCAACATCGTAAGCCATTTGCATCGCCTGGCGCAACTTCCGATTCTTGCCCAGCACCGGATCGTCCATGTTGAAGCAAACGTAGGTGATGTCGAGGCCCTGCATGCGCTCCAGCCGGATGCCTTTTTGGGCCAGCTCGGGCCGCAGGGCGTGACCCGAGGTGATGACCTGGGAATAATTGTCCTTGGGAATGGAACTGCGATCCAGGTTGCCGCGCAGGAAGTTCAGCCACATGGGCTGGGTTTCCTGGAAGATGTAAAGTTCCGCCCGCTTCAGGAAAGGCAGCGCTCTTCCCTTGTCCGCCAGCAAACCCGCCGCGCTGTCTCCCGGCTCCCCCTCGGAGGGATAAACACCATGGTGGTATTTGGGATTGCGCTCGAAAACCAGCCGCAATCCCCGCCGCCATTCCTTCAACACGAAGGGGCCAGTGCCCACGGGATGGTTCAGGAATTCCTCCCCGTAATATTCCACGGCTTCATGCGGGATGATGGCGGCGTAAGGCATGGCCAGGATGAATTTGAAGTAGGGATAGGCCCGCGTCAATTCGATGCGCAAGGTGGTGTCGTCCAAGGCGCGCAAACCCTGCACCTGCCGGTCATACAACGCAGGATGGAGCGAGTCGGGCAAGGGGGGCAGGGATTCCGACTGCTTGCGGAAGGCGTCCAGCCCTTGAATCTTTCCGTCGAAAATCCACCAGCCGAAGGTTTGCGTGCGCACGTCGGTCATGCGCTTGATGCTGTAGACGAAATCCTGGGCGGTAACCCGCCGGCCCTTCCCTCCGGGAAAGCATTTGTCGTCCTGAAACTCCACGTCGGGGCGGAGATGAACCGTGTAAATCCTCCCCGAGTCGCTTATTTCCGGGGGGGAGGAGGCCAGGCAGGGCTGCACGTCGTAAGGCCGCGCCAGATATTTGTATTCGTAAAGGCATTCGTATATCTGGAATTGGGCTTGGTTGGAATAAGAGTCGGAGGCCTGGGCGGGATCGAAGGTTTTAAGGTTCGATGCCAATGCGCCCCGGTAGACGTTTTTCTGGGAGCGGTACGGGTTGCACGCCGCCAAAAAACACAGGGCCCACAGGAGCGAGGAACGGGGAAGCGGCATGCACGGAAAGGTACAAAGCGCCTTTCTACATTGCCTCAAAACATTCCGGGGTTCCCATGACAAAGACGCGGATCTCTAAAAGCCTTCTTTTCGCCCTTCTCTCGCTCGGGCTTTTTTCCTCCTGCCAAAAGCGCGAGGCGACAAAGGCCGCCGGGGAAACCGTGTACGCGCCCATCGTCGTGGACTCGACGGGTGAATTCGATCCCATCGCCAACACGGCGGCCGTCCCGGGCGGAACTTACACGACTTGGGGCGGCGCCTTCCCCAAGTCCCTCAACATGTGGCTGGACTACAACAGCTTTTCCGCCGAGGTGATGTCCTACCTCTACGAAAATCTGGTTTCACTCCACTCCGTCAAGGACACGCCGGTGGGAGTTTTGGCCAAAAGCTGGGAGATTTCCCGGGACGGAAAAACCTTCACCTTCCACATCGATCCCCGGGCGCGCTGGAGCGACGGGCAGCCCGTGACCGCGCGCGACGTGCAGTTCTACTACGACGTCATCATGAACCCCAATAACATGACGCCCATTTTCCGCGTGGATCTCAAGCGGTTCTCCCGCCCGGAAGTCTTGGACAGCCTGACCGTGCGCGTCACCGCCACGCAAACGCACTGGGAAAACTTCTGGACCGCCGCCGGCCTGTCCGCCTTTCCCGCCCACGCCTGGGAAAGCAAGGACTTCAATCAGATTAACTTCGATTTCCCCGTGGTCAGCGGGCCCTATGCGGTGGAGGAGATCAAGAAGGAACGTTTTGTTTCCCTGCGGCGGCGCGCCGACTGGTGGGGCCGTTCCAAGCGCTATAACCAGCACAAGTTCAATTTTGAACGGATTAAATACCGTTTCATGGAAGATCGCAACAAGGCGCTGGAAGCCTTCCAAAAAGGGGATTTCGACGCCTACCCGGTTTACACGGCGTCCATCTGGGCGGAACACACCGATTTCGATCAGGTGCGCAAAGGCTGGGTCGCGAAGCATCGCGTTTACAACCGCGAACCCAAAGGATTCCAGGGGTTCGCCGTCAATTTGCGCAAGCCCATCTTCCAGGATGCGCGCGTGCGGCAGGCGCTGTGCCACCTGTTGAACCGTGAATTGATGAACGAAAAGCTGATGTTCCGCCAGTATTTCCTATTGAACTCCTACTTTCCCGATTTGTATCCGGACAACCGGAATCCCGACGCGCCTTTCTTCGAGTACAATCCGGAAAAGGCCCGCAAGCTGCTCGCCAACGCCGGCTGGAAGTCCGGCTCCGACGGGGTCCTGGTCAAGAACGGCCAGCGCTTCGAAATCACCCTGCCGACCGCCTCCGCCGACTTGCGCCACTACAACGTGTACTTGGAGGACTTGAAAAAAGCCGGCATCTCGGCGCGCATCGAGCAGATTTCGCAATCCACCCTGAGCAAGCGCGTGGACAATCACGACTTCGATCTGTACTGGGCCGCCTGGGGCGCGGGCCGTCTTCGCGATCCCGAGGCCGTGTGGCATTCCTCCCAGGCGGATCCACCGGCGTCCAACAATTATCCGGGCGTGAAGGACAAGCGGGTGGACAGCCTGATCGAGGCGCAGAAAACGGAAATGGATCTCTCCAAGCGGAACGACCTCCTAAAACGGCTGGACAAGCGCCTGAATGAAATCGTTCCCTACGTGCTGCTCTGGCAGTCGGACAATTCGCGCCTGCTGTACTGGAACAAATTCGGAACGCCGAAATACGTTCTCGACAAATTCAGCCGCGAAGATGCCATTATTCCCTATTGGTTCGTCGATCCGGCGAAGGAAAAAGCGCTGGCGGACGCGCAGGCGAGCGGGAGTTCGCTACCCATGGACACGGGAGACGTGAAGTACCAGGATTCGGCGCCTTAACCGGTGCCTTAAGGCGTCAGCACGATCTTCCCCCGCGTGTGCCCGGACTGGCTCAGTTCATGGGCCTTGCGGGCCTCGGAAAGCGGCAGCACCGTTTCCACGATCACCTTCAGCGTTCCCTCCTCCGCGAGCTGGCCCAACTGCCGAAGCGCGTCGTTGTCGACGTGGTTCATGAAGGATCTCGCTTCGATACCGGCCTCCTCGGCCTTTTGCGGATCCACCACGCCCACCGTTGAAACAAGGCGCCCCTTGGCGAGCAGGGAAAACGGCATTTTGTGGCGTACCAGAACGCCGTAGGATTTCACCTGCGTTTCCCCGCCGATGGTGTCGAACACCAAATCCGCGTCCTGAACCACTTTTTCAAAGGGAACGCTGGTGTAGTCGATGGGCTCGTTCACTCCCAGCTCTTTCAGCAACTCGCGATTCCTGCCGGAAGCCGTGGCGGTGACGTAAGCCCCCTTCCACTTGGCGAGTTGCACCGCGTAGGATCCCACGCCTCCAGCCGCGCCATGGACCAGCACCCTCTGTCCGGCCTTCAAATGCCCTTCCTCGAAAAGGCCGTGGTAGGCGGTCAACCCCGCCAGGGGAATGGCGGCGGCATGAAGGTGATCCAGGGAAGCGGGCTTGGGAACCAACGCTCCCTCCTCCGCGAGAACATATTCCGCGTAGGAGCCGGGCCTTTGGGTGTTGAGGTAGCCGAACACCTCGTCACCCGGCGAGAATTTCGTGACTCCGCGGCCGACGGATTCCACGGTTCCGGACACGTCCCAGCCGAGAATAAAAGGGAACGGCAGTGGCCGCACGTTCTTCAAGTGGCCGGCCCGGATTTTCCAGTCGATGGGATTGACCGACGCGGCGCGGACCCGGACCAGGACCTCGCCCATTTTCGGCTCCGGGCGCGGAGCGTCCTCGTATTGCAGCACTTCGGGCCCGCCGTACTCGTGAATGCGGACCGCCTTCATGGTAGCCATAAAAACCTCCCTTGTTGTTTTCCCTTCCGTCATTCCCGCCCTTCGACAGGCTCAGGGTACACTCGCGGGAATCCGGCCGAAAATGTCCTGGATGCCCGCTTACGCGGGCATGACGGAGCCTATTGAAAAAAAGCCACCTCAACATCCCCGTCCCTTTTCAGAACGTCCACTCCCACGCTGTGATCGTGCGCCGTGAGCGCCAAATCCACCGTTGCGCGTCCCACCTTCAGGTTGCGAATGTCCATCCTCCGGATGTAAGGGGGCAGCACGGGCTTGTCGAAGCGGATGCGCTGGCGGCTCGCGTCTATGCTCAAGCCCAGGCAGGCCTGGAGCAGATAGTAGACGGACGCCACCGACCAAGCTTGCGGCGAACATGCCACCGGGTACTGCGTGGGGCTTTGCCCCGGCTGTCGCGTGAACCCGCAAAACAATTCGGGAAGGCGGTAGCCTTCGAAAAAACGGCTGGCGCCGTAAATCCCCGTGAGGATTTTCAGAACGCCGTCCTTGAGCCCATAGCGCGCCAGACCCATGGCCACCAGGGCGTTGTCGTGCGGCCATACCGATCCGTTGTGGTAGGAGAGGGGATTGTAGCGGAGCTCGCGAAAGGAAACCGTCCGGATTCCCCATCCGGAGAAGAAATCGGCCTTCAGCAGGCTCTCTCCGACTTGCGCGGCGGCTTCCGGAAGGGCGATGCCCGAAAAGAGGCAGTGACCGGCGTTGGATGCGCGAACGCGACACGGCTGCTTATCCCCGTCCAACGCCGGCACGAACATGCCGATCTCCTTGGAGTAAAAAGCACGATGGAAGTTCTGCCGCAGCGATTCCGCGGCGGTGCGCAACGACGCCGCCCTCTCGGATTCTCCCATCGCTTCCGCCATCTCGGCGGCCAGTTCGCGCGCCTCGTAAACGTATCCCTGGACCTCGCACAAGGCGATGGGCCCCTCCGCCAGCGATCCGTCGGAATGGAAAATCGAATCCATGGAATCCTTCCAGCCCTGGTTGTTCAGGCCTTCCGCGGTCTTCCGCTGGTATTCCACGAAACCGTCGCCGTCCATGTCGCCGTACCGATCTATCCACTCCAGGGCCGCCATGATGTTCGGCCACAGTGAGGCCAGAAAGACCTTGTCCGCGGTGTGCTGCCAATAGCGGCCCGCCAGCACGACGAACAGCGGCGTGGCGTCCACCGTTCCGTAATAGCGGCGGAAAGGAACCTCGCCCGTTTGTGCCATCTCGCCCCGGCGCGCCTCGTGCAGGATCTTTCCGGGCTCCGCGTCCGCCGCCGCGTCCAGTTCGCGGGCTTGATTGGCCGCCAGATAAGCCAGCACCCCCTTGGCGATGTCGGGGTTAATCCACAGGCATTCCAGGGCCGTGATGATTCCGTCGCGGCCGAATTGGGTGCTGTACCAGGGGATTCCGGCGTAAGGGTAAAGGCCTTCCTTCTGCCGCGTCAACAGCAGATCCAGATCCTCGCGCGAACGATCCAGCCAATGGTTGAACGTTTGATTGGAGGTTTCCAATACCGCGTTGCGGGCGCTTTTTCCCAGCAGCTCCGCCTGACAGGCCGCCAATTCCCTGGAGAAAACCTCCGCATTCACCGGCGAGCCGTCCTGTTCCGAGCAGGAAATGGACAGGTAAAGGGTACGGACCTGGTGGGGCGCAAGGGAAACCCGGAAACGCGCCTGGCCCGAGTCGAGCCGCAGGGGGGTTTCCGAAAAAGTGAGGGTGGTGCGGCGTTCCTTCGCGTCCCGGCCGCGATAGGCCAGGACGACTCGGCGTTCCAAAACCTCCGGCGGAAGCCGGTCTCCATGCTGATCGCGAACCACGCCGCGCACCTCAAACAGATCCGCGAAATCGGCCTCGAAGGTGAAGGCCACCTCGACCTCCACGGACTCTTGTCCGAAATGCGTCAGCGCAATGGACTCGTAGGCCGTGCTGTCCCAAAGGAACTTGGCGCGTTCCAGGTGCAGCGTTCCCTGCGGCAGCGGATTTCCCGCCAAATCCAGCATTTTGGGATTGGTGAAATCCGCCGTCATGGCGTCATTACTTTCCTTCACCATGGAGTTCAAGAGCAGGGGAAGGGCGTCCCCCAACTGGAGTTGGAAGTGGGAAAGATGCCGTGTTTCGTCGTGAAAGAGCCCCTGATCGTTCTTGGACAGGGAGTGAATGTCGCCCCGCCGGTCGAACACGGCGAAGGCGTCGCCGTGTTTAAGCACGCGGATGCGGTCGTCTGCCAGCTGGGACGTGGCCAGGATGTAATACTTGTCTTCATACAGTATTAAATCGCTCATACAGCTCCTCCGACAATTCCCGTTCGTCCGGCCCGCGCGTCCGGGTCGCGGACTCGTAATATCTGCCGTCCAGGGATCCCCTTCCCCGCATTAACCGCTCGTAAACTTTCAGGTAGTTAGCCGCCATGACCTCGGCCACGAACCGCTTTTCGAATTCCTGGCGGCAGCGCTCGCGTGAAAGGGAGGGCAGTTTCCCCACGGCGGCCACCGCTTCCTCGTGCGTCTGCACGATGAAGCCGGTCAAGCCGTCTTCCAGAACCTCGGGCACCGACCCGCTGCGGTAGGCCACCACGGGCGTTCCGCAAGCCATGGCTTCAATCATCACCAGCCCGAAGGGTTCGGGCCAGTCGATGGGGAAGAGCAGGCCCAGCGCCCCTCCCAGGAATTTTTCCTTCTCGCTCTCCCCGATCTCGCCGACGAATTCCACCAATGGGTGGGAAAGCAGGGGCTCGATTTGGGCGTGGAAATAATCCCGGTCCGCGGTGTCTATCTTGGCCGCGATTTTCAGGGGGATGCCGCAGGATTTCGCGATGGCGATGGCCCGGTCGGCGCGCTTCTCAGGGGAAATCCGGCCGATGAAGGCCAGATAGTTTCCCCTCTCCGGATGAAAGCGGTAAAGATCCCGGGGAAGGCCGTGATATACCGTTCCCCGCCAATTCGCCCCCGGAAGGGGAGCCCTTTGGGCGTCCGAGATGGAGACCAGGGACATGTCGTGAAACTCCTCGTACAGCGGCACGAGATCGGGAAGATCGAGCCGCCCGTGCAAAGTCGTGACGTTCGGGATGTCCAGTTGCCGCTGCAGGGAATAGCCGAGATAATCGGTATGAAAGTGGGCGATATCGAAGGCGTGCGCCATTCGCCGCACCTTTTCGAAAAGGATCATGTGATGAGCAAGCGGGTCCCGGCACGCCGTAAGCCGCAACGCGGCCGGGCAAACCGGAATCAAGCGCGCCGAAGTCCGGGAATCCCCGCTGGCGAAAAGCGTGACCTCGTGGCCCGCCTTCACCAACGGCTCTATGAGATAAGCGATTACCCGCTCGGTGCCGCCGTATAGCTTGGGTGGAACGCTTTCGAAGAGGGGGGCTATTTGGGCGATGCGCAAGGATAGATCCTCCTTGTTCATCCGGCGGAGCTTCGCCGCCGCGGGGTTGTCGCGGCCGTGAAGCTCACCTACAACATACACGGGACGGCCCCACAAAAAAGCCGCGGCTCTTTCGAAGCCGCGGCGATTTACGGAAGGACGGGACCGATTTTACTTGGTTTTCGCGCCGTCCTTGTCCTTGACTTTGTCTTTTTCCATCACGTCCTTGATGGCTTTGGTGGAATCCTCGCTGAAGGTCAACACGTAGGCCAGCACGTTGTCGATTTGTTCGGGCTTGAGGGTCTTCTTCCAGGAAGCCATCATCGGCGAAAGGCCGTTCTTTTGCCCGCCTTCGGCGATGACATTATGCATTCTGGCCTTGGGTTCCTTGCTGATGAGGGCCGTGTCCGTGAAGTTGCGGGGCTTGGGATTCAAGGCGGCGGCGGCGGCGCCATCGCCCTTGCCGGCCGCTCCATGGCAGGCCGCGCAATACGTCTGGAAGGTTTTCTTGCCTTCGGCGATGTTCGGTTTTTTGGCCTTCGCCTCGGCGGCGAAGCCCATGGCCAGTCCCAGTGAAAAAACGGAAATCAAAGCGGTCTTTACCATGCCATCTCCTTTAAAATCGAGGTATACCGTGCCCCATAGTTTAAATATTTTCGGTCATGACCCGTACACGTTCGCGTAAATATCTTGTCTGGCATCATGTCCGATTCTACCGCCGGCCTTTTCGCTTTCGAGCGAGATGAATTCTCGGATCTGAATTGGATTCCCCTGGTGATCCGATACCGGCTGGACAGTTGCGGCCTTAAGCTTTCCTTAAGCGCATGGCAAAAACTTCCCTTTGCCGAGCGCGCCCGCCTGCTCGAGCTCCCTTTCGGTGACTCTGAAGAAGTCCAGGCTTGGATTTCCGTCCTAAACTCCTCCCTTGCCATCCAGGGGGGCGGGCCTCCTGTCTCAATGCCTCGATGGGAAGAACCCAAAGAACCCCCATCTGCGGTCAAGGAAAGGTTGGAAGGCCCCCTGAATTGGGACTTATTAAGCCCCCTTCAGCGTTATGCGCTTTGCAAATTGGCTGCCAGTAAAACGCCGGATCGATATTTTCCCAAGGCCTTACGCGAGTTCAGTATTAAATCCCCCAATTAGCGCTTAATTAATCCCAATTTGAGGCCTAAGAGACGGGGATTTTTGACCAAAAAAAGCGAGAAACGGCCCGCTTATATCGGTTTTCCCCCTTATATTAAGGCATCCATTTTAATTGGCCTAACCAAACGAGGGGGAAACTCATGAAATTTTTGCGCTCTTTTTCAACTCTAGCCGTGGCGGTTGCGGCTTTCTCGGTCCAGCAGGTTCAGGCCGCGTGGACTTACAATAGTTCCACAGCGACGGGCACTTGTGGGACTCTCGATTCCACCGGCACGGCCACCGACTTCTCCATCACGGGTTTGGTGGGCGCCTCTACGGGTGGCAACACTCAAGCCCAAACCCTTAAATTGACGTTCCGGATGCCCAGCGACACGTCCACGCACCCGGACATCATTTTCATTCAACGCCAGGGCGCCATCAAATATTACAACGCCTTGAGCGGCAACATAACCACCATGGGCACCCTCCCCAGCGCGAACTTGGGGCTCGGAACCGAGGACGGACTCATCGGCGTGGCCTTCCAAAAGCCGAACCGCGTGTATGTGGTATACAGTTATACCCCCAATGGCAGCACCACGAATACCGTCATTAGCGGTTCCTACCGTCTTTCGCGTTTCGATTTCGACACCACCACCTTGCAATTGAACATGAACGCCGAGAAGGTGATTCTCGAGATTCCCAGCGCGCGCAATCGCTGGCATACCGCGGGCGGCCTGCGTTTCGACAACGCCGGGAATCTTTTCTGGGCCGTGGGCGACAACGAAACCACGGTAACGGGTCCGGGAAACACCCATGACTTGCGCGGCAAAATCCTGCGCATCCACCCCAATGATGACGGCACCTACAGCATTCCCGCGGGTAACTACGCCGAAGTTTGGGCCAACACTTTCGCGGGCCAAGGACGCACCGCCCTGGCGGCGAAGTATCGCGACTCCACCAAGGTCAAGCCGGAGATTTACGTACAGGGCGTGCGCAACGCCTATGTGATGAATGTCAATCCCGTCAACGATCAATTGACCTATAGCCAATGCGGTCCCGACTACGGCGGCACCACGGAACAATGGAACACTACCCGAACCCCCATCTTCGGCGGGTGGCCTTTTTGGTCGGGTGGCACGAACGTCGCCTCCTCGCAGGTGGGCGGCGGCCAATACGGCAAAAACGGCGCTGCCGAGCCGACCACGTCGACTTGGAGCACCTCTTTTAACAACAACAAGACCAATCCCGTCAATAACTGGACCCAAAACATGGCCGGAGCCCCGACCATGGGCGTGGATAGCTTGCCGCCTCTTTCGACCGCCAAGTCTTATATCGACCATGGCACCATCTCCTGCGCCATGGGCAGCTTGGTTTACCGTTACCTCCCCACCGCCAAGAACCCCAACAGGTTTCCGCCGCAAATGGACAATGTCTGGCTGATGGGCGGCTATACCGGCACTCACCAAGTCTATGCCGCCAAGGTGGATACCAATGGGGCTCTCCTCTCCGGAAGCGGAAACCCCCTGGCCCCCGCGAGCCGCATTTTCAGCTCATCCACCTTCGTCAATTCCACCACGGCTTCCTTGTCGGCTTTCACCGACTTCGCGGAAGGCCCGGATGGAGCCCTTTATGGGGAAAG
>JADMIO011210342.1_pt1 | contig 29883 bp, 28 predicted proteins | sample 8958161 | NCBI WGS metagenome assembly JADMIO01 (sample SAMN16585339, study PRJNA669376) | soil metagenome | isolation source: Crop rotation soil | place: USA: Cullars Rotation, Alabama | collected 2011 | reverse complement strand
CTTATAGCCGGGATCCAGACTCCAACTTACCTGATAGATTTTTAAAAATATCGAACAAGGATAGTATGTCATAGAATTATATGTAGCTAAAAAACCCCGTGAGATCATTCGTGGAAAACTGCTGCACTGGGTCCCGGCTATTAAGCGCCACTAACGCTCGCAAGCTCGCTAAGTGGCGCTAAATGCCGGGAAGACACCGCTTAGACAGTTTAACTATATTGGAGAAATTTTATACTTGAATGTCCTATGCCTCCCATTCTCAAAAGCTTTTTAGCTAATTTCTAAAGCCTTCCCGGCATTAACCCTGATCTGTCTTCCCGGCATTAGCGCCACTCGCGAATTTACGAGCGTTAGTGGCGCTTATAGCCGGGATCCAGACTCCAACTTACCTGATAGATTTTTAAAAATATCGAACAAGGATAGTATGTCATAGAATTATATGTAGCTAAAAAACCCCGTGAGATCATTCGTGGAAAACTGCTGCACTGGGTCCCGGCTATTAAGCGCCACTAACGCTCGCAAGCTCGCTAAGTGGCGCTAAATGCCGGGAAGACACCGCTTAGACAGTTTAACTATATTGGAGAAATTTTATACTTGCGTTCTCAAAAGTTTTAGCTAATTTCTCATATTCTTCCCGGCATTAGCCCTGATCTGTCTTCCCGGCATTAGCGCCACTCGCGAGTTTACGAGCGTTAGTGGCGCTTATAGCCGGGATCCAGACTACAAATTACCTGGTAGCTTGAACGTCAGTTCTGGGTTTAGTGAACTAGCCGCGCAGAGCGGTTGGTTATGCGGTAGCAAGTTCTTCTTGTTCTAGGGAAAGGATCTGCGTTTCAGATAATCCTGTTATTGCAGAGATCTGCTCTATGCTCAATCCTTGTGATAACATTGCTTTGATTAATTTATGAGTGGCCCTTGTTTCCCCTATCTCTATACCCTTCGTTATCCCCATAACAATCCCTATTTCCTTACCAATAGCTATCCCTTTTCCCTCTACCTTCTCCAGCATGCTGGCTTCCATGCTCAGAAACTTCAAATGATCTTCATACGCTTCACGTTCTTCTTTTGTGAAATTCATGACTTCTAAAACAGTCAGCGCTTTTTTCAAGGGACTATAATCTAATACTGTAGGTAGATTATCTTTGTTTAACAAATGATGCCGGGTAAGAAATGCCACCCAAATATCTAGTGAGGTATTTATTTTTGAAATGAGATCTGAAAGGGCTTGACAATTTTCTCCAGCAAATTTCTTCAATTCTACAGTATGTAATTCAAAATTTTTAAAATAATGTATATTATCTTTATCTTCTTTGATTCTAAAGCGATTATGATATTTGTTGGATTCTGGAATGCTTAAAAAATTCAGAATATGAATGCCGATGGTTTTGGGCAACATTCTATAGGATTGACCTTGTAATAGTTGTTCTGTGTACAACTTAGCCCAATAATATAAGGCTCGCTTATCATAATCTCCTTCATCCATCAGCTGAATTTCAATGTTAAATTTTGTCCCATCTTTACCTTGTGCTTTAATATCCAGAATAGAAAGCTTTTCATTTGCAAAGTTTTTAGGGTTATAAGGATTCAAGATAGTGAGATCAGCGATTTGGTCTGCTTCTGTTACAATAGAATTAACTAAAGAGATCAACAAATCTTTGTTTTCTTCAGTCCCGAAGATTTTCTTGAAGGCGACGTCAACTCGTGGGCTAATGGATGACATAATGGATTCCTGCTAATTGGGAAGGCTAAATTTTCTCACTGGGTTTTTCTTTTGTCAAACTGCTCGCAATGATGCGCCCAATGATGAAATATATTGTACATTTCTATAATTCTGTGTACACTCACGCTACGCTCAGTGAAGATGTCGCAAACATCAACACCGAGCTAATCATTCTCAAGCAAAACTTAACAGGAGTTTCACTCAAAAATGACTAACGCAATCTTAACACAAACCAAATTCTTCCTAAAAACATAACTTCATGTTTTTTAAATAAAAAACATTTTGTTATTAGGGTTTATTAACTGACCAATAATCTTCTATTTAGATTATAGGAATTGTTATGTCCGAAAAAAATGAAGAAGAATTCAACAAACCTTTTATTTGCACGGCGTCACCATGTCACTTTTCATTTTGGTACGTTCGCCTAAAGGAAATTATCGATCATCCCGATCTGGAGATAGATCATAAATTCCTATGGCTGTGGCTCGCAACCCGAAGTGTAAGTAATTTTCCCATTAAGTGTAATTTTTCCTATACGCAAATATCAAAAGCGATAAACAGACCATCAAAGCATGTTCATCGCTGCCTATTTAGATTAGTCATAACGGGGTTCTAGGAGATGTAGCCCATGCTAGCTATAACGAAAAATTAATGTGGTCCACTTTACTATCTATGATCATTGCGTACCTTAATGATGCTCATAAAATAGCATGGGCATGGTTAGTGAAAAAAATGCAAAAGGGGCAGATTTACCGCTGATCCCATTCTTCCCACTCCGAGGGACAGTTGTGAGTGGATGCCAAGCGACGAGATTGGGGTATTTCTTCCTAAATGCATAATTTTCTGTTTCCCCTCTTTTTCCATTGCAGTTTAAATTTTCTTGATTCTATAATGTGCACTAGATACCCACTGGCGAAAAAGATAAAGCTAAGAAGCGTCGCAAAGATTATTCGAGCAGGGTGGCAAAAGGAGAATATTATGACTAAAAAATTATCGACTTATGAAAAGGCGGCAAGATCGACCCACGGCTAGCAAAAACACGCAGACTATGCTATTCTTACCAGTAAGATTATAAGAATAGGTGGCATATGGACTCAAAAACTGTTTTTACTACTAAGATGTCCTCAAAAGGGCAAGTTGTTATACCTGAGACGGTAAGAGATTCTTTAGGACTTCGTCCAGGAACCCAATTTGTTGTTGTGGGAAAAGGTGACACCGTCATCTTGAAATTGATAGACGAACCTCCTATGGATGATTTTGAGGATCTGATTGCAGAAGCTAGGAAATCAGTTAGAAAGCTCGGGTTAAAAAAATCAGATTTAAAAAAAGCTATCAAGGAAGCAAGAAGCAAAAATAAGAAATAAAAATGAAGGTTGTATTAGACACGAATGTTGTAATGTCTGGGATTTTTTGGAAAGGCTTACCGAGTAAAATCTTAGAATTGTGGTCAGATAAGCTTTTTTCATTAGTTATGTCTGAGGAAATTTTTTCCGAATATAAGGAAGTAGTGATAGTTCTTCAGAAAAGATACAAAATAAATAGAAATATTGATGCCTTATTAAATCTTATTGCTGTTAACGCCCACTTTGTCCATCCACACATCAGCAACTTTCCACGTTGCTCTGATCCTGACGATGATAAATTTATAGCGCTTGCTGTAAGCTCAAAAGCAAAATATATTGTTACCGGAGATAGAGCTTTATTAAAAGTAGACTCATCATGGCAAACGCACTCAACATTCTGTAATTTTCAGCTCTTTTTAACTATTTGATTTTTAAGAAATTATCGAGTATATCTTCTGCAATTTGGATGTAGCAGCAAGGATAAGCATTATGAATTTGTCAGAAACCTTTCTTTGTCATTTTAAATCATTAGAAGATCCCAGAATGGACAACCATAATCGACGACATAATTTTCATGCTATTTTGGTCATCACCCTACTTGGAGCGATTTGTGGCGCAGATACTTGGTCAGATATCTGTGAATTTGCTGAAGCAAAAATTGAATGGTTACAAACATTTTTGGACCTTCCTAATGGAGTTCCATCACATGATACCTTTAGTAGAGTTTTTTCCTTGATTGATCCTCATGAGTTCGAAGAATGTTTTTGTGACTGGATATCCTCATTGAGTATAGATGTCTCAAAAGAAATCATTGCCATTGATGGAAAGACGCTACGCGGTTCGCATAATAGGAAGAAGGGAATTAAGCCATTACATCTTGTCAGTGCCTGGGCAGTTAAAAATCGCATTACGTTGGGCCAAGTGCGAACAGAAGAGAAATCTAATGAGATTGAAGCTATACCCAGACTCTTAAACATGCTAGATGTGAAAGGAAGCATTGTTACGATTGATGCTATGGGGTGCCAAAAGAAAATTGCGAAACAAATTATTGTGCAAGGCGGAGACTACGTTTTAGCACTAAAAGAGAATCAAGAAACATTACATAATGATGTAGCTTCGATTTTCTCAAAAGGGTGGAACGGTCCTAAAAAGTATAAGAAAATGCTAAATCGAATAAAGGTTGAAAAAATACGTGGACATGGACGCATAGAAAGACGTAGATATACTCTTATATCAGCTCGTGACAATCATGAATTTGCTTTAAGATGGCCAGGATTAAAGGGAATTGGTATGCTTGAAACTACTCGCACAGTTGATAATGTTGTGGAAAAGTCGACTCGGTATTTTCTTACCAGTTTAGTACATGAACAGATCGATGATTTTATGCGTGCGGTAAGACAGCATTGGCATGTGGAAATTAATTTGCATTGGTCCTTAGATGTTAGCTTTAAAGAAGATCTGAATAGAGTTCGTAAAGGTCATGGTGCAGAGAACTTAGCCATTGTAAGGCGCATTGCACTGAATCTGCTCAAAAAAGAAAAGACCAATAAGCATGGAATTAGTGCTCGGCGAAAAAGAGCGGGTTGGGATAATAAGTATTTGTTGAAAGTTTTAGAGGCTGACCAAACTTTTAAAAAGGAAAAAAGTGATGCTCAAATTTCCTGATTTGAGTGCGTTTGCCATGCCGGTATCAAAGCTTGCAGACACCCCGTTATGACTAATCTAAATAGGCTGCGATGAACATGCTTTGATGGTCTGTTAATCGCTTTCGATATTTGCGTGTAGGAAAAATTACACTTAATGGGAAAATTACTTACACTTCTGGTAGCAAGCCATAGCCAGAGGAACTTTTCTTCCAATTCAAGATCAGGATGATCTATTATTTCCTTCAGGCGAACGTACCAAAATGAAAAGTGACATGGTGACGCATGGCAAACGCACTCAACATTCTGTAATTTTCAGCTCTTTTTAACTATTTGATTTTTAAGAAATTATCGAGTATATCTTCTGCAATTTGGATGTAGCAGCAAGGATAAGCATTATGAATTTGTCAGAAACCTTTCTTTGTCATTTTAAATCATTAGAAGATCCCAGAATGGACAACCATAATCGACGACATAATTTTCATGCTATTTTGGTCATCACCCTACTTGGAGCGATTTGTGGCGCAGATACTTGGTCAGATATCTGTGAATTTGCTGAAGCAAAAATTGAATGGTTACAAACATTTTTGGACCTTCCTAATGGAGTTCCATCACATGATACCTTTAGTAGAGTTTTTTCCTTGATTGATCCTCATGAGTTCGAAGAATGTTTTTGTGACTGGATATCCTCATTGAGTATAGATGTCTCAAAAGAAATCATTGCCATTGATGGAAAGACGCTACGCGGTTCGCATAATAGGAAGAAGGGAATTAAGCCATTACATCTTGTCAGTGCCTGGGCAGTTAAAAATCGCATTACGTTGGGCCAAGTGCGAACAGAAGAGAAATCTAATGAGATTGAAGCTATACCCAGACTCTTAAACATGCTAGATGTGAAAGGAAGCATTGTTACGATTGATGCTATGGGGTGCCAAAAGAAAATTGCGAAACAAATTATTGTGCAAGGCGGAGACTACGTTTTAGCACTAAAAGAGAATCAAGAAACATTACATAATGATGTAGCTTCGATTTTCTCAAAAGGGTGGAACGGTCCTAAAAAGTATAAGAAAATGCTAAATCGAATAAAGGTTGAAAAAATACGTGGACATGGACGCATAGAAAGACGTAGATATACTCTTATATCAGCTCGTGACAATCATGAATTTGCTTTAAGATGGCCAGGATTAAAGGGAATTGGTATGCTTGAAACTACTCGCACAGTTGATAATGTTGTGGAAAAGTCGACTCGGTATTTTCTTACCAGTTTAGTACATGAACAGATCGATGATTTTATGCGTGCGGTAAGACAGCATTGGCATGTGGAAATTAATTTGCATTGGTCCTTAGATGTTAGCTTTAAAGAAGATCTGAATAGAGTTCGTAAAGGTCATGGTGCAGAGAACTTAGCCATTGTAAGGCGCATTGCACTGAATCTGCTCAAAAAAGAAAAGACCAATAAGCATGGAATTAGTGCTCGGCGAAAAAGAGCGGGTTGGGATAATAAGTATTTGTTGAAAGTTTTAGAGGCTGACCAAACTTTTAAAAAGGAAAAAAGTGATGCTCAAATTTCCTGATTTGAGTGCGTTTGCCATGGTAGACTCATATGATGGGGGCAAAGTAGTGACCCCAAAAAATTTCCTAGAAGAATTGAGTGGGATCGCATGATCTCCAATATGTTCGCACACAGACCTCTACTACCGCGCTTTCTGAGCGGTATCTAGTAAATAAGGCATAGGTTTATCAAAACAATAGAGTATTGTTTCTTTTTTAATTTCAGTGTACAGTCACGCTACGCTCAGTGAAGATGTCGCAAACATCAACACCGAGCTAATCATTCTCAAGCAAAACTTAACAGGAGTTTCACTCAAAAATGACTAACGCAATCTTAACACAAACCAAATTCTTCCTAAAAACATAACTTCATGTTTTTTAAATAAAAAACATTTTGTTATTAGGGTTTATTAACTGACCAATAATCTTCTATTTAGATTATAGGAATTGTTATGTCCGAAAAAAATGAAGAAGAATTCAACAAACCTTTTATTTGCACGGCGTCACCATGTCACTTTTCATTTTGGTACGTTCGCCTAAAGGAAATTATCGATCATCCCGATCTGGAGATAGATCATAAATTCCTATGGCTGTGGCTCGCAACCCGAAGTGTAAGTAATTTTCCCATTAAGTGTAATTTTTCCTATACGCAAATATCAAAAGCGATAAACAGACCATCAAAGCATGTTCATCGCTGCCTATTTAGATTAGTCATAACGGGGTGTCTGCAAGCTTTGATACCGGTGTGGTACGGAGAGTTAACTCCTTTGATGGAGGAGACTCACCGTACGATGACGGTTATTTCTCCGCCTAGAAGTAGGCATGCATTTAAAAAAAGGGGTTGGAAGATGAGAGTGGGCAAAATGCCGAAGTACGGGAACAATAATATAAGCTCTACACCAAATATTAATTTACTAGACTGTAAACTGAAGAAAGCTGTTGAAAAAGTGCCGTGGTATGTGCAATTAATAAAAAACGGTATAAAAATTTTATTCTTGCAGAATTAATAATTGCATTAATGATGAGTAACGATCAATCTGTTTGTTCCTTAGCTAAAGAGTTAGAATCTCTGTTTCCATTATAGCGAGTGATTGGTAGGGATATTATTTATTTCTTTTCAGGCATTTTAAAAAATTTAAAGCCATTAGAGTAAGATATGATTAAGCTTAATATCAAACAAAATAATACTTTATCAAGATTAGATGGAGTTGGGGAAATAATTATTTCTTTTATCTGAAAAAAAGACAAAGACAAGAGAAAATATATAATTACTACAGAAATTTTTTTTGATATCATCGCGGCCTACCAATTAAATTAACCAAAGGATAGTATACAAATGGAAGAACTTAGTAAGCAAGATGTAATGAGCATTTTTGGAGGGAAAAAGTGGTTTTCTATTATCAGTAGTGCACTATTTACAGGTACTATAGAGGGGATAATGGGGATGTTTGTTGCAGGTCCGGCGGGTTTTATTGTTGGTTTTGGACATGGCATTTACGATGGAGCAGCAGGAGCTTTAATTTATGAAGGAGCTAAGGGTTTAACTGAAACTCTTCATCCAGAACTTGGTAATAATTAGATCAATAAGTTTTATTCAGAGTTGAGCTTATCTTATCCGACCTTCTCAGCAACAGAAGGGGTTACCGTTGACCCCGGGTCGCGGATCCAGGGTAGCGCGTGCGTGCGAGCAGCCGCAGGTAGCGTCTACCCACCAGCCTCCAACCACCCCAGAATCTCCTCCAGCACAGAATTCATTTTACCTAATACATCATTATTCCAATATCGAAGTACCTTAAACCCTTTTTCCTTTAAATAAGCAGTACGATTTTCATCAATTTTCGGCGTGGATACCTCCTGCTTTAGCTGGAGGAGGAAACGCCACCTCCTATATAGTGATAGCCATCTGAACTTTGAACAAGGCGACAATAGCGATAATTAATCCCTTGCACAATGCCAGTATGCGTTTTAACATTAAAATTTCCGCTTGCTCTTACTGCAAGTCGGCCCAAATAAGCTCCCATCTTCTTGCCTTGGGTAACGATGGCTTTGACTAAATCTCCTGACTTAAAACCAAAAACAACTTTTTTCTGTTTACTACGGGTTCGAGGAAAGCCAAAACGGTCTACTCTACACATTTGCCGGCTTCCTCGGCCACAGGCTTTAACAACCAATGAAAACACATTGCCCTTTTTCTCCTACACAAGCGGCATCTATCCAGTGGTCTTTAGGATATTGCTGCTGAGTTCGATTAAATTTCGTTAGTCCACCTGTCCAGAAGCTAACCGGATGCCCCCGCTTTTTTAATTCGTCGCCAATGCGATAACGCGTTGCATTGACGGCGGCAGCGTCTTTTAGCGAAGTTTGGGTTTGAGCCAAAATGGCTTGGCAACGCTGTGGTTGCAACTTAAGAAAGTCTGTAATAGCTTGAGCCCCCTTCTGCTGATTGCAGCGATGGCAAGCTAGCGTGAGATTGCTTATTCGGTTAGTACCACCCATTGCACGCGGAACAATATGCTCTATCTCTAAGGGTATTTGACTTGCATCACAATAAGCACAGCGTCGTTGCCATTTTTCAAGCAAATATTCTCTCACCTCAAATCCCTGTAATGTTCCCTGTTGGTAAAGTACCCCAGTGACTTCTGGGTGAGTGAGTTTGTGAGTATCAAAACGCACCGTTTCAACTGCCATCTCTGCAATAGGCATCCATCGTTGTATTTTTTTTACAAAGCCGGTGACATTTTCAACACGTGAAATCAAAGAGGGAGGTAACCATCCTCTTGGTTTTGTTCGATTATTAAAACGGTCTTGGCGATATCGAGTTTTACGAGCCCTTCTGGAGCGGCGTATGGCTCGTCTTTGTGCCAACGATTGTTTAATCTCTTCCCCACGGTGAAAAAGATGAGCTGCAAAAAAGACTTTCCTGCCATTTTGGCAATTAACAACATAAGCAATCCCGGTTGTCTTACTACCCGGATCTACATTAAGTTCTGCATGCTGAGTGACTCCTTCTACTCTATCAATCAAAATGATCGTAAAGGGATTGGCACGAAAAACTCGAGCACGTTGTTCCTTTAACAATGCTCTGGCTCTTGCCGGGTGACAAGGCATCAGAGCTTGTTTGTTTTGTGACAATACCAATACACGTTGCATATTAAGACCTACGTCTATATTCTCTGGTTTCCCAGGTAAAGGCCGCCTCGCCAATGTTAATGAGCGGTTTTAACCCTACTTCGCTAAAGCTTCGCAGGACATGCAAGTAGCACTGGCTTAACCCCTTAAACCTGTTTAACCATTTGCCGCAGAGCCTAGAACTGACGGGGCATTCCAGGGTGCCTATGTATTCGCTCTTAACGTAGCTCAAAAGATTGCTCCTTATTGCTTAGGCTGGTCAACATGAGGCTCTTTCAAGCCTGCCGCTTTAGCGGCGGGTAGTTGACTTCTTGTTTAGTTTGCATTGTTTAATCCGCACTGCCCTCACCCTGCCCTCTCCCAAAAAACCAGAAAACCGCTTCGGCAAACACAGCAAGTGGGAGAGGGTAAGACTGCTGTACGACCGGGATCATAGGTAACACTTTAAACCGGGATCATAGGTAACACTTTTTCAGACCGAGATCATAGGTAACAGGTATAGTTTGTCAACAAGCGAAGGAGGCTTGTTGATATGGCCTGGAGAGAAACTTGTCCTATGAATGAAAAAGTAAAATTTATAGCTGATTGGCAAAACAAAGAGTTCACGATGGCAGCGCTATGTAGACAATATAACATAAGCCGGAAAACTGGATATAAAATACTTGCGCGCTATGATGAAGATGGTGTCGATGGCCTCAAGAACAATCGCGTGCCCATCATTGCCATCCGGATCAAATCGACCAGCAAACAATTAGAGAATTACTAGCTGTAAAAAAAAGATTCCCCAAATGGGGCCCCAAAAAGATAAAACGTTGGTTGCAGGATAAATATCCTAAAAGAATTTGGCCAGCTTCAAGCACAATTGGAGATATATTTAAACGAAATGGCTTGGTAAGACCAAGAAAAGTTCGAGCAAAGGCGCCTCCCTATACAACTCCGTTTATTTCTTGCAAAGCGCCAAATAGAGTTTGGAGTGCAGATTTTAAAGGTCAATTTAGACTAGGCATGGGTCAGATGTGCTATCCATTAACAGTAACTGATAACTACAGTCGATTCATATTGGCTTGCAAAGCATTTTACGACACAAAAGGATCCCCTGTAAAAAAGCATTTTGAATCAATTTTTATAGAGTATGGGTTACCAGAAGCTATTAGAACTGATAACGGAACCCCTTTTGCTTCGCCAGCACCAGGAGGACTTTCTCAGTTATCAATTTGGTGGCTCAAATTAGGAATTAAACCGGAAAGGATTAAGCCTGGCTGCCCTCAGGAAAATGGCCGACATGAAAGGATGCACCGCACCTTGAAAGAATCAACTGCGGCGCCCCCTAGTCGAAATTTACAAGCGCAACAAAGAGCCTTTAATTGTTTTCTAGAAGAATTCAATTTTGAAAGGCCACATGAAGGCATAAATTCAAGAAGACCAGCAGACATATACCAAGCTTCAGCTAGAGAATACCCAAATAAATTACCTGAAGTAGAATATGGTAGTGCCTATGAAGTTCGTTATGTTAGAAGTAATGGTCAGATTAAATGGAAAGGTGGTAAATTTTTTATATCGGAATGCTTATATGGCGAGCCTATAGGTTTAAAGGAAATTGTCGATGGGATATGGGGGATATACTTTTTAAGACTTAAATTGGGTAACTTAAATTTGAGAGTAGGCAGGGTTGTTTAACACTGCCTGCTAGCAAAAATTAATTAAATGTGTTACCTATTATCGGGTTCTAAAAAGTGTCACCTATGATCTCGGTCTAATCTGTTACCTATGATCCCAGTTTGTACATGAGGGCAACGCGGTTCATACATCACTAAAATTTATTGTACATTTCTATATTTCTGTGTACACTCACGCTACGCTCAGTGAAGATGCATGAACATCAACACCGAGCTAATCATTCTCAAGCAAAACTAGAAAGGAGTTTCACTCAAAAATGACTAACGCAATCTTAACACAAACCAAATTCTTCCTAAAAACATAACTTCATGTTTTTTAAATAAAAAACATTTTGTTATTAGGGTTTATTAACTGACCAATAATCTTCTATTTAGATTATAGGAATTGTTATGTCCGAAAAAAATGAAGAAGAATTCAACAAACCTTTTATTTGCACGGCGTCACCATGTCACTTTTCATTTTGGTACGTTCGCCTAAAGGAAATTATCGATCATCCCGATCTGGAGATAGATCATAAATTCCTATGGCTGTGGCTCGCAACCCGAAGTGTAAGTAATTTTCCCATTAAGTGTAATTTTTCCTATACGCAAATATCAAAAGCGATAAACAGACCATCAAAGCATGTTCATCGCTGCCTATTTAGATTAGTCATAACGGGGTGTCTGCAAGCTTTGATACCGGTGTGGTACGGAGAGTTAACTCCTTTAATGGAGGAAACTCACCGTACGATGACGGTTATTTCTCCGCCTAGAAGTAGGCATGAATTTAAAAAAAGGGGTTGGAAGATGAGAGTGGGCAAAATGTCGAAGACCGGGAGCCATAATATAAGCTCTACACCAGATATTAATTTACTAGAATGTAAACTGAAGAAAGCTGTTGATAAAGTGCCGTGGTATGTGCAATTAATAAAAAAGTGGCGCAGCATATTAAATTCTTGATAGGATTTTGCTGCTGACTCACTCAATGTGCCGCTGCCGCGGCTTGTCCGCGGTATCATCCACGCGGCATCCAGCAAATAAGACTGGATACCGCGCATAAAGCGCGGTACGTAGGGGTGTTGTGTCGCGGTATGTAGAGGTGAGGTATTTTTGGCACATGTGATAAAGTTGAAAACTAAAGGTGAATTATGAAACTAAACCTGCTAATTCTCTTTACGTTTGTGGTCGGCTGGGTTCTAGGAGATGTGGCCCATGCTAGCTATAACGAAAAATTAATGTGGTCCACTATATTATCTCTGATCATTGCGTACCTTAATGATGCTCATAAAATAGCATGGGCATGGTTAATGAAAAAAATGCAAAAGGGTCAGATTTACCGCTGATCCCATTCTTCTCATTCCGGAGACAGTCGTGAGCGGATGCGAAACGCCGCAAAGATTATTTAAGCAGGGTGGCAAAAGGAGAATATTACGATGACTAAAAAATTATCGACTTATGAAAAGGCCATGCTAAATCCTGATTTTAAAAAAGAATATAAAAAACGTTATAAAAATTTTATTCTTTCTGAATTAATAATTGCATTAATGACAAGCAATGACCAATCCGTTCGCTCTTTAGCTAAGGAATGTGGGATTTCTGCTTCCATTATTAATAAAGTTAGAACTGGTAAACAAGCTGATTTAAAGCTTTCAAATTTTTTGAATTTGATGGATATATTTGGCTATGACATTGTTCTTGAAAAAGGTAAAGAAAGAATCTTTCTTTCTGAAGAATTAGAAGAAATTCCTACTTTAAAAAGAAGAGCGCCGAGGGTTCGTCGAAGAGCGGCTGGTGCAAAACAAAAAGATCAGCATATCCGTAGAGCAGGGTAAGGAGTAGGTGCCCCATTTTTGGCACATAAATGATGCTCCGCATAAGCGCACTTCTCTATTTAAAATCTTCCTTCGAAAAAACCATCTTTCCAAGCGGATCAGGATTGATCGCATTATATATAAATTCACCAATATGATTACCAAACCCATTCAAAGTTTGAGTAGCGTTAACTATAGCCGCTGCTCCGGTATAAGTGGCTACGCCCACCCCAAAAACAACGTAAGCTGGGTTAGCTCCCGAAATTATTAATATCTCAGCTTGATTTAATATTTGCATACCGCCTTCCATGAATTTTAGGTGCAACCAAAGGATTATAGTACTTGGTTATTTAAAAAAGGGTCAAGGAGAGGTAGACTTGGCCCCTTTCATTTGCAAGTGGAGTACGCAATGATATCAAGCCAAATCTTGGAACCATCCAAATTAGAAAATTTAAAAAATGCCTTCGAAAAATTGCTAGCGGAGCTAAATTCTGAAGAGAACGCCCCCTTAGTAGAAGTCTATATGCAAAAGATATTTGATTTTTTCACTACCGTAATAGATTCTTCCCCACAGGGTGAAAATTATTTAATAGAAGTCCTTTTTGCCGCTTCTATGAAACCCCAGCAGACACCACTGGTCCCGCGTGGATTTAATGAAACGCCATTAAATATTGCCTTTTATTTTGCTAATAGAAATGTCGTGATAGGTTTAATTAATAAAGGGGTAGATCTACATCAAGAAAATGGAGAAGGATATAGTTTTTTCTATCTACTATTACTGCAGTTTAACCGATTAGATGCCGCTACCCTGGCTGAATCTGGGTATGCCTCATTATTTGTTTATTTTGATGCCATTTATGCCAAAATGGGAGAAGAAAAATTTGTTCAGCTTTTAGTGCAAGCCAGCTCCGCTCGTGGGAAAGAATTGACCAGAGGGGTAAATGGTTTATCATCGCTACATTTTGCAGTGCTCTATGGAAATGTCAATGTTATTTCAATGCTTATTAAACAAAAAGTAGACTTATTCGTTGAAGATGGTAATAATGTTTCTCCCTTCGCGTTTAATCTGTTAAAAATGTTTTACGCAAAAGATCCCTCTGTTATCAAAAAATGTGCTGAAATAGCGAATTGCTTTTTAAATTCGTCAATCAGTTTACAAACCTTGGGTGAAATTTTAGATTTACCTAAACCGATAGAGCAAAATCCTGACAAAAGAAAGCTAGAAATTCGAAAACCAAGAAGGCCCTACAAGAACTATCTTGAAGAAAAAGATATTAATGGTGGCGGTAAAGCATTAACTTTTTCCTATTCATCTGTTACTGAACCAAGCTATAATGACGAAGATGATCTTATTAGTGTGTCGTCCGAATTAATCAGGAGTGTCCCTTTATGTCGTTAGGTTTAACAAAAAAACGAAAACTCGAAACCTATCTCCAAACCATCGATGAAGATGGCCAAATAAAGCATTATATATCGATATTAATGAGGCTTATTCAACCATTAAAAAAAAGAATCGAGGGAAAGGGTATTCAAGACTCCGACTATTTTACTTCCGTCCTCAGCAACTTGGAAAGTATTATCAAAGCGCATAACATTCCCTTTACTGCAAAAGTTTTGCAAACTTGGGCTGCTTCACCCGATTTTGATCATTCGCTTTTCTCTGTTTTTCATGTTGCTGTTGCTCTTGAAGAGGAGCAACTTATTTGGGAAATGTTTAGACTTAGCTTACCCTATAATCAACCCGATAAGTTTAACCGTACTCCTTTTCAATATTTATTAAGAAACTTAAATCGTAGTCTAGATAGTAATCGTAGTGGGCATGGTTATGGAAATATAGGTCTGAATATAGGTTTAATAGGCGCTTTTTTAGCAGAAATCTCTGACTATCATGGTCCTGCTGCTGTTACGCTGGTGGTCAAACCCATCGGGGGAGACATATGGTTTCCGCCACTCGTTATAGCAGCACTGTTTGGCTATAACCATTGTGCTGTTTCTTTGCTAAAAGGCTATAAACATACCAAGAGACAAATTTATCAAGCCTTTGAAATAGGAATGGCTAAAATCAATGATCCAAACTGTGTGAATATAAATAAACGTATTATATTTATCACTGAATTTTTAGGGCAAATATCTAATACTTATAGTCCTACCTTCATTGCGGACATGCTTCAAGATTTATACACGAGTAGATTGATTATAACTCGATTCACTCCATTAGATGCTGCTGCACTCTGCGGAAATTCTCAAGCCATTACTATCCTGATGCGAAAAATGGTTTTTTCAAACGAATCCGTGGCTAAAGCCTTATTAGCTTCATTTTATAAGCTTAACGAAGGGTGTGAATGTCAAAAATACTTACAAGTATGCTTAACTATCATTCACGGTGAAATAATGAATAAAAGCTCAGGTTCACAAGGAGCTATCAGATTATTTGATTATCTTTATACTGCTGCAGAAAAAAATCCCTACTTAGGTAAAAAAATGAATACGCCTTTACATTTAGTGGTAGCCTATGGAGAACCAAGGCTAATAGAACATTTTTTTGAACAAGGTAAATATATCCATGATAAAAATAGCGACGGGCTATCTCCTTTGATGTTGCTTGATCGGAAATTGAGAAGAGAGTTAGCCATTCCTGATGACCCCTTAAACGCTACAAAACCTGCTCCTGTTCTTTTCAAAGGTATAAAGGAAAAGGCCCCCCAAATGACGCCGCAGTCTTGCAGTTCGGAACACAACAAAAGGGCGGCGCCTTTGAAACCTACTTTAAAGCTTCATTTATAAACGTGGAATAAAGCGAAAGTCAAAAAAATGGTGGAACAAATGTCTGCACCTTCCGCCAGAGACGGCTTTGACTTCTTCAGTGGTTAATACTAGAACTGTGTTTTTTTTGTAGTGTAGATCTTCCATGATCTGATCTCCTAAATAAGTTTATGGTTGTGACGAATATCGCCAATCTAATCACCATCGTAGCAATCCATAGGTAAGGTAAGGGGTGATTGCGTGACAACTGTTTTAAATCAGCGATGGGGGCATTATTTCAGGAAATAAACGCTTAGGGTATTACCAGATCTCGTAATTATTAAAATTATGCGTTCAGCTCTGCAATCCGCTAGGCTGATGACCTTTCATAATATGAATGATGGTTATCACCTGTCTGGGCAGGGAATAAATTTCTAATGGTTGAGGGGATGCACTGTATTGAATAAATTGACCGGGAGCAAGCGCTAATTGATTTAGCAATACATTATCTTTGCTGTAAATTTTAATCCCATCTACCAACCCGTAAAGGGTTTCTCCAATTTGAATGGTTTTCTCTTGAATGTTCACCGCTTTGATAGTCCCACTATTGGTGAGATTAAAACTATCTACAGGGCTGGGCAGATCTTGAGCCATCAAACAGGCGCTCAGAAATATTAGCACTAACACCATATAGGCTCGGATCATTGTATTTGTCTCCAATTTTGTCTGCCCGAAGGACCGCTGGCTGGATTTTCGGATAGGGTTCCTAATCCTTGTGAACCACTCATTACTTTTGTTTCTATCTTCTTATTAGGAGAAAGATAAATAGCGGGTTTGCCTGTCATGCCTACTTTCGATTTAACCCCACTGGCGGGTTGTTTGTAAGGTCGTCCCCCCAAAGTCAGTGTAATATAGTCTTCCGTTGTAAAAGTTCCGCTATTATCCGTATCAAATGGAGAAACTTTGGGTGTCCCACCATCTGTTGAACTAAGCTCCATCAACCAGCTGGATCCCCCCGGTAAGCAATTGTTACTGGAAGGAAGAAAGCTTGTGAAAATAACATTATTATTTCTTAAAATAGGTTGGGAGATGGCCCTTTCTCCATAATTCGTGCTTGCGCCTTGTATCATTAAATTGAGATACCATCCTAAATATTGAGGTCCAGGAGTGGTGGTCCAGCTAATTGGATTAGTGGTGACTAATCGATAAGTACTTCCCGAAGTCCCTATCGCTTCTCCCAAAATTTGCTGTTGTAATAATTGGCTCTTAGTCACCGTTTTGGTGCTTAATTGATCCCAAATCGCATAAAAACTTTGGGTGGTTTGTCCTGTAGCGGTATTATCCGTATTTTGTAACAATTGGCCGGTTCCAAAATAAACCATCAGTCCATTTTCTACACCAGTAGGATGCGCACCCACTACAGGTGCTGCTGTGATAGGTTGATCTCCGGCTGCTGCATTTTGTGCGGTAAAAAGAAGACTCGCCGCACTAGACCACACAGCGGGTGTTTTGCTAGTGAGATTAAATTTCCACAAATTGCCTTGCAAATCACCCGCATAAATATAATCAACAATATAATCACTATCCATGTCCACTAAAAAGGGCGCGCTTAACCCATTAGGAGAAACGACTGATCCACTGCCTACGGGAATTTTGTAATAATTACTATTTAATACCCAAGATCCACTGAATAATCCGGGGAGTAGAATATAAAGCGCTGCTTTGCCGGTGGTACTGGCATACCCATCTGCTTGAGAATTATTATATCCATTCCCAAAAATAACAGCCCACTGCGTTTGAGTGGCAGAAACAGGAATCAATCCCACCAAAATATTGCCTTGAATATATCCTAAATCCGGATCGTCTTGATCGGTAAATTCAAATAAATAAATGCTACTGGCGTTATTCTCTGTAAAATTAGCGGGATCGGTAATATTTAAGCCATAAACACCTTGACCGCCATTTTGTAGGGAACCGACTAATATGGTTTGCCAAGCATTATTGATATAAACATCTGCTTCTGTGGGCGATCCATCCACAAAGAAATTATGTGTATACATGGGCAAACTTAAATTAGGTAAATTTTGATAGATTTGTCTTACGCCGGGAATATACGCCAATATTTCTGCACCGGTATCAGCATTAAATCCATGTAACATCCCATCATTGGCGCCCACATAAACTACCGGCTTCCGTGAAGCATTCGCACTTTTAAAAGCAGAGTATTTTCCAGTTTGGAGCGTATCTGGATAAATCCGATTGGGGGCAGGCACATATTCAGGCGAAGAGTTGATGATATCGCCTAAAAGACCACTGCGATTTCTAAATAAATAAGTTCCATTATTTTTCATTTCTTGGCTTTGATCACCACGCAGATAATTTAATAAGGCTTGACCATAAGCTTGGTTTGCTGTGATTTGCGTAGCAATAATGGTATTAGACGCATAAGGCGCATTAGTGAGAAAATTTGCCATATTGGTGGGCAAGGATCCACTCTTCATATAAGTGGTGTAATTGCTGGGCCAGCGAAAAGCAACACCATTATTAGCGCCCGTCCAATTTCGAGTAATAATAGCTCTATTCGTTGCGCCTGGCGCAGCATTGGTTCCCGGGGGAAGCGCACAAGGCCCGCCGGTTAACATACAGCTTGCACTCCAGGAAGGAAGGGTGGCTAATTGACCGGAAGTATCAATTGAAAAAGCTTTTAAATCCCCCATGGATCCTGTAATCGTAGCTTGGTATACCTCAGAATCGGTATTTAGCACTGAGGAATTTTGAGCAGCGTTAGAGTAAGATCCAATTCGCTGTGAAATATTAGCTAAAATATTGATGAGGGCTTGCGCTGCGGAAGTGGGGTTTTGTGCCAGCACATAACTCCCTTTACTATTAAAAGCAGCATGCCACATATCATCGGCTTTTGCTGTTTGAGTAGTAAATGGGTTTCCCCAATCAGCATTGATGGCTAAAGGTGGATTGGGCCATCCATTATTGCCTGGAGTAAGATTACCTACCACCCCAAATCCTACCGAAAAAGTGACTAGATGCAACCAGGTGGCCGGATCCCATGAATTGGGTATCAGTTGATTACTAGGCCATGAAGATTGCAAATTATTGTTGTAAAAATAATAGGCTATATCTGCTAAGGTCTGAGAAATGCCATCTCCATCCGTATCACCAATAGAGCTATTTATATTGGTAGTGTCATTCCAGTATCCATCGGTCATTAATATCGCGTAATTTTGTTGGCAGGCTGCAATAATAGGATTAGCTTGCCCAGATAAATTATTTTGAAAATATCGTCCTACTGTATTTAAACCTGTTCGATTAGGGGTGCCTAAGGTTTTCCAATCATAAGTAATTAAACTATTAATAATATTATTATTTTGAGCAATTAAATCCGCTCCTGCTGCAGGGACAGGAATGAAAAGATTATTGTTAATGGTGGTGAGTCCATAATAATTATTGGGAGATTGGCTGATGATATAAGCTAGCACGCCTTTGGCCGCCATATGACGTTTTCTAGAATATTGATACCAATTCGCCACATTTTGCTGTACTTGAGCAATCGTTCTACAACCTGCGTCACCTTGTGCCGTCCAACTCAAGCTTCCCTTATACATGCTTGCTACATACGAGCTGGGACCTAATGCATCAAAGCATCCACCCCCTGTTAAGGTAGCTTTTACTACTGAAAGGGGCTGAAGACTAGATGAATTCGGCGTATAGTTAATGCTTGTAATAATCGCCGCAACGGGTGTGACCTGAATGGAAACATGGCTGTCCCACAAATCGACAATGCCATTAGCGCTGTTGGTGACATTAACCGCACTAGCACGTAAAGGTCTAGCTCCGGTAAAGCCTCGATTATCTATCCACACATGATAAGTGAATCCGCTCAAATTTCGGGTAGAAGAGTAGCCTTTTTCATTTGATACAGGATATTCTCTAACCATCGTGAAAGTGGCATTGGCACAAAGCACCTTACTGCTACAATAAGCGATCCAAGGGGTATAAGTATTGTCGGGATCATAATACATTTGATTTTGATCAGCTGAAAAAAACCGCCAATCTGCTGTGCCTGCTTCAGGACAACCTTCTATTGCATTGATCCCAATTGAATTATCAGAATAATCACATCCTGAAGGATTGTAGGTGTTATACGCATTGGTGGTACCATTGTAAATATAATTAAAATTGAGAAATTGACCATTGCCATAACTGGGCAGACCCGGATCCCCTGACCATTGTGAACCACATACGGTGGTAGAAGAATATTTGCCTGTAAAATTGGGATCATAAGCACAACCTTCCCACGCGGGCTTTCCTAAATATTCCCAATCCATCGATCCAGAATCATCTAATAGAAAAAATACATTAGGCGGAACGGGGTTGCTTAAGGCGATGGGAGATTGGGGTAAGTTCAACATGCCAGCCTGAGCGTAGGGGAATGCTAGGCTAAGCAACAAAACGATCCTTGTTTTCATTTATAGGCTCTTCTTACTTTTTCTTTTTATAACCATATGAGATATAAAAATCAACCAGTAGTTCCCGCTAAGTCTGCTTATTTTAAGCGATGGGGGATTACTAAGGGGGAGAATCGACATTCTCCCCCTTGATTGCAAGCAAAAGCTTTGCTTTTGCGTAGCATATAAACCCAGGAAGGGATTCCCGCTAACCTGTTAGCGGGAATCCCTGAAAATCAACTTAGTTAATAGTTGGTTTTATATCTAAGTTTGACTATTGCGCAATTACGGTTAATATTTGATATAAGAACAATAATCAAAAAGGTCTGGGCTTATGTTTGCGCTAGTCGACTGCAACAATTTTTATGTGTCCTGTGAACGTGTGTTTGCGCCTGGTTTAGAGGGCAAGCCTGTTGTGGTGTTATCTAACAATGATGGATGTGTGGTGGCTCGTTCCAATGAGGCTAAAGAGATTGGATTTAAAATGGGCGATCCTATTTTTCAAAGGCAAGCATGGGTGAAACGTTACAAAGTGATCGTCTGCTCTTCCAATTATCGCTTATATGGAGATATGTCTCATCGGGTAATGGAATTATTGAAAAATTTTTCACCGGACTATGAAATTTATTCTATAGATGAAATGTTTTTAAGCCTTCAAGGGTGCGATCAATGGGATCGCGTAGAATATGGTAAAAAAATACGAGCCTGTATTGCCAAAGGATTAAAAATTCCCGTTTCTGTGGGCATAGCGCCTACCAAAACACTGGCCAAGGCCGCCAATTTTTTTGCCAAAAAGCATCCTACTTTTGAAGGCGTGTGTGAATTAAATGATGTGCAAAGAACGCAAACTTTATTGTCTTGCTTGCCCATTGATAAAGTGTGGGGAGTAGGGCCACAGTGGTCGGAAAAACTAAAACGATTGGGCGTGGCCACGGCATTGGATTTGGCTAAGCAAAATCACCTAGAAATCAGGCAAAAATTTAATATTGTACTGGCTAGAACGGCTCTGGAATTGCAAGGGATCTCTTGTCTTGCGCTAGAGTCAGTCGTGGCACGCAAAAATATTATGGTATCGCGATCCTTTGGCCAGCCTATAGTGGAAAGGCATCACTTACGCCAAGCCGTAGCCGATTTTGCTAGCCAGGCAGCTGAAAAATTAAGAGCCCAACATTCTTATGCTTCTGGGATCATGGTGTTTGTCAGAACCAACCCCTTTAATCAAACTGATCTGCAATATGCTAATTCTATTTGTTTGCGTTTTCCCAAAGAAACCGACAATACCGCTTGGATCCTCAAGACGGCTTGCGAAGGATTAGAGAGGATTTTTCGGAAGGGATTTAAATATAAAAAAGCGGGAACGATGCTGTTGGACATTATTCCTAATCATATTAAACAGCAGGATATGTTTATTGATGATATAAAAATGAACAATGAAAAACTGATGAGAAGTATGGATGAGATTAATGACCGTTTTGGGAAGCGGACGATTCAGTTTGCGGTGTGTGGGTTTAATAAGGTTTGGAGCCATCGGCAAACCGTCTCACCGTGCTATACCACCGATTGGGATGATTTGTTAGTGGTGAAGGGGTCAGGTCTACCCCCGACCCGAGGTCGCGGGTAGACCTGACCCCTTCACATAAGCACTTAACTCAGTTACCATTCGATGCGTTTTTTATAGGAACATAGAATGGGAAAACTAACTATTGTTGGCAATTGGAAAATGAACGGCTCTAAGCAGCAGGTCAGTGATTTCTTTGCGCGTTTACAAAATGAATTAAGCCAAAAAACTCAAATGTCATGCGACATCGTGATTTGTCCCCCCTTTGTCTATATTCCTCAGGTCGTAGCTTGTGTTAAAAATATTCCTCAGGTCAAAGTGGGCGCACAAGACGTCAGCGCACATTACGAAGGGGCGTATACCGGCCAAGTTTCAGCAAGTATGTTAGCTGAGCTGGGTTGTGAATATGTGATTTTAGGGCATTCAGAACGACGACAATTTTGTAACGAAACCGATCATGAAATTGCTCAGAAATTTTTTACAGCTAAAGAGTTAGGTCTAATTCCTATTTTGTGTGTGGGAGAAACAGGCGATCAACGCAAAGACAATCTCACTCAAAAAGTAGTGACAGATCAGTTAAAGCCCATCTTAGCAAAACAAGGTGCATCTGCATTTGATGGGGCCATGATTGCCTATGAGCCTATTTGGGCAATTGGGACGGGACTCACCGCCACGCCTGAGCAGGCGCAAGCTGTTCATTGCTTGCTCCGAGAGGCGATAGCCGAGTATGATGCAACTTTAGCGAAAAAAATCCCTATTTTGTATGGGGGTAGTGTAAAGGCCAATAACGCCACTGCTTTATTGGGAATGCAAGATATAAATGGCGCATTAGTTGGAGGCGCTTCCTTAAAAGTGGAAGATTTTTTGGGAATTTGCAGTAATTCCAGTTAAGCTTGATTATTTTGAGCGATGGGGGATTATTAAGGGGGAGAATCGACATTCTCCCCCTTAATTGCAAGCAAAAGCTGTGCTTTTGCGCCGCATATAAAGAAAGGAGGCAATTCCCAGAGGGAATTGCTGGGGGTATTTGTGATAACTAGGTAGCAAGCATGTACGTTTTTTTATTAATAGTACAATTACTGATTGCCGTGATTTTGATAGGATTAATCCTACTTCAACAAGGCAAGGGTGCACAAACAGGGGCCGCTTTTGGTAGTGGTGCTTCTCAAACGGTGTTTGGAAGCCAAGGCTCGGGTGGATTTTTAAGTAGAGCAACTGGTGTACTAGTCGCTTTATTTTTTGGGGTAAACCTTTTATTGGTTTATATCATTACGCAAGCAAATCATCCGAAAACGGTTGAGACGCCACCCGTTATGGAGAAAAAAATAAATCCTCCTAGCGAACCTACAAACTCTGATGTGCCTGATGTCTAATTACGCTGCTTTTAAGCGATGGGGGATTATTAAGGGGGAGAATCGACATTCTCTCCCTTAATTGCAAGCAAAAGCTTTGCTTTTGCGCAGCATGTAAACCAGGAAGGAATTCCCGCTAACTTGTTAGCGGAATTCCTGGGCATAAATTTAAACTGGGAAGAGTAATAAGCCGAAGTGGTGAAATTGGTAGACACACTGTCTTGAGGGGGCAGCGGCGAAAGCTATGCCGGTTCGAGTCCGGCCTTCGGCACCATCCATAAGGGTTTTTAATAGTGTTAGATAATTATCTTTCAATCCTTATCTTTATGATCATTGCACTAGGACTGGGAGTGGTTCTGGTTTGCTTAGGCTATCTTCTATCTCCACACCGTCCTTACCCTGAAAAATTATCTCAATATGAATGTGGATTTGAACCCTTTGAAAGTGCACGCATAAAATTTGATGTGCGTTTTTATTTGGTTGCCATTTTATTTATCATTTTTGATTTAGAAGTGGCCTTTCTTTTTCCTTGGGCAGTCGTGTTTAAACAACTTTCTTGGTCTGCCGTCATTGCCATGGGCATTTTCTTAGGACTATTACTGGTAGGTTTTATTTATGAGTGGAAAAAAGGAGCGCTAGAATGGGAATAGAAGGCGTACTCCACAGAGGATTTGCGACTACCTCTTTAGATAAATTAGTGAATTGGGCAAGAACGGGTTCGATGTGGCCAATGACATTTGGATTGGCCTGTTGTGCAGTAGAAATGATGCACGCTGGCGCGGCTCGATATGATTTAGATAGATTTGGTGTGGTCTTCAGACCCAGTCCCCGGCAAAGCGATGTCATGATTGTCGCAGGCACGCTTTGCAATAAAATGGCTCCCGCTTTACGTAAAGTATACGATCAAATGCCTGAACCTCGATGGGTGATTTCCATGGGTTCTTGTGCCAATGGGGGTGGGTACTATCATTATTCTTTTTCAGTGGTGCGGGGCTGTGATCGCATCGTGCCGGTGGATGTGTATGTCCCGGGTTGTCCCCCCACGGCTGAAGCATTGGTTTATGGCATCATTCAATTACAAAATAAAATCAGAAGAACCAATAGTATAAAAGGGCGTATCGATGACCAAGCTTGACTATCTAGCTGAAAAACTGCGAACAAGCTTTGATTTCTGTGAAGTCATTCTCGATAGAGGACAAATTACCTTAACAGTGCCAGCCAAACAAATCTTATCTGTTTGCGACAAACTGAAAAATCAAACGGAATTTCAGTTCGAGATGCTAATGGATTTATGCGGTATTGATTACTTGCATTATGGTTGTAGCGAGTGGGAAACGACCGATGCCACTTCAAAAGGATTTGAGCGCGGTGTTCGCGCGATTGCAGAAATTCATCAAAATAGCCAATGGAAAAAGCCACGATTAGCAGTGGTTTATCATTTGCTTTCTATTAAACAAAATCATCGCTTGCGTGTTAAATCATTTGTGGCGGACGAAGAACCTTTTATTGATTCTGTTGTCAACATTTGGAATTGCGCCAATTGGTTTGAACGTGAAGCATTTGATTTATACGGAATATTATTTTCCGGACATCCCGATTTGCGAAGGATCTTAACGGATTATGGCTTTATTGGTCATCCCTTTAGAAAAGATTTTCCCTTAGTGGGCAATGTAGAAGTGCGTTATGACGCCAAACAAGGACGAGTGATCTATGAACCCGTAGACATTGTTCCTCGCACCTTAGTGCCTAAAGTCATCCGGGAAACCACTAAAAAAGAAGAGGTACCCCATGGCTGAAATAAAAAATTACACCATGAATTTTGGCCCTCAACATCCTGCTGCACACGGCGTATTGCGTTTAATTTTAGAATTAGACGGAGAAGTGGTTCAACGAGCCGATCCCCATATTGGTTTATTGCATAGAGCGACAGAGAAATTAGCTGAAAGTAAGCCCTTCAATCAAAGCATTGGATATATGGATCGCTTAGATTATGTCTCCATGATGTGTAATGAACATGGCTATGTTTTAGCCATTGAGAAATTATTAGGTGTTACTCCGCCAGAACGAGCACTGTATATACGGGTGATGTTTGATGAAATCACGCGTATTTTAAATCACTTAATGTGGTTAGGCGCGCATGCTTTAGATATTGGCGCGATGACGGTCTTTCTTTATGCGTTTAGAGAACGTGAAGATCTAATGGATTGTTACGAAGCCGTGAGTGGCGCAAGATTGCATGCTACCTATTATCGACCCGGCGGTGTATACCGAGATCTGCCGAATAGCATGCCTAAATATCAACCTTCCCTGTGGCATAACAAAAAAGACGTTAAAAAAATGAATGCCAATAGAGAAGGATCCTTGCTCGATTTTATTTGGGATTTTACCAATCGTTTTCCACAATGCGTGGATGATTATGAAACTTTGCTCACAGATAACCGAATTTGGAAACAACGAACCGTCGGTATCGGGGTGGTCTCGCCTGAAAGAGCGTTACAATTAGGATTTTCAGGGCCCATGCTAAGAGGATCGGGCATAGCCTGGGATCTGCGCAAAAAACAACCCTATGCCGTATACGACAAAGTGGATTTTGATATTCCCATCGGTAAAACCGGTGATTGTTATGATCGCTACCTGGTGCGTGTGGAAGAAATGCGCCAATCGAATCGAATTATTCGTCAATGCGTAAAGTGGTTACGCGACAATCCAGGACCTGTGATCATCGATAACTATAAAGTGGCGCCTCCTTCACGTGAACTTATGAAAGAGGACATGGAAGCGTTAATACATCACTTTAAACTTTTCACCGAAGGGGTCTGTGTTCCAGAAGGGGAAGTGTATAGTGCTATTGAACATCCCAAAGGAGAATTTGGCGTTTACTTAGTGTCTGATGGCGCTAATAAACCTTATCGAGTGAAAGTACGCGCGGCAGGTTTTCCCCATTTAGCCGCTATGAACGAAATGATAAAAGGACACATGATTGCCGATGTGGTTGCAGTGATAGGTAGTTTAGATATTGTGTTTGGGGAGATTGATCGCTAATGTTAGAATCTAAAAAGCTAATGTCTCCTGCTAGCTTATCCTCAGCAGCACGCGAAGAAATTGATAAATGGATTAAAAAATATCCACCTGAACAAAAGCAATCTGCAGTGATTGCGGCGCTCACCTTCGTACAAAAAGAAAACGGTGGATGGTTAACCGAGCCATTAATGGATGCCGTAGCAGCCTATTTAGAGATGCCTAAAATTGCGGTTTATGAAGTGGCCTCTTTCTATAGCATGTTTGAATTAAAACCCGTGGGCAAACATAAAATTTGTGTTTGCACTAATATTTCGTGTTTATGTTGCGGAAGTGAAAAGATTGTTGATTATCTGGAAAAAAAGCTGAATGTGAAATTAGGCCAAACCACAGCAGATGGGAAATATACCCTTAAATCCGTGGAATGTTTGGCCGCGTGTTGTAATGCACCTGTGATGCAAATTGGGGAAACGTATTATGAAGATCTCACTCCCCAGAAAATAGAGTCCATCTTAAACTCATTGGAGTAGGCTTGTGAATTTGCCTTTGAATCAAGTTTGTTTTCGTACCTTACATTTAGACAAACCCTGGTCTTTGGAATCTTATCAAAGCGTGGGTGGGTACGAAGTGTGGCGAAAAATGTTAAAAGAAAAAACACCACCGGATACTATTATCAATGAATTAAAATTATCTGCATTACGTGGCCGCGGCGGTGCGGGTTTCCCTACCGGATTAAAGTGGAGCTTTATGCCTCGCAATAAACCCGGGCAAAAATATGTGCTCTGTAATTCAGATGAAGGGGAACCGGGAACATGTAAAGATCGAGATATTCTGCGTTTTAATCCTCACCAAGTGATTGAAGGTATGGCCATTGCGGGTTATGTGATGAATGCAACGGTAGGTTATAACTATCTTCGGGGAGAATTTATTGAACCCTTTGAAAGAATGGAGCAAGCCTTAGCGGAGGCCAGATCACAAGGTTTACTGGGTCAAAATATTTTAGGATCGGGTTTTGATTTTGAATTACATAATGTCTTAGGGGCCGGTGCGTATATTTGTGGTGAAGAAACCGCACTGATGGAGTCCTTAGAAGGCAAAAAAGGGTTGCCGCGTTTTAAACCCCCTTTTCCTGCCAATTTTGGTATCTATGGTTGTCCTACCAATATTAATAATACCGAAAGCTATGCTTCGGTTCCCGTGATTTTGCAACATGGCGGACAATGGTTTTTAGAATTGGGATTGCCTAACAATGGAGGCACTAAAATATTTTCCATGTCTGGACATGTGAATAAACCCGGAAATTATGAAGTCCCTTTAGGCATGCCCTTTAAAGATTTATTAGATTTAGCAGGGGGTCTGAGAAACGGCAACAAATTAAAAGCCGTGATTCCGGGTGGATCTTCCGTGCCGGTATTACCGGGCGAAGTCATGATGTCATTAAATATGGATTATGATTCCATATCCAAAGCAGGTTCCATGTTAGGCTCCGGTGCTGTCATTGTGTTAGATGAAACTACCTGTATGGTAAAAATGCTTGCGCGAATTTCTGATTTTTATTTTGAAGAATCTTGTGGACAATGTACGCCTTGTAGAGAAGGAACAGGTTGGTTAGCCCGTATGCTGCATCGACTGCTACATGGGGAAGCTACGCTGGCCGATCTACCCGTTTTAGATGATGTCGCTGTTAAAATCATGGGTAAAACGATTTGTGCATTAGGTGATGCGGCAGCGATGCCAGTAATCAGTTTTATTAAACACTTTAAAGAAGAATTTGTTTATATGATTGAGCATAAACGTTCAATAGTAGGTTCATGAAATGGTAAAGATTGAAATTGATGGTAAAATTGTAGAGGCCCGTCCGGGTCAAATGCTCATTGAAGCAGCAGATGAGGTAGGTATTCAGATCCCTCGCTTTTGCTATCATAAAAAATTGTCTATTGCTGCAAATTGTAGAATGTGTTTAGTAGACGTCGCCAACGCCCCTAAACCGTTGCCTGCCTGTGCCACCCCGGTTTCCGATGGAATGAAAGTATTCACCAAAAGTGATCGCGCCGTGGATGCGCAAAAAGCGGTCATGGAGTTTTTGCTCATTAACCATCCTTTAGATTGCCCTATTTGTGATCAAGGGGGACAATGTGAATTGCAAGATGTGGCATTAGAATATGGAAAAGATGCTTCTCGTTTTGTAGAGCGAAAACGCTCTGTTAAAGATAAAAATATTGGTCCATTAATTTCAACGGAAATGACACGCTGCATCCATTGCACTCGCTGTGTACGATTTGGGTCCGAAATAGCAGGAAACAGAGAATTAGGTGCCACGGGTCGTGGTGAATTCATGGAAATTGGCACTTACATTGAAAAAAGCGTCAACTCTGAAGTGTCTGGAAATGTAATTGATTTATGTCCGGTAGGGGCACTTACCTCTAAACCTTTCCGATTCAAAGCCCGCGCATGGGAGATACAATCTAAGCCCAGCATTTCTCCTCATGATTGCGTAGGATCCCATTTATTTTTCCACACATTACGAAACAAAGTGATGCGCGCGCTGCCACGTGAAAATGAAGCCTTAAATGAAGTGTGGTTATCGGATAGAGATAGATTCAGCTACGAAGCCTTTGATCATGCGAGTAGATTAAAACAACCCCTGATTAAAGAAAAAGGTCTGTGGAAAGAAGTCGATTGGGAAACCGCCATACGAACTGCCATCGATAAATTACAATCCATCATACAAAACGAAGGAACCGATGCAGTAGGGATATTGGCTTCACCCCAAGCTACTCTGGAAGAATTTTATTTACTACAAAAATTAAGCAGACACAAAGGGTTGATCAATATCGATCATCGTTTGCGTCAGACAGATTTTTGTCATCAAGCTTATTTAGGATCATACCCCCAATTAGGGATAAGCTTATCGGATCTAGAACATCAAAATGGCATCTTGTTGGTTGGCACTGATGTTCGCAAAGAACAACCTATTATCAATCTTAGATTACGTAAAGCAGCCCTACATCATTCCGCTGTATTTGCCATTTCTGCTTGGTCTTGTGATAGCACCTTCCCCTTAAAAGGTGAATTGGTGGGTGAACAAGGCGATATTATTCAGCCGTTGTTAGAAGTCATTAAAGCGGTGATCGATCAAAGCGGCAAAGAAATGCAATCACAATGGCCTGATGAATTAAGAAAAATGATGCCATCAAAGGCTGCTAAAGACATAGCGGCAGGATTATTAGCGGCGGAAAAAAAGAGCCTTATATTAGGCATGCAAGCTTGGAGTCATCCACAAGCGCATAAAATCTATTGGTTAAGCCGATTTTTGGCGCAATTGATTGGCGCGACTTGGGGCGAAATGAGTGCGGGCCCCAATAGCGCGGGCGCATGGTTAGCAGGCATGGTGCCTCATTGTTTACCCATGGGGCAAAAATCTGAACAAAAAGGCTTAACTGTCAGTGAAATGTGGGAAAAACCCAGATCAGCCTATTTATTATTTCAATGTGAACCAGAATACGATACAGCATTATCCGGCCTAGCCCAACAAGCGCTTAAACAAGCTAAAGCTGTGATTGTCATGAACACTTTTGATAATCCGCATATTCGAGAATACGCTGATGTGATCTTACCTATCTGCCCTATTTCTGAAACAGAGGGGACTTATGTCAATTTGGCGGGAACATGGCAAAGCTTTTCAAGCGTGGTGCCTCCTCTAGAAAACAGCAAACCTGGTTGGAAAGTGTTACGTGTGATGGCTAATGTTTGGGAAGTGCCCGGGTTTAAATATGAAACAGTGACTGAAGTATTAGCAGAATTAAGAACATTGCAATCCACTCAACCCGTATTTAATGAGTGTCTTTCCAGCACAGTGGGATCCGAAGCTTGGAATTCACGTGACTTGAAGTCGCGG
>JADMIO010838945.1_pt1 | contig 29886 bp, 24 predicted proteins | sample 8958161 | NCBI WGS metagenome assembly JADMIO01 (sample SAMN16585339, study PRJNA669376) | soil metagenome | isolation source: Crop rotation soil | place: USA: Cullars Rotation, Alabama | collected 2011 | reverse complement strand
GCCGCGACTTCAAGTCACGTGAATTCCAAGCTTCGGATCCCACTGTGCTGGAAAGCGGCAACGTCGAGGGCGAGACGTTCAACAACGCCACCGTCTTCGTCGGCAATAATGACTATCCGGAGTACAAGAAGTTCGCGCAGAACAACCCGGTCGGCTACCTCGCTGAGGACATCCGTCACCGCCTGAACCTCTACGCCAACTACGACATGGCGCTTCCGTGGGGTAACCTGAACCTCGGCGGCATCGAGCGTTATCACAGCGGCGCGGCGTATTCGGCGCTCGGCACCTACCGCACGGTCGGCGTCATCGCCAACCCGGGCGGCTACTACCGCACGCCGCCGACGTCGGCGAACTACTACTACAGCGGCCGCGGCGCGTACCGCGTCGACTCGATCACCGAGACCGATCTCTCCGCGACCTACAACCTCCCGACGTTCGGCAAGGTGAACATCTTCCTCCGCGCCGATCTGCTCAACGTCTTCAACGAGCAGGGCATCGAGTTCGCCTCCACGAACCTCGGCGCCGTCGTCGAGTCGCGCGTCTACAACTCGGCCACCGCGCCGCGCGCGACGATCCCAGCCGGCCAGAAGCCGAACGCCTGCCCCGCCGGCACGTCGGCCACCTGCCGCAACGGCTTCTATCTCTTCAACCCGTTCACCGACACTCCGGTCCAGTTCAAGCCGGGTGACGATCCCGCGGGCCACTACAACTACATGCTCGACCCGACGTTCGGCGCCGCCACGAACAAGGACGCCTACCAGCTTCCGCGTACGTACCGCTTCGCCGTGGGTCTCCGCTTCTAATCCGCATCACAACGCTGTAAACGAGAGCCCCGGCCGCAAGGCCGGGGCTTTTTGTTTCCGCCGTCATCCCGAGCGGAGTGCGGCGGCCATGCCGCCGCTGATTCTCATGAGGGCGGCCATGCCGCCCGGTCACCGCGCGGCATGGCCGCCGCACTCCGCTCGGACGTCCACTAGCGCAGCGTGTCGCGCGTCCGCTTCGCCAGCGCGCGCGCCGCGTCGTTCGGATTCGCGCCGACCATCGCGCGCAGTGTTGCATCCGCGCCTGCGCGGTCGCCGCCGAGGAATTGCAGGACGGCGAGATTGGTGTAGGCGCGGAGGTCATTCGGGAACGAGTTGATCTCGCGCTGATATGCGGCGCGCGCTTCATCGATGCGACCGAGGCGCGCGAGGGCGTCGGCGCGAACGAAATCGAGACGGTAGACCGGGAGCAGTTCGCGCCCGGCGGCCATCCGCTGCACGTCGTCGGCGATCCGCAGCGCGCCGGCGTAGTCGCCGCGCTCGTCGGCGATGCGCGCGAGGAGCAGCAGACCTTCCGGATCGTCGGCGACCTCCTGCGCGTACCGCGTGGCGCCGTCGAAGTCGCGGCGCGCGAGCGCAACGCCTGCGAGCAGCGTCTTCGCGCGATGCGGATTCGATGCGAGCGTCACGTCCGCCGCATGCTGCGCGTCATCGAGTTTGCCCGATTGCAGATAGAGGCTGCCGAGCGGCAGGATCAGATCGGGCGAAGCGACGGGCGAATGCGCGACCGCCTCGCGATAGGCGGCGATCGCCTCGTCCGTCCGTCCCGCGGCGGCGAGCGTTTCGGCGTACTGCGTCCACACCTCCACCATCGCCGGCGCCTTCGCCAGGATCTCGCGAAACAGCGCAACCGATTCGTCGGTGCGATGCGCGGCGGCGAGCTCGATCGCCTTGCGCATCGGCGCGAGCGTGGCGATGGCCTGATTCGGATCGGGCAGCGGTCCGGTCGCGTTGCGCGCGTTGCCGAGGTAGCCGAGGGCCTGGAGCTTCGCGGCGGTCTCGGGATCGACCGGAGCAGGTTGAGGGATCGCGTTGCCGAATGTCTCCAGCGCTTCGCGATCGGCATTCACCAGGCGGCGCTCGTTCGCGGCGAGGTCGTGATGCTCGCCCGGATCCGCCTTCACGTCGTACAGCTCCGCGCGCGATGACGACGCGATCAGGTGATGGCGATCGTCGATCAGCGAACGGAGCTCGCTCCAGCCGAAGTGATATCGCGCGTAGAGGCTCTCGCTGTAGATCTTGCGCGATGCGGGGAGCTCCAGCAGCGACGGCGCTTTCGTGTCGATGCCGGTCAGTTGCAGCACCGTTCCGAAGATATCGGCGAGCTGCGCCGGCGCATCGACGGACGTGTTCGCGCGTTTCGCTGAAGGCAGCTTCAACATGAGCGGGACGTGAATCGCCTCGCGATAGATCAGGATCGAGTGCTGGTCCTCACCGTGATCGTTCAGTCCTTCGCCGTGATCGGAGCAGAGGATGATGATCGCGCGGTCGTAGATCCCTTTCGCCTTGAGGTGATCGAGCAGCTTCCCGACGATCGCATCGGCGGTGGCGATCTCGCCGTCATACGCGCTCGCGTAACGGCTGCGGAACGGCTCGGGCGGCTCGTACGGAACGTGCGGCTCGTAGATGTGGAAAAAGTAAAAAAAGGGTTGCGAGCCGTGCGCGTCGATCCACGTCTCCGCGACGGATTCCGTCACGTCGCCGCGACGCTGGTAGTCGACGAATGCGGCACCAGCACGCGCGTTCGTCGCGTCGTCGTACGCATCGAACAGGGAGCCGAGTCCCGTTTCGCTGCGCAGCACGTACGACGAAACGGCCGCGCCGGTCGCGTAGCCGCGATCGTGAAGCAGCCGCGGCAGCGACGGATGCTGCGCTCCGTCGAAATGAAAGCCGGCGTTGTCGCGCACGCCATGCTCCGACGGCAGCAGGCCGGTGAGCATCGAGAGATGCGACGGCAGGGTCATCGGGCAGTGCGAATACGCGTTCTGGAACAGGATCGCATCGCGGCGGAACGCATCGAGATGCGGCGTGTCGACGTTGCGGTAGCCATACGCCGGCAGGTGATCGGCGCGCAGCGTATCGATGGAGATCAGCACCACCGGCGCCTTCTCGAAACGCATCTGCTCGCCTCGGCGGCACGCAGCGAGCGCGACGATGCAAAGCACAGCAATACGGACCTTCATCGCGCCCAATCCTTGCACAAAAAATGGGCAGGAGTGTGCCCCATGCTCATCAGAAGAATCGCAGTGGCGCTCGCGGTAATGCTGTGTGCCACGAGCGCGTTTGCCTTCGATACCTCGCAGCTGCTGCCGTTGGTGACGATGCCGCTGGCGGTCGCCGCCGCATCGGACTTGCGGGGCGTGCAGCAGTCCGATCTCATCGACCTCGTCACGCAGCTGAACGCGGCGAACGTGCCGCCCGCGGAGTTCGTGCAGATCGTCCGCTACGTGCCGGTCGCGCTGATCGAGCGGAACGGACAGCCGCAGATCGTCGACTACGTTCATACCGAGACCCAGCGCGGCATCACCGGCGCCGAGCTGGCGCGCGGCATCGCGGACGAGCTGCGTCTGCGTTACGAAGTGCCGCGTTTCGAGCTGACGCCGGTGGTCATCGAGCCGGCACCGCCGGAGATCGTGACCACGCGCGTGAACGACGACCTGCTGTCACTCGTCGCGATGCCGGTGGCAGTCGCCGCGGCCGCCGATCTCGCCGGCATCCCGCAGCAGGACTTGATGAACGTCGTCACGCAGCTCAACGCGGCGAGAGTGCCGCCGCCGCAGTTCGTGGAGGTGGTGCATTACGTCCCGGTCGCGCTGGTGAATACGAACACGCGACCGCGATTCGTCGACTACGTCACGACGCAGGTGAACAGCGGCGTCACCGGACCGACCCTCGCGCTCGCAGTGGCGGACCGGCTGCGTACCTATGACCATGCGCGCGAGATCGACGTCGCGAGACCGCGCGTGAAACACGTCGAGACGATCCAGATTGCGCGCGTGCAACCGGCGCATCCGCACGGCGGGCCGCCCGGACAACTGAAGAAAGTCTACGGATACCAGACCGGCGCGCAGGTGGTGCACGGACGCAAACCGGGACGCGTACGAGTTCTGCCGCAGCCGATGATCTCGTCGGCGCCGCAACCGGTGCCGATGCCGATGAAGGTGCCGAAGCAACACGGCAATCCACACGGCGGACCTCCGGGACACGGCCACGGTCACGGTCACGGTCACGGAAAGGGGAAAGGATGAAAACGACACTCATTGCCATCGCGCTCGTGACGCTGTTCGGCTGCAAGCAACAGCAGCAGGCCAGCGCGCCGTCCCAACAACCGGCGCAAACCAAGCAGGCCGAAGCCGCGGAGCTGACGCCGGAGCAACTCGGCCAACTCGGCGCGCAGATCAAAAAGGAGCCGTCACGCGCACACGAGCTGCTGTCGTCACACGGCTTGAACGATCAAAGCTTCGAACGAGCCATCCGTAAAATCACACAGGACCCGGTAGCTTCGAAGCGCTACGCCGCCGCGTACAAGGCGGAGAGTTAGGGAACGACGGGAGCGCCTCCGGGTCGTCCCTACTCATTCGCCATGACCCACGCCAGCGCCGTAATCGCCGCGGTGTCCTGCGCGAGCAGTGTCGCGTCGACCTTATCGAGCGTATCGGCCGGGGTGTGGTGATAGTCGAAGTAGTGCAGCGGATCGGGAACGAGGCCGAAGCCGGTCACGCCTGACTCGATCAGGAACGACGTATCCGCGCCCGTCTGCGCTGCGTACTCGAAGCGATGCGCGTTCACGCGTTTGAGGATCGTCGTCATATCGATCACGCGATAGAGCGCTTCGCCTTTCAGCGTCGTATTGAAGCCCGTCGGCGCCGCCGCGCCGGCATCCGTCTCGATCGCCGCCACGTGCTTCTCGTTCTTGTGATTCGCGAAATACGCGCGGCCGCCGTTCAGGCCGTTCTCCTCATTCATGAACAGCACGCCGCGGATCGTGCGAGCCGGACGGAGGCCTGACTCCCGGATGATCCGCAGCGTCTCCATCACCATCGCCACGCCCGAACCGTCATCGATCGCGCCCGTGCCGAGGTCCCACGAATCGAGGTGCGCGCCGATCAGCACGATCTCCTCCGGGTGCTCGGTGCCGCGGATCTCCGCGATCACATTCGCCGACTCCACATCCGGCAGCGTCTTCGGCGTCAGCACTACATGCATCCGCACCCGCTCGCCGCGCGCGATCAGGCGATGTACCAGCTCCGCATCCTCGATCGTCATCGCCGCCGCCGGGATCTTCGGCTGCTTCGGGTCGTAGCGCAACGCGCCCGTATGCGGCGTGCGCAGCGACGCCGACCCGACACTGCGGATCAAGGCCGCCACCGCGCCGTACTCCGCCGCGCGGCTCGCGCCCGTACCGCGATACACCACCGCCCGCGAGTACGCCTCGAACGAATGGCGCGCGTGCACCAGATCCATGTCCATCGGATTGTTGTAGTAGACGATCTTGCCTTTGACCTTCGTCCCGAGCTGCTTCAGCTCGTCGTACGAATTCACCTCCACCACATCGGCGGTCAGGCCCTGCGGCGGCGTGGCAGTGCTGCCGCCGAGGGCCGTCAGCACGATCTTCTGATTGTTGTGCGACACCAGCCGGGCGCGCTCATCGCCGCGCACCCAGTGCGGGACGACCACCTTCTCCGTGCGCACGTCGATCCCCCACGCGCGGAACTGTTCCGTCGTCCACTTCACCGCGGCCGCCGCATTCGCCGAGCCCGACGGCCGCGGCCCGATCTCGTCCGTCAGATACGACAGCGTCTCGTATGCCCGCTTGTTCGACAGCGCGGTCGTCACCAGAGGATCGGCGTCCCTGTCCTGCGCAAATACGCTGACCGCCGCAAACAACGAAACCGCGATCAGCCACCTGCGCCCCGCCAACTTAGATCTCCTCCGTATCGATCTGCGCGCGCTGCAGCGAGCCGGAGTAGTCGATGTAGCACGACTTCCACTCCGTGAACACGTCGATGCCCGCCACGCCTGCTTCGCGATGACCGTTCCCCGTCTCCTTCGTGCCGCCGAACGGCAGGTGCGTTTCCGCGCCGATCGTCGGAGCGTTCACGTAGAAGATGCCGGTGTACATGTCGCGCATCGCCACGAACGCGTTGTTCACGTCGCGCGTGTAGATCGACGACGACAGTCCGTAGCGCACGCCGTTGCCGATGTTGATTGCATCCTCGAGCGAATCGCACGGAATCACGGCCGTCACCGGTCCGAAGATCTCCTCCTGCGCGATGCGCATGTCGGGCTTCACGTCGGCGAACACCGTCGGCTCGTGGAAGTAGCCCTTCGCGTACGACTCATCGCGCAGCTCGTTGCCGCCGGCGACGCAGGTCGCGCCTTCGTCCTTGCCGATCTTCACGTACTTTTTCACCGTCTCGATCTGGCCCGACGAGATGTTCGGTCCCATGTCGACGCGATCGAGTCCGAAGCCGACCTTCAGCTTGTTGACGCGTCCGACCAGTTTGTCGACGAACTGCTGGTACACCTTTTTGTGTACGACCAGGCGCGACGATGCGGTGCAGCGCTGGCCCGCCGTGCCGAATGCGCCCCAGAGCGCGCCGTCGACCGCGAGATCGATGTCGGCGTCGTCCATCACCATGATCACGTTCTTGCCTCCCATCTCGAGATGGAGGCGCTTGAACGTCGGCGCGCAGGCGATCGAAATGTCGCGGCCGACTTCCGTCGATCCGGTGAAGGAGATGACTTTCGTCTTCGCGTTCTTGATCAGCGGCTCGCCCACTTCGCGTCCGCCGCCGGTCACCACATTGAATACGCCCTTCGGCAGTCCCGCCTCTTCGAACGCCTCGGCGAGCATGACGACCGACAGCGGCGTGAGCGACGCCGGCTTGATGACCACCGTGTTGCCCGCGACCAGCGCCGGCATCGTCTTCCATGCCGGGATGGCGATCGGGAAGTTCCACGGCGTGATGAGACCCGCCACGCCGAGCGGCATGCGGACGCACATGTTGAACTTGTTCGGCAGCTCCGACGGCGTGGTGACGCCGTGCAGGCGCCGGCCTTCGCCCGCCATCAGGTAGGCGAGATCGATCGCTTCCTGGACGTCGCCCTTCGTTTCATCGAGGACTTTGCCCATCTCGCGCGTCATCTCGCGCGCGATCTTTTCCTTGTCGCGCTTCAGGATCTCGGCGGTGCGATAGATGATCTCGCCGCGCTTCGGCGCCGGCGTCAGCCGCCAGCTCTCGAACGCGCTCGCCGCGGCATCGACCGCGCGCGCGGTGTCGTCGGAATTCGACTCCTGGAACGTGCCGACCAGATCGTCCGTATTCGCCGGATTGCGATTCTCGAACGTCTGACCGGACGACGATTTCACCCACTCGCCGTCGATGTAATTGCCGTACTCGCGCGGCTCGCGCAGTGAATATTCTTCGTGGAGGGGTTTGGTTGCGGTTGCGGACATGGTGGACTCCTTTGGTTGCTAGGTTGCTGAGTTGCTGGGTTTCTGAGCCCCAGCAACCGAGAAACTCAGCAACCCAGCAACTATTTTGCTTTCGCCGTCTCTTCCTTCGGCTTCGCCGACCCCATGTCGACGCTTCCGCGGAAGCGCGCGCCCTCGGCGACGACGATCTTCGGCGCCTTGATATTGCCGTCGACGGTGGCGGTGGTCACGAGCTCGACGCGGTCGTCGGCGGAGATGTCGCCCGCGACCTTTCCTTCCACGACCACGGTCTTCGCGTGCACCGTCGCTTCGACGCGCGCCTGCTTCCCGACGTGGAGGTCGCTCGTGAGGTTGATCTTCCCTTTGACCGTTCCCTCGATCAGCACGCGCTCGGAGCCGGTGACCGTTCCCTCGATCGTGATCTGAGGGCCGAAATGCGTCCCGCCGCCCGGCATCGGCTGGGGGTCGTTGCGGGGCGTCGGTTTCTGCGGAACGGGGTCTTTGGATGAGAAGAGCGCCATAGGGGGAGGGAGCATATCAAATGACGCCCCCGCACCCGTCACGCAGCAGCGGTCGCAAGGCGATTCCCTGCCAGCGACAACCGCACGTGCGGCGACAGATACGGCGCCGGATAGAAACGCGATCCCGGCGTCACTCCCGACTTCCCGAAGCGCGTCTTCTGATCCGGCACCTCCAGCCATACGTACATCCCGCCGTACGGCGCGACATGCCGGATGCCGTTGTTGCTCAACGTCCGCGCGAGCGACTGGTAGCGCTGCTGATGCTCGCGCCGCAGCGTCTCGAGGTGATCATCGATCACGCCGTTGAGCAGCAGCTCGCAGATCGCGCGTTGCGTGATCGCATCGGTCGGACCGGCGGAGATCCTCTTCAGTGTTGCGAGGTCGCGCACGATCTTGCGCGGTGCGATCACGTAGCCGAGGCGGATACCGGGCGTGAGGATCATCGAGAACGAGCCGGCGCGGATCACCATGTCGTTTTGATCGAGCGCGCGCAGTGACGGCGGCGCCTGGCGGCCCCAGTGCAATTTCGAATACGTGTCGTCCTCGACGACCGGCACGCCGAGCACTGCGGCGGTGGCGAGAAACTCGCGGCGCGTCTCGATGCCCATCGTGGCGCCGGTCGGATTGTGGAACGTCGGGTTCGTGTAGATGAGCTTCGGTTTGTGCCGCACGATCAGGTGCTGCAGCTCGGCGATGTTCCACGCCGGCGCGTTCCAGCCGACCAGTTGCGCGCGGCTCGTGCGGAACGCCTGAAACGCGCCGGTGTGTCCCGGCTGCTCGACGATCACCGCGTCCTTCGGATCGATGAGGTAGCGCGCGATCAGATCGAGCGACTGCTGCACGCCGCTCGTGACCAGCACTTCATCGGGCGCGCAGCCGGCGTATCCGGCGATCGCCTCGCGCAGCTTCGGCTCCCCTTCCACCGGCGCCGGCTCGTAGCGGCGGCAGCGGATGACGTGACCGATCGCTGCGCTGAGGTCATCGTGCGGAAGCGGCGCGGAGAACGCGGTCTCGAAATCGGGCGGCGCGTGAAACCCGCGCGCGACCTTCCCCGCCCACGCGAACGGCGCATTCGGCGTCTCGATCCCGCCCGCGATGAAGCTCCCTCGTCCGACATAGCGCCGGATGATTCCTCTCATCTGCAGGTCGTCGTACGCGGCGACGACGGTCGTCCGGCTCTTGCCGAGCTGCCGCGCGAGGATGCGCTCGGACGGCAGCCGCGTGCCGATGGCGATCGCGCCGCGCGCCACCGCGTCCTCGATGCCGTAACTGATTCGTTTCCAGGCCGGGAGATCGGGGTTCGTCGTCAGAAAGAGATCGATGATGTTCATGGGCCCGCAACATGGGTCCGGAACCTCGGAATCGACTTCGTTTTCTCTTCGTATTTTTTTCGCAGGGGACTACCATCGACGGATCGACACCTTCCTGTAACACGCCGATGCCAATCAGCGATTTTCAGCGCCGTTACGCCGGCGAGCCGATCGACGGCAAGTACAAAATCATCGAGCGCCTCGGCGCCGGCGGCATGGGCGAGGTCTACAAGGTCGAGCACACCTACCTCGGTGTGACGCGCGTCATCAAAGTGATCCGTCCGCAGATCGCCGACAGCGCCGAGGCGAACGATCGCTTCCTGCGCGAAGCACGGCTCGCCACGCGCGTGCAGCATCCGAACGTCGCCACCCTGCACGATTTCTCCGGTCTCCCCGATGGCTCGCATTACATGGTCTGGGAGTTCATCGAAGGGCAGAACATCGCGCAGATCATGCGCGAGCGCGGCAACTTCCCGGTGCGGCAGGCGGTCCGCCTCGCCGCGCAGACCGCGCGCGGACTCGATGCGATCCATCGCGCCGGCATCATTCATCGCGACATTAGTCCCGAGAACCTGATGGTGACGAACGGCGATCAGGTGAAGATCATCGACCTCGGCGTCGCCAAGTCCGAGGAGATCGACAACGCGGTGACGAAGACCGGCATCTTCGTCGGCAAGCTCCGCTACGCATCGCCCGAGCACCTCGGCATGCTCGAAGAGAACGAGAAGATCGACGGCCGCGCCGACATCTACTCCCTCGGCGTCGTCCTGTACGAGATGCTCACCGGACGTCCGCCGTTCGAGGCGACGTCGCCACATCAATATCTGATGCATCACTCCTCGCGCGAGTCGCAGGTGATGCCGATGCCGGTGCTGCCGTCGAGCATGCCCGCCGGATTGCAGGCGGTGCTCATGCGCGCACTCGATCGCAATCGCAAGAAGCGCTTCGCGACCGCGGCGGAATTCGCAGGTGCATTAGAGGATGTGGATCGCTCGCTCGACGTCGCCGAGGCCGATGCAACGATGCGATTGACTCCGGCACCAGCGAGGATTCCCGCCGCGCCGACAGTGATCGAAGTGCAGCGCCCGTCGCGCGCGCCGATCGTCGTCATCGCGCTGCTCGCGATCGCCTTCGCGGGCGTGATCGCCGCGCTGGTGATCAAGAAGCCGCAGGAGCCTGCGCCCATCGTCCAGGCCCCGGCGCCGGTCACGACGACGACGGCAGCGCCCGCGACACCTGCGCAATCAACGATCGAAGTGAAGCAAGAGCCTCCGGTCACCACGACGACAGCCGCACCGACCATTGCCCCTCGCCCCGCGCGGCGGGGAGAGGGTGGCCAGAGGCCGGGTGAGGGGCCTCCCCCAGAGCTCAAGCCTGAACCGAAGCCCGAGCCCAAGCCAGAGCCACAGCCAACCGCGATCGCCCCCTACATCGAAGGCGGCGACGGCGACGCAAACGACGCCATCATCGCCTCCGCCCAGCACGCCCTCAACGGCACGAAGCGCATCGCGGTACGCGCAAACGACGCACGCTGGTCGACCGAGATCGCGCGTCTGCTGACGAAGAACGACATCGCCGTCGCCGACGACGCCGACGTCATCATTCACTTCGACGGCACGCTCGAGCACCTCGGACGCGGCCGCAAACGCCGCGCCGCATCTGCATCGATCGTGAAGGGTGGCAGGACGGTCTTCCGCTACGAGCTCAAGGCGGAGGATTATCGCGTCGGCGATGACCCGGCCGAGGCCTTCGCGCGAATTCTTGGTGACGTACTCAGGTAACGGCTCACACCCTGCATTACACTCCGGGACCGTTCAACGTCCGGCTCGCCGAGTCGTACCTCGCAGAGGAGCTTTGCAAAGTGCACCGTAAAGTCGTCATCATCCTGATGCTCGTCGCGCTCGCTGCCTGCAAAGGGCGCGGCAGTAAAAACGAGCAATACAAAACCGAAAAAGCCGACCGCGGCACCGTCACCATGACCGTCACCGCGACCGGCACGCTGTCCGCCGTCACGACCGTTCAGGTCGGCAGCCAGGTCTCCGGCGTCATCGCCCGTCTCTACGCCGACTTCAACAGCCACGTCACCAAAGGCCAGCTCCTCGCCGAGCTCGATCCGACGCCGTTTCAGGCGCAGGTCGAACAACGGCAGGCCGACGTGACGAAGGCGAAAGTCACCGCGGCGAACGCGAAGATCACCTTCGACCGCCAGCGCCGGCTCGAAGCGGCCGGACTCGCCGCGCAGGCCGATCTCGATGCGGCGCGCGCATCGTACGAAGAAGCCGAAGCGGCCGTCACGCAGGCGAACGCCGCGCTGACCCAGGCGATGACGAACCTCCACTACACGAAAATCTCCTCGCCGATCGACGGCGTGGTCATCGATCGCGCGTACGACGTCGGCCAGACCGTCGCCGCGTCGTTCCAGGCGCCGACGCTCTTCCAGATCGCGCAGGACCTGCGCAAAATGCAGGTGCAGGCGGACGTCGATCAATCCGACATCGGACGCATCCAGGTCGGCCAGCCGGCGCGCTTCAGCGTCGACTCGTTTCCCGATCGCGAATTCCGCGGACGCATTTCGCAGATCCGTCTGAACGCCACGGTCTCGCAGAACGTCGTGACCTATCCGGTCATCATCGAAGTCGACAATCCGGACGAAACGCTGAAGCCGAAGACGACGGCGAACGTCACGATCGAGGTCGCGACGGTGAACGACGTGCTGCGCATCCCGAACGCCGCGCTCCGCTTCAAGCCGGATCCATCGGCGAAGATCGCGGGCGGCTCAAAGCCGGCGTCCGGGGGCGGCACGAGCACGACGAGCAGCACGAGCACTTCGGGGACGACCAGCACCACCGGCACCGAGCAGGCGGCCGAGCAGATGGGCCGGCGTCATCGCGGCATGGGCGGTGCCGGTGCGTGGACGCAGAGTGGCGGCAGCAAGGGCAAAGGGGGCCAGAACATCTACGTCCTCGACGCCAACAACACGCTCAAACCGGTCTGGATCCGTCCCGGCATCACCGACGGTCATTACACGCAGATCGTGTCGGGCGACATCAACCCCGGCGACAACGTGGTCGTCGGTCTCGCCACGACGAAGGTCGAAGGACCGCCTCCTCCGGGCTCGAATCAGGGACCGTTAGGCGGTGGTGGCCGCAGAGGTGGGCGGTAGTGGCCAAACCGGTCATCGAGATCGATAGCCTGACGAAGATCTATCGCATGGGCGAGGTGGAAGTCCGCGCGCTCGCCGGGGTGAATCTCACGGTGAACGCGGGCGAGTTCGTGGCGATCATGGGACCGTCCGGCTCCGGCAAGTCGACGCTGATGAACATCGTCGGCTGCCTCGATCGTCCGACCAGCGGCACCTATCTGCTCGACGGCGTCGACGTCTCGCAACTCGATCGCGATGCGCGCGCGGTGATCCGCAACGCGAAGATCGGCTTCGTGTTTCAGAGCTTCAACCTGCTGGCGCGCACGTCGGCGGTGGAGAACGTCGAGCTGCCGCTGCTCTACGGCGAGTTCGGCTGGTCGCGCGCGCAGCGGCACAACGCGGCGATGGACGCGCTGCGCCGCGTCGGACTCGAACAGCGCGCGCAGAACGGACCGTCCCAACTCTCCGGCGGCCAGCAGCAGCGCGTCGCGATCGCCCGCGCGCTGGTCACCGATCCCGCCATCCTCCTCGCCGACGAGCCGACCGGCAACCTCGACTCGCGCACGTCGGAGGAGATCATGGGCATCTTCCAGGCGTTGAACGACGACGGAAAAACCGTCGTCCTCATCACGCACGAGCCCGACATCGCGGAGCACGCGAAACGTATCGTGCACGTGCGCGACGGACTCATTCAACAGGACCAGCGGATCGCGCAACGGCGCGCAGTCCCCCAGAAAGCCGCCTCATGAAAAACTCCATCCAGCGCCTCGGCAACATCACGATCGTCGGACTGAAAGCGATCGGCCGCAACAAGCTCCGCTCGTTCCTCACCGCCCTCGGCATCATCATCGGCGTGGCGTGCGTGATCGCGGTCGTGGCGATCGGCAACGGCGCGACGAAGTCGGTCGAGAACACGATCAACTCCCTCGGTACGAACTACATCATGATCTTCCCCGGCGCCGCGACGTCGGGCGGCGCGCGCATGTTCACCGGCAACTCCGCGCTGACACCGGAAGACGCGGAAGGGATGAAGCAGGAGTGCCCCGCCGTGGCGTACGTCTCGCCGACGGTGCGCACGGCCGCGCAGATCGTCGCGGGCGAGTTGAACTGGGGCACGTCGATCCAGGGCGCGAGCACCGACTATCCGCTGATCCGCTCGTGGAACGTCGCGCAGGGGACGTTCTTCACCGATCCCGATGTGAAGGCCGCGGCGAAGGTGTGCGTCATCGGCAACACGGTGCTGGAGAACCTCTTCCCGAACGGCGATGCCGTCGGCCAGATCGTACGCATCAAGAACGTGCCGTTCCGCGTGGTCGGCGTGCTGGAGAAAAAGGGCGGCAACATGATGGGGCAGGATCAGGACGACACGATCATCGCCCCCTACACCACGGTGATGAAGCGCCTCTCCGGCAAGACGAAGCTGGACATGATCCAGATCTCCGCCGCATCGGCCGATCAGGTGCAGGAAGCGCAGAACGAAGTCGATGCATACCTGCGCCAGCGCCACCGCATCGCGCCGAACGGCGACGCCGATTTCATGATGCGCTCGCAGGAAGAGATCGCGCAGACGCAGGCCGCATCGATGGGCATCCTGCGCAACCTGCTGCTCGTCATCGCCGCCGTGTCGCTCTTCGTCGGCGGCATCGGCATCATGAACATCATGCTGGTCTCGGTGACGGAACGAACCCGCGAGATCGGCATCCGCATGGCCATCGGAGCGAAGGGCCGCCACGTGCTGCTGCAATTTCTCTTCGAAGCGATGACGCTCGCCATCGTCGGCGGCCTGATCGGCGTCGGCATCGGCGTCGGCGTGTCGGTCTCCATCGCCCGCGTGCTGCAATGGCCGATCATCGTGACGCCGACGTCGATCCTGATCTCGTTCGGCGTCGCGGCGGCGGTGGGGATCTTCTTCGGGTTCTATCCCGCGCGGAAGGCGGCGCGGTTGGATCCGATCGATGCGCTGCGATACGAGTAGTGCACCGTCATCCCGAGCGTAGTGCCACTTCAAACTTCGGAGTGCGGCGGCCCATGCCGCGCGGTGGCCGGGCGGCATGGCCGCCCTCACGAGAATCAGCGGCGGCATGGCCGCCGCACTCCGCGCGGGATGACGTAAGGTCGTCACAAACCGCCGGTCCCTCCCCAGTCCGGGTCGATATTCGCGGATGCGATCGATGCGAGGCGCATTGCGGCGGCGAGTCCCGATTCGAGCGCCCCTTCCATGAAGCCGAACCATGCCGGCGACGTGTGCTCGCCGGCGACGATGAGACAGTTGTTGTACGGCGTCGTGTACGACTGTTGCTGATTGACGACCTGGTTCGGTGCAGGGCACGAATAGCCCATCAGCACCGAGGCACCGTCGTTCGCGAAGGTGCCGCCGGGCGTGGAGAAGCCGGGATAAATCGCGCTGATGAGGGGCGCGAAGTATTGGTCCTTGTCGTTCGCATCGATCGCCGCCTGCGCGAGCGAGCCGCCGGCGAACACGGTCAGGTCGATGTTCGTCAGGCCGGCCTGATTGTCCGTTCCTTCCCAGGTCATGCCGAGCGTGTCGGCCATGGAGCTCGGCGCCAGCATCTGTTCGATCCAGAACCGCGATGCCACGGGCGCGAGGTACTTCATCGCCGGCCCGTACTGCACGGGCGAGTACGGAAACGCATTCCCGTCGACGGTGATGTTGCTCCAGACGTCGACCGACGTCGCCACGATGGCGTAATCAAATGTCGGGGATGTTCCGCCGCCGCCGAACGTCAGCGTCACACCGTTCGACGTGTCGATGGCGGTGATCGCTTCATTGACGACCGAGACGTCGGGACCATTCGGGTTGACCAGCAGTTGTGTCGCGAGCTGCTGATTGCCGGCGGTGCAGCGGAAGACTTCCGTGTAGTCGAAGAAATTGAAGTCGTCGTCCGACAGGCTGGTGTTTCCCGCCGCGAACTGGGCGAGATTGGCGAGCCAGCTCTGGTCGCCGATGGCGACCGTGTTGTTCAGCTCCCACTCCAGACCGATGGCGTAACTCACCAACTCCGATGTGCTCGATGGAATCTGCGCGCCGAGGTTCATCGAGTCGAGCGTCGCGGCATTGTTGGCCGTCCAGGGAGCGAGTGGATTCGTGACCACGGACGACGCGCTGATCCAGCCGTTGAAGACCGGCGTCATCGCGTCGTAGATCGCCTCGCCGTCGACCTGTTGGCCGTGGAGGATCAGCGGTTCCTGCAGGAGGGCGCCGGCGTAATCGTCGTCCGGCGTCACGACGCCGAGCGCGTATCCGAATGCGTCCGCCAGAAAGATCCAGAGGGGATGATTGAGTCCGATGAGCTCGGCCCCACGCTCGAGGATGCGGCCGGAGACGATGTCGGTGGCCGAGTTCACGCGGCCGCCGGCGAGTCCGAATCCACCCGTCGGCACGTTCGGATCGTAGAGCGTCACGTTGAATCCGAAATTGACGGCGAGGATGTTCGCCGCCATGCATCCGGCGAAGCCCGCCCCGATGATCGCGATATTCGCCTTCGCAGCCGCCGCGCGCGGCTTCGCATTCAGCACTCCGAGAGGAAGAAGGGACCGCAGCCGCTCGTGAAACGCGCGCGCATGCCGCGCCCGCTCCGCCCCCGTCGGCCGCCGCCCGTACCGCCGCCGCAACATTCCATAAAGAGACCGTCCCATATCTGCCTCCTTATTGAAGGAGTGACAGGGACACGAACTCCCCTACTTCAATGAATCGCCACCGTCACGATCGTGTGCCCCTGCCCCTGCTGGCCCAATCCTGAAAACGACGACCAATCCTCATACCGCGTGACGACGAAGTGATCGTCCTTCCGCGCGAACTGCCACGTCTTCTTCATCGTCGAATCGCCGTGGAACATGAGGAATCCCGCGCTGACTTTGCTCACGTGCTCGGCGGCGAGGGGGAGGTCGTCGGCGCCGATCCAGACGCTCATCCGGTTTTCCTTGTAATCGACTTTGCCGATGGAGATCTCGTGCTCGTGCTTCGGCTCTTTCATCTTCAGCACGAGCAGGCGGGCCGGCGCGCCGTTCCACATCACGCGACGCTCCTCCGCGAGCGTGCCGAGGTTCAGCATCGCGCTGAAGGCGTCGGCGAAATCGATGTCGTCCGCGATGCCGGTCGGAGAAAGGCTCGGCAGCGTGCGGCGCGTCTCCGCTCGCATCACTGCACGCGGGATCTCGACGCGAAACGAATCCGCATCCTGCGACGCCTCGACGCTGATCCGCTTCGCCGACTTGTCGTTCCCGTACTTCCCGTTCGTCGAATCGCTCTGCTCGAGCGACCACGTCGCGCGCAGCGGCGACTTCGCGTTGAGCTTCCCGAGGGCCGTCTTCACATCCGTCAGCGTGTCGGCGGAGACGGGCAGAGCGATGCAGAGCATGAGCATCAGTGGTCGCATGCGTCTGTGACGAAGCCGATCGGGCGAACGTTTCAGCGCATGCGATGCAGGATGCGCATCGGCTCTGCGTGCGGCGTGTCGTGGAACGAGTGGAACATCGGATCGGGACTGCCGGGGAGGCAGGGGTCGGGCGGCATCGCCACCATCGTGTAGCGCGACACGTCGATCTGCGTGTTCACGAAGCGGCGGACCGTGAAGTCCTTCCCCGGCTCGTAGCTGCGGATGAAGCTGCGGCCGATGATCCAGTCGGGATCGTTCGGCAGCGGCTGGCCCTGCATCCCGCCGACGACGTGCATCCGCGTGTAGAACTGCAGCACGAGATCGCCGTACGTCGCCAGTACCGTCTCGCCCGGCGATGCATGCGCGCGGAGGTCATCGGCGACGACGCACTCCGGCTCCTTCGGCGGCGAGAGCAGCTCACCGATGTACGCGACGAGCGGCACCGGCGTGTCGTCGGCGACCTTCGCCGCGTCGAGCTGCATGTAGCCGAGCGGCAGGCGATGCAGCACCGAGGTGAAGACCAGCAGCGCGACGGCGATCCATCCGGCGGCCGCGTTCTTTCGCATCAGCCACGCGAGCGCGACGCCGGTCAGCAGTGCGGCGACCGGAAAGAGAATCGTGAGGTAGCGGAACATCGCCCACGGCGCAAACGCGAGCATCACGCACATCGCGATCGTCATGGCGAAGAAGAAGCGCGTGGCGGGACGGCGATCGCTCGTCGCGATGAGTACCAGCGGCAGCGGCGCGAGGAAGACGAGAAACTGCACGACGTAGACCCAGAACTGCGTCCACGGGCTCGCGTGTCCGCCCGATTTGCCGAGGACGTCGAAGTAGACGACGCCGGGAATCGAGAGCGCCGCGGCGCCCGCGAATCCGGCGAGCAATCGACGGTTCAGGCCGAGGAGCGGTGACGCGACGGCGATCGCGACGAGAAAACAGATCGCCACAAAGTAGTTTGTATAGAAAAGTGCGGCGCCTGAAAACGCGAGCAGCCAGGGGCGTTTCTCGAACACCGCGATGAGGATCAGGCAGGCCAGTACATACGCCGGCGCATGCCAGCGCGACTGGCGCGCGTGCAGGAGAAACCAGACCGAGGTCGCGAGGGCGAGCGTGGCGAAACGGGCGATGAGAATCGATTCGTAGACGCGGCGCGCGAGGAGATACGTCAGCGGGATGACGAGAATCGCGAGCAGCGCGAACGGCAGACGCGCGCCGAGTGTCGAGTCGCTGATCTTCAGTCCCGCGGCAGCGAGATAGAACTGCACCCACGGCGACCAGCGCCAGACATGACCGGCGTCGAAGTCGCGCCCCGCCTCCTGCGAGACGACGTTCACGCCGTCCGTCGCCAGCGGCTTGCCGAAGTGCAGGATGTTGCGCCCGAGCAGCGCCGTCTCCGCTTCGTCCTGCCAGAGACAACGACCGCCGAGGTTCCAGAGCAGGAGGAGCGCGGCGAAGGCGGTGATCGCCCAGAGGATGGGATCGCGATACCAGCCGGCGGGATCGGACGTCTCGTCCGCACCAGAGCGGACGGGACGTCCGCTCCCCTCTTTCCGTTTCGCCTTCGCCATTCATCGCGAATTCTAACCAACGAGTTTTTCCCCCGTGCGCTGCATCACGGCGTCTCCTTCCATCCGGCCCGACATTCTTCGGCAATTCATGAAACGCACGCTTTTCGTCCTCGCACTTTTCGCGCTCGATGCCGCTGCGGCCACGCGCCGCGTCACGATGCCGGCGCCGAACGAGCATCTGATCCGCGGCGGCGCGGTGTTCGACAAACACCGGCTCACCGACGACATCCCGGCCGAGGATTCGGACGATCCGGACGGACTGGTTGAGGATCGCATCGTCATGCCGCTGCGGTACCCCGATCGCACGTTCGATCCGGCGATGCGGATCCGCGCATACGAAGAGCTGCTCGAAATGCGGCGGGCGCGTACGCGCTCAATGAAAATCATCACCAACAGTCCCGGCACCACCGGTCCGAACGGATGCGCGTGGGTCGCCGTGGGGCCGACCAACATCGCCGGACGCATCACCGGCATCGCCATCGATCCCACCAATCACGATCGCATCTACACCACCGGCGTCGGCGGCATCTGGCGCTCGAACGACGGCGGGCGGCGCTGGGAGCATGTCTCCGGCGACTTCCTCGCCACGATCTTCGGCGCGATCGCGGTCAATCCCGCGGTGCCGAACGAGATCATCGCGGGGGGCGGCGATCCGAATCGCGGCGATCAATTCCGCGGGGCCATCGGCATCTGGCGCTCGACCTCATCCGGCGACGCGGGCACATGGACGAAAGTCAGTCCCGCCGCGCTCGACAACCAGATCATCTACCGCATCTTCATCGATCCCGCCGGCGCGAACGACGTCTATGTCGCGGCGAGCAACGGCGTCTGGCTCGGCACGCACAGCGGCAACTCGCTCACCTTCGCGCGACTCGGCGGATTCAATCCGTGGGTCAGCGACATCGCCGTCGATTTCTCCGCGATGCCGCGCAAGGTCTACGCCGGCGTGCAACTCGGCTCCGTGTCGTGGCCGCTGCGCGGGATCTACAAATGGGACGGCGCGGCGTGGAACAAGAAAGACGACGGCATCCCGCAGAACGATCTGAAAGTCATCAACCTCACGCTCTGCGCAAGCAGCCCCTCCACGCTCTACACGAAGATCGAAAAGACCGACAACTCGCTCCTCGGCATCTACAAGACCACCGTCGGCGGTGAAGGGGCGAATGCATGGACGCTCGCGCCAGGATCGGGGCCGGTGAATGATTCATTCGCGTCGCCGACGACGCCGACGAGCAACTACAACAGTGTGATCGCCGTCGATCCGAGCGATCCGCAGGTCGTCTACACCGGCGGCATGAACCTCTGGCGCACCACGAACGGCGGGACGAATTTCGACAAGGTCAGCGCCGGCGCCGATCCGAACTACACCTACGCGACGCACGCCGACAATCACGCCATCGCCTTCGATCCGAACAATCCAAAAATCGTGTGGATCGGCAATGACGGCGGCGTCGACAAGTCGACCGACACCTCGATCGCGCCGTGGCACTGGTTCGATTCCTCCCACGGCATGCAGACCTCGGAAATGTACGCGCTGACGTCCGAGCGCGAGCATCCGTCGCTCCTCGCCGCGGGCACGCAGGACAACGGCAGCGGCCTCACCTTCGGCAATCACACCTGGTACAACATCGCCGCGTGCGACGTGTACGACGTCGCCGTCGACGCGAAGAACCCCGACACGCTGTTCGAGACCTGCAATCAGAACACGCTCGAATACGCGAACCCGGTGCCGGGCACGATCGGCTTCCTGAGCAACATCAATTGGGTCACGCCGTTCGCCGCATACGCGCCGGTGGTTACCGATCCGCTGCTCTCCGGCGATGCATTGATCGCCGGCGGTCCGCAATGCGGCACGCAGGGTTTACTGAAGACGACCGACGGCGTGCACTGGACGCAGACCAACCTCGTGCCGCCGCCGGGCGGCCGCGTTCGCACACTCGCCATCGCCGCGTCATCGCAATTCAAGACCTACTACGCAGGCATCGCGTGGTTCCCGCAGCAAGGCTGTCCGCAGCAGCCGCAATTCAACCCGACCATCTGGCGCACCGATGACGGCGGCGCGAACTGGATGACGTCGCCGGCTGGACTGCCGAATTTCTTTCCGACGTCGATCGTCGCCGACTCCAGCGACCCGCTCCGCGCATTCGTCACGTACGGCTCCGCGACCGGCTCGATCTACATGACCACGAACGGCAAGGACTGGTCGTCGATCGGCGGCAGCGGCATCACCGCGATTCCGCCGTCGTGCTCGATCTACAAAACGGCGATCGATCCACTCGATCCGAATGTGATCTACGCCGGCACCGACGTCGGCGTATTCCGCGGCGTGCTCACGCCCGGCTCCCCCTCCGCGACGGCCTGGACGCCGTTCGATGAAGGCGTGCCCGACGGCCTCTACATCACCGATCTCTCCATCGATCCGGCGACCGGCATCCTCACGCTCGCGAGCTACGGCCACGGCTCGTATCAACGCGACATCCGGCCGAACGTCACCTGCGCCGCACACCGCCTCGTCGTGCGCGACAACGTCTTCGACAACGGACGCGAGCCGTCGCCGTTCGCAATTCCGGACGCGGAGCATCCGATCCCCGATCCGGCGCGTCCCGCGTTCTACAAGCCGGACGACAGCCCCGGCGGCCGCACGTACTGGTGGACGTCGTCCGACATCCGCATCGACGTGCCGTCGAACGATCCGGCGCAGAACACGTTCGCGATGGTCGATTCGGTCGAGATGCAGACCTGCCCGACGCTGATCGCGAAATGCCCCGCCGGTACGATGATCGATTCACCGCCCGAGGCGGCGAAGCAGAATCGCGTGTATGTGCAGGTGGCGAATCGCGGGACCCAGCCGGTCGCCAACACGCGCGTGATCGCCATCTGGACGCAGGTCTCCGCGTCCGTGCCGCCGCTGCCGGCGAACTTCTGGAGTCAGACCTTTCCGGCGAATGGTCCGTGCGGCGCGTTGGATCCAGCAACCGGATGGCAACTCGTCGATCCGGTAAATCCGTGTCACACCGTCGCATCGATCGGCACCGACGTGCCGGAGGTCGTCCGCTTCGACTGGAACGTGCCGCTGGCCGCGAATGGACATGCGTGCATGATCACGATGGTCGATTCGGCGGACGATCCGCTCGACCCGAACATCCGCGCGCAGAACCTCGTCAACGCGATCGATTTCGTCGCGCAGTCGCGCCACATCGCGCAGCGCAACCTCACCATCGTTCCGTTCATGTTCGTGAAGATCAATCCGAAGCTCTACCCGCTCTTCGTGCCGCTGCAGATCATCAACACCACTCCGCTGCGCGGCGTGGAGCTCGACGTGTCGCAGGCCGATCTCGACGAGCCGGTGCGGTTCCTGCTGCGGCCCGGCATCGTGTCGCGCACGATCTCGGACAGCCGCCTGTTCCTCGACCTCGCGCCGGGCGAGAGCACGACGGTGACGATCATGGCCACGCCGCCGCGCCAGGCGGGTACCGCCCGCTTCTCGGTGATCGAGCGCTCGCGCGAGCAGACGCTCGGCGGCAACACATATCTGTTACGGCCAGAACGGCCGTGATGAGAAGTCCGTACACTCCATTGCGATGACTTCCGCCCATACGTCCGGCACCATCCTGCGCGGCCGCGAGCTCGACGGCATCAGCGTCGAAGAAGTGCTGATGCCGTCCGGCCTCTCCGTGCCGGAGCATGCGCACGACGGCGCGCAGATCTACTTCGTGCTCGAAGGGGGCTACGCCGAGGATGCGCACGTGCTTGGTCCGGGGAGCGCGTGGTTCCGTCCTCCGCACCAGCCGCATCACAACGCAGTCCTCGGATCCGGCGCCGCGCTGACGCTGATCGTGACGATCGACGAAGCGCGTTTCGCGCGCGCGCAACGCCACACCACCACCGGTCGCGAGCTCCACTCGCTCCTCCTCGGCGAGACGCGCTGCGAGCTGCTGCGCGAATTGCGCGGCGCGGACGATGAGACCGCGACCGCGCTCGAAGGATGGTCGCTCGTGCTGCTGTCGCGCGTGGAGCGCGCACTCGCCGGCATGCCGCCGTCGAAGCCGGAGTGGCTGAACGATGCGGTCCGCTTCATGGAGCGCTGCTATCGCCAGCCGTTGTCGCTCTCCGGAATCGCGGCGCACGTGGCCGTGCATCCGGCGACGCTCGCCGCGGCGTTCCGCCGCTTTCACCAAACCTCGGTCGGCGAATACCTGCGCGCGCTGCGGCTCGATTACGCGCGCGACGCGCTGCTGCACACGCAGCGCGCGATCAAGGAGATCGCGCTCGACGCCGGCTTCTACGATCAGGCGCACTTCGGCCGCCACTTCAAGCGCCGCTTCGGCACGTCGCCCGCTAGATTGCGCGCATACCAGCCGCAGCGCGATTCGTCCTAGCTCGCAACCCTTCGCGCGCGGAGAATCGTCCGCATGCTCGTCCTCGCCGCGATCGTCATCGTTGCAAACGGTGTGTTCCTGATTCCGGGCCGCGTCGGTCCCACGTCACAACCGGACGGCAACACGATCGTCCTTCGCGGCACGGAAGGACTGGTGGTCGTCGACACCGGACGGCATCCCGAGCACACGAACGAGATCATCGCGTTCGCGCGCAAACAGAAGCTGCCGATCGTCGCAATCGTCAACACGCACTGGCACCTCGATCACGTCAGCGGCAATGTGCTGCTGCGCCGCGAGTATCCGAACGCGCGCGTCTACGCGAGCAATGCGATCGAGGGCGCGCGGACCGGATTCCTCGCCGGCTATCGCAAGCAGCTCGAAGAGGCGGTCAAGAGCAAACCGAACGCTGAGTACAGCGCCGAGATCGCGCGCATCGATTCTCTTGCCGCGCCGGATGAAGTCATCGCCGCGAGCGGGTCGCGCAAGCTCGTCGGCCGCAAGCTCGAGCTCCATCTCGAATCGAACACCGTCACCGCCGGCGATCTCTGGCTCTTCGATCCATCGACGCGCACGTTGATCGCCGGCGATCTCGTGACCCTCCCCGCTCCGTTCCTCGACACCGCCTGTCCACAACGCTGGCGCGCCGCGCTCGACGAATTGTCGAAGGTGAACTTCTCCCAATTGATCCCCGGCCACGGCGCTCCGATGAAGCGCAAGGAGCTCGAAACGTATCGCACCGCCTTCGATCACCTCCTCGATTGCGCGGCCTCGGACAAGACGAAGGAAAGCTGCATCGACGGCTGGTTGAAGGACGCGGCGCCGCTGCTCGAAGGCGAAGACGTGAAGTACGTCCGCGCGATGATGGAGTACTACGTGACGACGAGTCTGCGCGGCCGCCCACAATGTCAGTGAAGCTTTTTGTCCAATCCGGAGAGCACGCGCGACAACGCGTCCTCGTACGCCAGGTGCAGCGTCTCCTTCGCGTCGAAGATGCCCCAGGCCGGGCCTTCGTTCGGTTGCGTGACGCAGGCGTCGCCCACGGCGTCAGTGGTGAAGGCTCCGGTCAGCTGACCGGTGAGCTGCACGCAGCCGTTCCACACGTGGCCGCGACGACCGCCCTGATCGGCTTGCGCGCGCACGATGCCGATCTCCATGTGCGTCGCGGCGGCGCCGGAGACCGTCACGCCGGCGCGCGTCAACGCGTTCGTCACGTCGCTCCGCACGAGCTCTTCCCAGCCGGCGTCGCGCTCTCCCGGCTTGCGCTGGTCGATCACGGTGAGCGCCACGGTTTTCCCTTGCAGCGCGGCGAAGGAAAACGCCGGGATCTCCGCGGGCTTCGGCGGTGTCGTGATCGTGGCGCAGGCGGTGAGGACGAGGAGCAGCGAGAGGGCGCTCTCAGTTCGGTATGTCTTCATTCGGTCTCTGTCCAATCTCGACCAGCGCCCACCAGACCGTCTGGTAATAGTCGAGGTCTTCGTCACTGATTTTCGATTTGCTGTCCCGGGCCTTGAGGTAGTCGCTCCAGGCAGACTTGAGCGGCCCCTCGCCGGCGACGACCGCCGGACCACCGATCGTGGCAAATGATCGGACCGCCGCCTTGCGCACGTCGTTCTCCGGATCTTTCATCGCCGCGACCAATGCCGCGAGAAACTCGGGACTCTGATGCCGCGCATCCCTCAGCGCCTCGATGGCCGTCTGGCGAACCTGCCCGTCATGGCCCTGCGCGAGCTGCATGAGCAGATCGATCGTCTCCTGCCCCGTCCCTTCCGCCGTCCCCGCCGGCACGCCGGGATCCCGCCCATCCCCGCCCGTCACGAGCGATTGCACCGCGTTGAGGCGAACGGTCTCGTTCGGATCCTGTGTCGCCAGCTTGCGCAGCACGGGGGTGACCTCCGGGCCCGCATAGACGGAGGCGCCGAGGAGATTGACGCTGATGGAGCGGACGCGCGGATTCGAGCTTCTCGTGCCCTCCAGCAAAACCGGGAGATAACCCTTGTAGTGCGTCTCGTCATGGATCGTGGAGACGACGTCCAACGCTTCGTCTGCGTCGAACATCCCTCGCATCAGGCACTGGATGTAGTTCGTCGGATCCTGCTCGATCTGGATGCCGAGATCGGCGGCGCGCACCGCGGAATAGACGTCGGTGGTCCCGCAAAGATGCCGCACAACCGGGAGCAGTTCCGTGCTCGCGGCATTCATGTACCAGAGCGCCCAGGCCGACCAGAGGTTGACGGTGGTCCAGTTGTCGTTCAGCGCTTCGCGCAGCGCGGGCTCGGCGGCCTGGGCGTGATCGAACATCATGTAGAGCGCGCGCGCCGCGTGGGACCGCACGTGAGGATTCGGATCCTTCAGGGCCTGCGCGAGATCGGGGATGGCGACATACGCCTTCATGTCGGCCAGTTCGTCCGGCGCCGACACGCGCTCCTCCTCGGCCTGCGCGCCGAAGAAGCTCGTGTGCGGCTTCTCATGAAGTTTCTTGACCAGCTTCGCCACCTTCGCGGCTTCCTCCGCCTTGATCTCGGCGTCGGAAAAGTCGAACGTGGCAATCAACGAGTTGATGGAACAGGCGGAGAGCAAACAACAAACGGCGAGGACTGCAACCGACGACTTCACGACGTCATTACGTCCCAGCACTGCGAACGTTGAGACATATACTTTGCGGAAAACGCAACGAAGGAGCCGACTGCATGCCTCTTCCCCGGCGCCTCTTCTTCTTCACCCTCGTCATCCTCGCGTGCGCAACATCGCTTCTCGGCCAGGGGCTCCCCCTGACGATGGCGAAGTCGTTCACCCCTTCGACGGTGACGGTCGGCGGCAACTCGACGACGACGATGACCGTGACGATCACCAATCCGAATTCGTTTCCGGTGAGCGGCATCAACTTCAGCGACCCCTACCCGCCAGGCCTGGTTCCGGACGTGGTCGGCGCCTACACATGCAGCGCAGGCAGTGCAGTGTTCAGCGGAAGCGGCTGGGCATTCAGCAACGTCACCCTCGGCCCCGGCGCATCGTGCAACGTCCCGATGCAAATGCACGCCACGATCGCCGGCCCGATCACGAACGTGACGTCGCAAGTCCTGGGAACCGGCGTCCCGGCCGGCGGCCCCGCCTCGGCGACTCTCAATGCATCCGCACTCGGAGTGACCGCGCCGACACTGTCGGGATGGATGCTGATCGTGTTCGCAGTGACGATTGCGGTGGTGGCGGGGATTCGGATCAGGGCGTGATCGAGTTACGGCGCACCCTCACGGATTGATAGCGCGCGACGTGAGCAAGGTGGTTTCAGGCTTTTGAGACTGGAGCGGGCAACGGGACTCGAACCCGCGACCAAGAGCTTGGGAAACGCTTACTCTACGAACGAGTCTGCATCCGTCGAGTGCGCACAAGCCACCTGTTTTCCAACAGATACAAGCACGCGTAGATCGTTCAACACGCTGTTGGTATTGTACCACTCTGCCCGACGTCCACGAGTAGGAATGGCTGTCGTAGATGGCGGAACAGAGACCGAAACAGAGACTTGCGGCTTGCCGCAAGAATCCCACGCCGGTGGTCGTGTAGTCCTGTAGGACGTAGTGATCTCCATAGTGCCGTCGTCACCTGCAACGCCGCTTCTGCCTGACGCCCTCACATTCGGCGGGCTGTTGTCGAGTTCATTGCGGCGCATCTTGAGCGGTCGTCGTCCGATCCGCGCGTCGGCCGCGACCACGTGGCGTGGTTGTGACGATGAATTTCGGCGATCGTGCGGATGCTGCCGGGGGGAGGCTTGTGAAGTTCTGGCTTTAGTCGGCGGAGCCTCCGAGGGTAGGGCTTCGGGCGCTCTGCGACACTCCTTGGATGGAGGGGTGTATGGCGGCAAAGAAGCCCGCAAAAAAGGCTCCCACAAAGAAGGCTCCCGCAAAGAAGGCTCCCGCAAAGAAGGCTCCCGCAAAGAAGGCCGCAAAGAAGGCTCCCGCAAGAAAGGCCCCTGGCATTCGACGCGCGATCAAGGACATCGTCGGCGCCGCACGCGAATTGGACAACGCGCGGCAGTCCATGAAAGACGCCGTCGCCGCGCTCGCCGGCGACGATGATTCCTCCCTCGATGGCGACGACGACTTCCCTGTCGAAGGACCGTACGAATCAGACGACGAATTATGACTACGTTTCAATACGATCCCTCGAAGACTCCGCAGAGTCAGATCGATGCGGCGATCGCCGCGACAACACCATCTCGGCGCGTGACGAGCGGACTTGAGATCGCGATCGGTTTGATGCTCGTCATCATCTTAGCGACCGCGTTGATTCCATTCCCGCAAGGCCTGGTCGCTGCGCGCCGGATTGCGAAAGGAGCAGCGATCCACCCACAGGACGTGCGGCTGGTGTCAATGCCCGCTGATCCTGTTTTCGTCGCACAGAATGCCGTGGACGGCTACTTTGCGGCGCATGACCTTGAGTTCGGCGAGCCGCTCCGCCGCGACAGCGTCGTCCGGCCATGGGCCGCAGCACGCGACGTCATTCAGAACGACACCATCATCACGCCTGGCTCGATCGAGTTCAAAACAGGACCATTCATCGATAGCGGATTCACGGACCTTGCCGGCGTCGTGGGCAGGAAGGCGAAGACCGTGATCGCCAAGGGAACGATCATTCGCGCCTCGATGATCGATCCGCAGCCCTCGGCCATGATCGCGTTGCGAGATATCGAGCCGTTCGTGTTCTTGACCGCGGATGATGCCGCCAATCCGCGGTCGAATACATGCGTGGCCGTGCATTTCGAGAAAGGGGCCGTCATCCAATCGAGCGACTTGGTGACGGTCGACCCGCATTTCGACACACTGCTCTCCGTCAAGCTCGCCAACACGGTGGCCCGGACGGAACCTGGCTCTGCCGCCACTCTGATGATCATGAGCAAAACGCAGGACGGCAAAAGCGTCTGCTCCGCACATCTGCCCGTACAGGTGCTTCGAGTCACAGCATCGGGCGACGGAGCAAACGTGATCGTGGCGTTGCCTGCGAAAGAGCACGGAAGAGTTCTCCGCGCGTCCGAACTGCGCGCACTGCAGGAGGTTCATTGACGATGAAAATCGATTACAACGATCTCCTCGTCGTCCTTCCTCACACAATTCAGTATCACAAAGTCCATTTCACAACCCTCGACGTCTCCGGCGCGAAAGACGACCTCGAACTCCTTGTTCTCGACATCGCCGCTCAACTCAACTTGAAGGCGAGTGAGCATGAAAATCAGCGGCTCGAACTTGTTCAGCCGGGCCGCATCGACCTTCATAGTCTGGCCAACTTCCTTTCCTCACTACCTGGCAACGACGATTCGAATATCGACTGATGGGAAGCCTTTTCTCCACGATCTCCGGTCAGTTCACCAAGCCGATCATCATCGGAGCGATGTTCCCAACCGCCATTTTTCTGACGATGTTCTATCTCTTTGTTCTCCCTATGATGCCGTGGGAGCTGCACAGCGTGACCCGATTTGCTGCGCTCGAAACGCAGTGGAAATTGCTGGTCATTAGCATGGTGTCGGTCGTGCTGTCATTCGTCCTTTACGTGCTGAACAATCAGATCATTCGCTTTTATGAGGGTTATCCCTGGGAGCATGGTCCAATCGGAACCTTTCTTGCCAATCGGCGGCGCGCCGAGGTCGAACGGGCCATCGGGATGCGCGATGAAATCAACCCTCTGCGCCGCGATTACATTGCCGCCGTCGGCCGCGACGCGAAGGCAATGACGCTCGAAGATCACGAGCGCGAACTGATCAGGATAGTGTGGAAGCGGAATCCGAAGCCTTCGTCCGTGCTGCCTACGCGGCTCGGAAATATGATCCGCTCCTTCGAAAACTACGCGGAGCGTCAATACGGTTTTTCCGCGATTGCGTTCTGGCCTCGCTTCGCTGTGAAGATCGATCAGAATCATGCCCTTGCTCTCGACGATGTAAAGTCGTCATTCGATTTCGTTCTCAACCTCTCCCTGCTTTCAGGCATTCTGTTCATCGTCACCCTGGGACTCGGATTGGCGTTCCCTCTGCCGCGGCAATCGGCGATGCAGTTCGCGCTGTGGATCGGAAAACTCGCCGTTATGGCATGCGCGGCTTGGTTGTTTTACATCGCTGCCATCGATCGCGCAGCGGAATGGGGAGATCTCGTACGCGCAGCGTTCGATTTGCACCGGCGTACCGTACTGCAATCACTCGGATTCACCGAAATCCCGCAGGATCTCAATGAGGAACGCGCATTGTGGGGGGAAATCTCGCGGCAGATTGCGTGGGGTGATCCGTTCCAGAAGAAGCCGCGGGTGCGATTCGCGGATCGTGCGACGCGCCTCACACCGGATACCCCTGATCTCATCGTCACGCGCGGCATCCTGCCGACAGCTACGGCGGGACGACATCAAATCATCGTTGAGGTAAGGAACACCGGCAATACTGCGGTGAACGAACTCAAAGTGGTTGACACCATCGACGCGACAAAACAGCTCGTCTGGGGAACGGCGCAAGTGAACGGTGCGAACGCGTCATTCAGTGGTACGAACCCCTACACCTTCGAGCTCGGAGCGATTGCGGCCAGATCAAGTCTCGTCCTGCGCTACGAAGTTCAGGGTTGACCGAGGACATCCCGGAATGAAGTGAGCTGTCCTCGGTCGAAGAAATGGACCCGTGTTCGTCGATGTCAGTTCATGAGACTCTGCCACCACCGCGCGAATTTCATGGAATCGAAGAGCACACTACCGCGATCCGTCTCGCCCGTCCGAATCCGGGCCGCGTCGAGCACGCGATCCCAGCGTGCACCCCGCGCGAGACGCGCATCCAAGGCCATCGCCGACCATCCCGTGAGGCCGCGCGCGGCGCGATGATCGATGGGAAACTTCGCGATGAGCGGTAGCCGCCGATCATCAGTCTTCGTCATCAGGATGTAGTCGTACTCCAACTCGTCCAGAAGAAACACGAGTTGCGCCACGTCCCGCGATGACGCAGGAAGTAGAGGCGGCGGCGGAACCACGCGCAGCCGCAGACGGTCATCGCGATCTGCCCCGAACCTGCGAAACGCTGCAAGGTCGATTCGGCCGCGCGACACGCCCGGCAGCATTCCAAACGTGGCGCGGGATAGCCGACCGTCGGCGTCTTCCACCGCGGTGATCACGATCGCGCTCGTTACTGCTCCCGCCGCGCGCGCAGCGTCAAGGGTGAAACGCGTCACGTTGCCGAAGACGCACCGTGCGCGGGGCGAGAGTTCGGGAGCGTGGAGCGGTGGCGTCTGGAGATGGCGTGCTTTCCAGCACATTGGGATCCTAAGCTTAGAATTCCACGTGGACAAGTTGTCGC
>JADMIO011294210.1_pt1 | contig 29896 bp, 28 predicted proteins | sample 8958161 | NCBI WGS metagenome assembly JADMIO01 (sample SAMN16585339, study PRJNA669376) | soil metagenome | isolation source: Crop rotation soil | place: USA: Cullars Rotation, Alabama | collected 2011 | reverse complement strand
CGCGACAACTTGTCCACGTGGAATTCTAAGCTTAGGATCCCAATGTGCTGGAAAGAGGTATCACGCAAACTCTGGCCTTGGCGAAGTCAGGTCTCCAAAATCATTAGAAGCCATGATGTATCCCAAATGACCCGAGATGTCCTGCTCTTGTATTCTTTGTACAACCCAAAGAAAGGTGTAACCGAACTCATAAAGAGAAAACATAGCGAACTGACGGAGTCGCATGGCGACCAGTATGGCTCAAAACTGAGCGAGAAATTCCAAAAACTGATCGACTCGAACTCCGGAGTAGATTTCACAGTTCACGAAGCAAATGATGCGCGAACAATGCTCAAAACTCTTTCCGAATGGGCACGCGAGCTGGATAACAGAAATACTCCCGATACGACGCAGGTATGCCAACTTCACGTACTCGTTGATGTTGCTACAGCAGATGCTGGCAAGAAGCTAAATCTCGAGGGCCGTTTCGGGACGCTTGGCAATGCGGGAGAAGAATCGGCTGGGACGTTGAAGTTTCAGCGGATTGTGCAGGAAGGATGAGCTTATAATGTGCTTTCAATATCGCTTTGACTATCTCTCTCTGCTCAGAGAATCCTCATGGAATCTTACGTCGAAGACTCGGCCCCAAGAGCCGGTCAGCAAGCTACAGACGGTCGTTCCTGAATATGCATATCGGGTAAGCGAAGCGGCGAAGCGGATTCGCGATTATTTCAACAATCCAGACGAACGTCCTTTTAGTCTTCTGGTGCTTGGAGCTCCCGGCGCTGGAAAGACATTCTTAGCCAAGAGGCTCGCATCGGCGAGCAAGGCAGAAGAGTTTTTTGAAATTAACTGCTCGCGATTTGGAACCGCTGACGATATTGCCAGAGAACTACAGAAAGTTGCGCTCGACCGCTATGCGAAAAAATTCGTCTTCATCGACGAGTTTGACGTAACTTTGGCGGGCTCGTCGGTTACCAGGTATTTGATCGAACCAATGTACGACGGCAAGGATTGCATTGGTAAAAGATTTGGCAAAACTGTTTTCGTTTTCTGCGGAAGCTATTTGCGCGATCTTAATATCCTCCGCGATTTAGAAGAGCGGGGCGCAGCCATCAATCTACCAGCGTTTTTGTCGAAGCTTCTTATTCGCGCCAAGGCATCCGGCCGCCAATTGTTGAAGGACTTTTTTGTGAGTGCGATCGCAGTTGACCAGATGCGCGCGACAGCTTCGCCCGAAGTAAATGTGTTGGCATATTTGCGCCGATTGGAAAAACTGGCTGATTTCTTGTCTCGAATTAATGGCCCAGTAGTGGAAATACCGGACATTGCCAAGCCATTGGAGGTTGCTCAGCCTTTTCTATTGATTAGCAGCCACCATGGCGCTAGGCATTTATCCGCAGTTGAGCTATTCGGTTGCAGCTCTCCCAAGTATTTGCAGTCGTTCGTCGAACGGACGGAATCGTCTGATCGTGCTGATGGTTCGAGTGCTTCGGAAAAGTGGCTAAATTTTCATTTCGGACACGCGTCACAACCAATTCTGGCATTCAAGAATATGATCATTTATGAACGGCTTCTTCGCGTTTGCATTATTACTCGTAGCAAATACAAAAAGGACCGTCTAAAGTTTAATGCGGCCGACCTCAATTATCTCACGTTGGTGCCGCTCGCCCATGGAATGCGTAGCCTTGAAACGATAATCACAAAATTTTCCGAGACCGACAACAACAATCACGTGCACTTAAAACTGCCGAAAGGAGATCCGGCACTGGAGAGCCAAGTCATTGATGAGTCAATGTACAACGACCCCAGACGGCTCTGGAATGACGTTATGAAAACTAACTACGACGCGAACTACAACGAAAACGACTCCTGCTTGGCTTGGAACTATGAAATCGAAATAGATATGCCGCAAACCTAGTTTTCGAGCGGCCAGTACCAAACCGCGAAAAATCGGGGATACCTTTGAATTGGCCCTAAAAACCGGCCTCATTTGCGGTTGGTAGGGATCGGCCGATTCGTTAAAATTCCTGGCTTTCCCGCGTTGCCGAACCCGCGCGGTTCATGATGAACCGCTGGCAACGTCCTTCACCATGGATGGTGATTGATGACCCAGGATGGGATGCCGCCGCTCTCTGACAGGGCGCTTTCCGACCGATCGGGCGATAATCTCGCGTCGGATCACGATGCGCACGACGACGACGCAGTCCACCTCAGTTGGCGGATGTCGGCGCTATTGGGCATCACGCGGCTGGTGCTGCGCTTCCCGGTCACGACGCTGGCCCTGGCCATTGCGCTAGCTGGCGTTTGCTGTGCCTACAGCGCGACGCACTTGGGGTACAAAAGCAGTCGGCTCGATCTGCTAAATCCCAACAGCGATCACAACCGCCTGTGGATTGAATACGTCAATGAGTTCGGCGACGAAGACGACGCGGTGGTCGTCGTCGAAGGGCCGGGGCGCGATCAGGTGGTGCCGGTGCTAGCCGAGCTGTCGGCGGCGCTGGGGCGCGAAAAACGTTTGTTTCACGCCATCCTCCACGAGGTCGATCTTAGCGCGATTCGCGCCAAGGGTCTGCACTATCTTCCGGTGGCCGAGCTGCAGACCATCGATAAGTTCCTCGATCAAGCGGTGGCGATTACCGGCGGCGAGTGGTCGCACTTGCAGGTCGCGAAGCAACTGGGGGGCCTGACCCGGATGCTTCAGGCGGCCGTGGCCGGAGCGCCGGGCATCGATGCAGCTCAAACCCTGGGCGAATTGGAACATCTGGCCGACAGCGTCGCGGCAAGCTTCGAGCCCACGCCCAAGTATCAATCCCCCTGGCCAGGCATGCCTGCGGCGGTTTCGACGCTGAGCGAATTGGGCACCGAGTACCTGGTCGCCAAAGAGGGCCGGCTGGGATTTGTGCTCCTGCGAATCGCCGTGGGGAAGGATGAGCTGGCCCGGGGCACCGAATCGATCAAAGCCCTGCGAGAGCTGATCGCCGACACCGCCGCCCGGCATCCGGATGTAAAAATCGGCTTGACCGGCCTGCCGATCATGGAAAACGACGAAATGCGCTCCAGCGAATCGTCGATGTTCTGGGGCGGCCTGATTGCGTTCGTGGGCGTGGTGATCGTCGTGGTCGCTGGGTTTGGAGGAATTCGCCACGCGTTGATGACCAACGTCGTGCTCTTGATCGCCACGGCGTGGGCGTTCGGTTATGCCACGCTGGTTGTCGGTCATCTCAATATTCTCAGCGTCACGTTCACGGCCACGTTGATTGGGGTCGGCGTCGATTACGGCACGTATTACGTCTCGCGCTACATGGAATTGCGCCGTTCGGGCGGAGCGTGCGACGAATCGCTGCTGAAAACCACTCGGATCGCCGGGCCCGCGATCGTGACCGGCGCGCTTTCGACCGTGGTCGCCTTCTTTGCCACGGGAGCGACCAGTTTCAAGGGAATTGCCGAGTTGGGAATTATCGCCGGCGGCGGAATCCTGCTGTGCGCGCTGGCGCAACTGTTCGTGCTGCCGGCGATGGTGCGAGTGGTCGATCGCAGCCGCTTGGGGCAATCTTTTCCCCGGCCCGTGCCGGTTTACGCCGCGATTGGATTGTTGATGAAAGTGCCGCGGCTGATCATCCTGCTAGCCGTCGGGTTGACGGTGTTTGGTGTGTTTGGATTGCGGCATCTGTGGTTCGACTACAACCTGCTGAATTTGGAGCCGCGCGGCTTGGAAAGCGTCGAGCTCGAGCGGAAACTGCTCAGCGAGTGCGACCAAAGCATGTGGTACGCCCTGTCGATCGCCGATAGCCGCGAGGAGCTGCTGGCGCTGAAAGATAAGTTCTTGCAATTGGAGAGCGTCGAGCGAACCGAGGAAATTGTGTCTCTCTTGCCCGGCGATCATGAAGTGAAGCGGCCGCTGATCACGGGCATTCACAATCGCTTGGCGTCGCTGCCTGAGCGGCCGCCACTGATCGCCGTCGATTCGATCGACGAGTTAGGGGCCACGCTGGCGCAAGCCCAGGAGCTTGCCGCCCGCGCGCCTCAGGGTGCTTCGTGCGCGCGGCGATTGGAACAATTGCGCGATGCGCTGCGGCGGCTGCCGCCGGCGGAATGCTACGCCAAGGTCTCGCAATTTCAGCAGCAGATGGCCGGCGATCTGCTCAGCCGTTTGCACGCGCTGCGGAGCGTGTCGAATCCGGACCCGCCGCAGTTGAGCGACCTGCCGGCCAGCCTGGTCAGCCGTTTCGTCGGACAAAACGGAAAGTATCTGCTGAAAATCTACGGGCGGGGCGACATTTGGAACATGGATTCGCTGCGGCGCTTCGTGCACGAGGTGCGCGCCGTCGATCCGCGAGCCACCGGCAATCCGCTGCAGGCGTACGAATGCTCGTTGGAGATGAAGCATAGTTACGAACTGGCCACCTTGTATTCGGTCATTGTGATTTCCTGCGTGCTGTGGTTCGATTTCCGCAACTTGAAACATTGCGCGATGGCCGCCGTGCCGCAAATCATGGGCATTACCATCACGCTGGGGATCCTCGGCTACTTGAACGTGCCGCTGAATCCAGCGAACTTGATTGCCGTGCCAATGATCTTGGGCATCGGTGTGGATTACAGCGTGTACATCGTGCACGAATATTTGGAGCAAAAGGGGCGCTACCGAATGTCCCCCGGCACCGCGATTGCGGTCACTGTCGATTCGCTCACCACGCTGATCGGCTACGGCAGCCTGCTATTAGCCACACACCGCGGGCTGGAGAGTCTCGGGCGTGTGCTTACGCTGGCCGTCACGTTCAGCACGCTGATGTCGGTCATCGCGCTGCCGGCCTTTCTGGTGCTGATCACTCGCAAGCGGCCGCTGGTGCCCTGGGTCAGCGATGCCGTGCAAAGCTTCGATCACGACGAGCCCGGCGGCGGCCTGGACGATGGCACGACCGAATCGCAAACGCCCTTCTTCCCGCGCCGCGCGGCTTGAAGTATCCTAAGCAGGACAATTCAAGAGCCGGCGGCGACCATGGCGCAAATCATCCCTGCCCCAAAGCGAATTCAGGCAGTCGGCACGCCGCCGAAGTTGATCGAAGAATTCTTTGGCCGCGTCAATTCGTCGACCACCGCTGTCAGCATCGCGCGAATGGTCAGCCCTTCGGGTTGGAGCGAGCCAGGACAAACGCCCGAATTCGACGAATACACCGTCATCTTGCGCGGACAGTTGCAAGTCGAAACGCGCGACGGTGTGCAGCAGGTTGCGGCCGGCCAAGCGATTCTATCGCCGCACGGCCAGTGGGTGCGCTACAGCACTCCGGGACCCGAAGGCGCGGAATACATCGCCGTGTGCCTGCCCGCGTTCTCACCGGAAACGGTGCATCGAGACGCCTGAAACTCGGATACGCACCAAATCGTCAGCCCTTGGCCGCGTCGATAGCCTGCTGCAGCCGACTTTTGGGTTGCACGCCCACGAAGCGATCGACCACTTCCCCGCCTTTGAAAATCATCAAGGTGGGAATGCTGTTCACGCCGTAGTTCATCGCCACCGACGGATTGTCGTCGATGTTCACTTTGCCGACTTTGAACGAGCCTTGATATTCGTTGGCGAGTTCTTCGACGACCGGGGCGATCATCCGGCACGGGCCGCACCAGGGGGCCCAAAAATCCACCAATACCGGCAGTTCGGATTTGAGCACTTCGGTTTGAAAATTGTTATCGGTAAATTCGGTCGCCATTTTATCTCCCTTGAAGTTGCTGTTCTTTCCCTGTCGCCGCAGCTCCCGCGACGAATTGTTCGTGATCGGTTACAATCGCTTCTCTCAAGCGTCTGGCGAAAATTATAGGGGCGGTGTTTTGGCTGTCAATTCACGGTAAATTCACGCCGCCGCGGTCGGTTGGACACACGAAAAAGTTAGCCTGCGTCCGTCTATTGGCATTTATCGGGTGGAGAACCAAGCATGGTTGACACAATGCGCTGCTTGCTGGTCACCAAGCGCGACGACGGCAAAGTCGAGCGCACTGTGACCACCCTCCCCTTATCCGATTTGCCCCCCGGCGACGTGCTGGTCCGCGTGCGCTACTCGTCGCTCAATTACAAAGATGCACTGGGCTGCACAGGGCATCCGGGAGTGGTCAATAAGTTTCCGCACGTGCCCGGAATCGACGCGGCTGGCGTGGTTGCGCAGAGCAGCTCGCCGAAATTCGCGCCAGGCGCCGAAGTGCTAGTGACGGGCTTTGAGTTGGGCGCGCCGCGTTGGGGAGGCTATGCGGAGTTCATTCGCGTGCCGGCTGATTGGGTCGTGCCGTTGCCCAAAGGCTTAACGCTCCGCGAAAGTATGGCCATCGGCACGGCGGGATTCACCGCGGCGCTTTGCGTGCAAGCGATTGAGCTGCAAGGGATCGGGCCGAAGACAGGCGATGTGGTTGTGACGGGCGCTACCGGCGGCGTGGGGACGATGGCGGTGAGCATTCTTGGTCAAACCGGATACCAAGTCACCGCGGTAAGCGGCAAGCCGGAGCAGGCCGATTTGCTCCGCAAACTTGGCGCGGCGGAGATTGTGCAGCGCGATGCAGTGGCCGACAAATCCGATCGGCCGATGCTGAAATCGCGGTGGGCGGCGGCAGTGGACACGGTGGGCGGTGTCACGCTCGCCACACTGTTGCGTTCCACGCATCCCGGCGGTTGCGTATCGGCCTGCGGCCTCGTCGGCGGCGCAGATTTACCGCTTACTGTGTACCCGTTCATCCTCCGCGGCGTGGTGCTAGCTGGGGTCAGTTCTTCGTCGTATCCGGCGCCGCCGCGGCCGGCCCTGTGGGCAAAACTGGCAGGACCCTGGAAGCCTCGCTTGCTCAACGAATTGACCACCGAAGTTCGCTTGGAAGATTTGGAGCCTAAGATTCAAGAGATTCTGGCGGGAAAGATCGTCGGCCGCGTCGTCGTGAAAATTAGCGACTAGCTGCATGCATGAAGTCTTCGAACACACCGCCGACATCGGCTTGCGCATTCGCGCCGCCACCCTACCCGATCTGTTCCGCGAAGCGGCCGAAGGATTGTTCGAACTGATTGTGCCCGATCTGAACAAGGTGCAGCCCAAACGGGAACTGCATTTCACGGTTTCCAAGCGCCATGACGAGTACGATTATTTACTGTTCGATTGGCTCAACGAATTGCTCTACACCTTCGACACGAAGCGGCTGTTGCTGGCGAAGTTCGAGGTGCAGATCTCGGCCGAAGGTCTAGAAGCCACGGCCCGCGGCGAACCGCTCGACGCGTCACGACACCAGTTGGAGCACGAAGTGAAGGCGATCACGTATCATGACCTGAAACTGGTGCGCGACGGCGACGACTGGCTGGCTGAAGTCATCTTAGACGTTTGAAGCTTGACACAATTTCAGCAGCAGATACATCTCGCCCTGGTGGCGAGCTTCGTCGTGCAGGCCATGGATGATGCGCCCCGCCAACGTATCGCCGCGCGGGTTGACGATTTCAGCGAGGCCGGCTTCGGGGGCGTTGGCGATGGCCTCGATAATTCGATCGAGCTGCGCGCTCAGCAACTCCTTTAGCTCTTCGCGCAAGGGCCACGTACTAGTCTGCTTCACCGGGCGGCAGTTCATGCCGAAGGTTTCTGACCAGCCCGGCGGCAATTCACTCCGTCCAGTCAACGGCTCCAAACAGATCACGCCTTGCAGCCACAAACCGTGACCGGCGTGCCAAAGGATGTGATTCGAGGTGCCCAGCGGCGCCCACGTTAGGCAATTGGCCGGCGCGGCTTCCAAACGTTCCAGCGTGCCGCGGCGCACCTGTCGTGCTAATTCCTGGATGACAAATGCCGGCGTCATAACGGCCGCATTCTATCTGCCAAACCTGCGCCTTCCCAGCAGGAGAGGCCGCTCAATTCGGTTCCCGGGGCAAATTGCGCGGGTGCGGCGGCTCTTCATGCTCCGGCAATTCGCCGCCAAAATCTTCGCCCCATTGGTCGCGCTCTTCCGGCGTGGCGTAGTAGCGCAGCCAAAGTTCGGCGTCGCCGCTGGCGTCGGAGCAATCCCAATGCAGATAGCCGGCCGAGTTGTCGATCTTCTTTTCCGGCGAAGGAAGAATGTCGCGCCAAATCAGGCAGTACAAATCGCGGTCAGTCAGGTGATCGGTGAAGTCCAGCACGATCCGCTTGTCGAACAACTTGTGGATCGTGTCCCACAATACGCCGTGCAGCTCGCTGTCTTCGAGCTTATCGGGCGAAGGCAGGTTCAACTCCGGCGTGAACCATTGGTAGATGGGCAGAATCGGCGCCTTTTCCCAGGCCAGCATCGACGCCAGAAATTCGTTCTCCACCGGCGTGGGAACTTCGTCCTGGTTCAAATGCAGCACGGCCTCATCGAGATAGGGCTCCATCTCGTCGCGCAATTGCGCATTGCGCAGCAGATGATCGACCTCTTCAGGGTTTGGTTTCTCGACCGACGACATGGACGGCGAATCCTTGGCGTTTCGGCTGCTGGTAATTCCTAGAGATATCTCCAGGGGTGCCCGTGACGAAAGCGCTGGGCACAGGCGATCTGGGTGCGAACGAACAATCCGCGCCGGAGCCTGCGGCGAACCGCCACGTGGGCCAATCTCGACTCTAACCACCCTGCGCAACGCTTCAAGAGGATTGCCAAAAAACAGTGGCGTTTTCTTTGCCAGCACCAGCGCAGTATCATCACGATCCCGCAACTCATGTTGCAGATTTTGCACAATCGTTAAACTTGAACTTGCGGAGGCCGCAAAGGCACTTTTGAGCACTTGCCGCGGCGGGTGGAATGCTCGAATTGCTAGCAGAATTTCGGGCCATTTTTGCGTTTACGATTCGGCCCTTCGGGTGGCCCGCCGCGAATTTCAATCCCCTATTTCTATGCAGTCCACGGACGTCTTGATTGTCGGCGGAGGGATTATCGGGCTGGCGACGGCCTATCAACTCACGCGCCAATATCCGGGCCGCCGCGTCGTGCTGTTGGAAAAAGAAGCAGAACTAGCCACGCATCAATCGGGGCGCAATTCCGGTGTGCTGCACTCGGGCATTTACTATCGCCCCGGTTCGCTGCGGGCGCAAAACTGCCGCACTGGAAAGCTGGCGATGGAGCAATTCTGCGCGGCCGAAGGAATTGCGTACGAGATCTGCGGCAAGGTGATCGTGGCAATCGATGAAGCGGAATTGCCGGCGCTTGCGCGAATTCACGAGCGCGGAATTGCCAATGGCGTGAAGTGCGAAATGATCGATCGAGCGCGGCTGGCGGAACTAGAGCCGCACGCGGCCGGCGTGCAGGCGCTGCACGTGCCGGAAACCGGCATCGTCGATTTTCCAGAAGTGTGCCGGCGCTTGGCCCAGCGCGCCACCGAAGCCGGCGTCCAAATCGTTTGCCAGGCGCGCGTGACGGGCATCCAGCCGCGAGATGGCGGTGTTGTGGTCCACACAGACGCGGGCGATTTTCAGGCGACTTATGTGGTTAATTGCGCCGGGCTGTATTCCGATCGAGTCGCTCGCCTGAGTGGACAACATCTCGAGTCGAAGATCATCCCCTTCCGCGGTGAATATTTTGAACTCAAGCCTGAAGCCAGGCACTTGTGCCGGAATTTGATCTACCCCGTCCCCGACCCGAATTTTCCGTTTTTGGGCGTGCACTTCACGCGGCTGATCCACGGCGAAATCGAGTGCGGGCCCAACGCGGTGCTGGCATTTGCCCGCGAGGGATATCGCAAGCGCGATATTTCGCTGCACGATTTGGCCGACACGCTCACGTATCCCGGCTTCCTGCGGCTGGCGGCGAAATACTGGCGCACCGGATGCGGCGAAATGTGGCGCAGCTTCAGCAAGCGAGCCTTTGTACGGGCGCTACAGCGATTGATCCCCGAGATTCAGGAGCAGCATCTGACGCCGGCGCCCAGCGGCGTACGGGCCCAGGCGATTGGGCGCGACGGATCGATGATCGACGATTTTTTGATCTTGGAAAGCCAGCGCGTGGTGAACGTTTGCAATGCGCCATCCCCCGCGGCAACGGCGGCTCTGAACATCGGCCGGATCGTCGTCGAGAAGCTCGCGGCCCGGTGGTGAGTAAGTGAGTAAGTGAGTAAGTGAGTAAGTATGATGGCACGCACAGCGGTCTGCATCTTACTTACTCACTTACTCACCTACTCACTGCCTGCCTTATTTTCCACTCTTCTCCAGCGCCGTAATTTTTTCGATCCGCCGCGTGTGCCGGCCGCCTTCGAACGGGGTATTGAGCCACGTTTCCACCAGCCGATCGATCAAGCGTTCGCCCAGCATGTCGGCCGACAGGCACAACACGTTCAGATCGTTGTGGCGGCGGCTCATCTCGGCCGTCAGGTCGTCGTGGCACGGAGCCGCGCGCACCCCGGGAATCTTGTTGGCGGCGATGCACATGCCGATGCCGCTGCCGCAAATCAAAATGCCGCGGTCCACTTCGCCGGCGGCCACTTTCCGGGCGACGTCGGCCGCCATGTCGGGATAGTCGCAGCTATCGGCGCTGTGCGCGCCGGCGTCGGTCACTTCATGGCCCAGCTTGGTCACCAATTCGATGAGCTTGGTTTTGACCCGGTAGCCACGATGATCGCAACCAATGGCAATTCGCATTCCCACCCCCCGGTCGCGCAGTTCGAATGCTCTTTCGCACTGCGGCCAAAAATAAGTTAGCACCCCACGTTAAATTTCCAGATCCCCCAGCCGTGCCTCCAACTCTGTTTTAATCTGTTCCGCGCAGCGGCGATACTGTTCGATCGGCCCGCCAATCGGGTCGGCAATGTCGGCGCCGTCGGCGCTCAGTAAATGCACCCGCCCCGCCGCTTCCGGCCATTCCGAAAGGATTGCATTGCGATGGGCTTGCGTCATCGTCCAAATCATGTCGGCATGACGAACGAGCTGGCCACCCAGCGGCTGGCTGGCATGGGATGCCAGATCGACGCCCATTTCCGACATCACATCGACCGCCTCCTTGGCAGCCCGGCCCCCCATCATCGCCGACAGACCCGCGGAAGAAATCAATACGCCATGATCTTCCAAATCGTTGGGCGAACACTTCAATCGCGCGGCAAGCTGGTGGCGGCAAATGGCCTCCGCCATCGGACTGCGGCAGGTGTTGCCGGTGCACACAAACACAAGGCTCAAGTTCGCCAGGCGCTGCAGCGTTTGTTGCGAGACGACGCCGGGGCGAATGAGCTCGAATCCACGCTGGTTGACCTTAACCACGGAAGACGGCTGACCGAAACGAGTGCGGCCGTCGTCGAGCACCAGGGCCACGTCGTCGCCCAGGTTGGCGACCACTTCTTGCGCTGTCAGCGGCGCGTCCATGCCCGCGCGGTTCGCGCTGGTCACCGTCACCGGCCCGACGACTAGTTTTAGCGTGTCCAGAAACATGGAATGGCCGGGAACGCGCAGGCCGACGTCGCCATTGGGAACCACCGCGTGGCGAACCGCCGCCGGCAAGTGGGCCAACAGACTTTCCGGATGATTGTTCTTGCAGACGATCGTCACGGGCCCGGGCCAGCAGCGGCGGGCCAGGCGCTGGGCCAACGGCGTCATGTCGGGCACGTAATCCAGCGCGTCTTCGGCGCTTTTCACGCCCAGCGTCAGCGGCGGCTCGCCCGATTTCCGATGCTTGACGGCCAATTGCCGCGCCACGGCGTTTTCGTCCAAGGCGCTGGCGACCAATGTATAGACCGTCTCCGTGGGCAGCGCCACCAACTTGCCTTCGGCCAGCGCCTGCACGGCGCGATGGACACAATCGCGCGTATCCTCAGCGCTACGGATATCGATCACAAGCGGCATCAGCAATTCCCTGCGACGTTTCCAGCCTACGCTCCGCGAAAATCGGCCATGTGGAGCGAACTGTGGCACTCAGATGCGGCGGCCGGTTTTTCGGCCCTCGGTCCCTTCCCTGCGGGCCGGGAAGACCCCATCTGATGAATTTATCCCGCGCGGCGAAGCATGGTCAAGTAAAGCCCCCGGTTAAGCGGAACAAGCCGCAGATTTGCCGCAATTTACCATGAGAAAGCTTGGCAAATTGCGCCCGCTGATCGGCGCGCTCGATCCGGCCGTGCACGCCGGAAGTCTGGCGGCTAAGCCGTTTCTCGCAGATGCATTTGATGCAGCCCGCTGTACAACTGGCAGCGCGCCATCAATTCCTGATGGGTGCCCAGGTCGACGATGCGGCCCTGGTCCATGACCATAATCCGGTCGGCCAAGGCCAGCGTTTGCAGCCGGTGCGTGATCACGATCGTGGTCCGATCGCGCATGAATTGTTCCAGCACTTTGTGAATCAAATGCTCGCTTTCAATGTCGATCTGGCTTGTGGCCTCGTCGAGGATCAATATCGGCGGATCACGCAAGATCGCCCGGGCCAGCGCGATCCGCTGGCGTTGCCCGCCGGAAAGACGTCCGCCTAGTTGGCCCACGTTGGTTTCGTAGCCATGCTCCAAATGATCCTCGATGAAGCGGTGGGCATGCGCCTTTTTCGCCGCCTCGATCACCTGTTGCCGCGTGGCGTTGGGCATACCGTAGCGGATGTTGCTTTCGACCGTGTCATCGAACAGCAGTTGCTCTTGCGTAACGATGCCGATCTGGCTGCGCAGATCGCGCATCCGCACGCTCCGTAAATCGATGTCATCGAGCAAAATGGTGCCCTGCGGCGGATCGTAGAACCGTGGAATGAGATTCGCCAGCGTGGTCTTGCCGCAACCGTTGGGGCCGACAATCGCCAACGTTTCCCCGTACGGAATGCGCAGATTGATCCCCTTGAGCACCTGTTGCTCGGGGTTGTAATGGAAGTGCACGTTGTCGAACACGAGATGCCGATGATGGCGCACCAGCGGACGCGCCTTGATCGGATCGCAAACCGACGGTTCCCGGTCGAACATCGCGTACACTCGATCGGCCGCCGCCGAAGCGCGCTGGATCCGATTGAAAACGTCGGTCAGCCGCCGCGCGGGATCGATTGAACCGGCCAGCATGGCGTAGAAGATCGCCAGGTCGGTGAACTCCAACGGCCGATCGCAAATCTTGATTCCCAGCAGATGCGTTTCGTTTCGCAACACCAAATACGTCCCGGCCAGGATCGTCAGGCAAATCATCGTGATGCCGGCCAGCTCCGTAACCGGACTCACCAGCGCGTCGAATCGCGAAATGCGCATCGCCTTGCGAAAAAACTGCTTGCTGTTCTGGTGGAACCGGCGGCGCTCGTACGGCTCCATCGTGAAAGCCTTCACCACTTTGATGCCGCTGAACGATTCGCTGAGAATGCGGTACAGGCTGGACATTTCCTCCAGCGCGCGGCGATTGGCGCGTTTGAGCGTTTTGGCCAGCCGATTGATCAGATACCCGGCCACCGGCGCCAACAGAATCGAAATCAACAGCAGCCGCCAGCAAATGAAAGCCGCCCCCACCAGGCAGCCGATCATTTTCAACGGTTCGCGAAACGCCTTGCCGATCACCGTTTGAATGCCGCCGTTGATCGTATCCACGTCGTAGGTGAAGCGGGTCATCAGCTCGCTGACCCGCGCTTCGCCGAAACTATTCAAGTCCATCCGCAGCGTGCGCCGGTAAAACTTTTTGCGCAAGTCGAGCGTCGCCAGGTTCGACAGCCGATCGACCAGGATCGAATCGCAAACCATGAAGATGTTTTTCAGGATGTATCCGGCCGAGATCACCATCATGATCACGAACAGCGTCTGATAAGGATCGTGCGGCAGATATTTATCGACGTAGGGCTTGAAGAATTCGCAGTGACTGAGGTGTCGTTGTTCGGCGGTTTGCCTGGACCTGACTGCGTGCAATTGCTTGTCGATTGCCTGCTTTTCAGCCGGCGCCGCAGCGGCCAGATCCGTCTCTAATTGAACGGCCTGCGACTGGAGATCCGCGATCTTTTTCTGCGACGTGTCGATGCTGGCATCCACCCACTGCTGCAGCGACTGGTTATTGGTGATGATGCCAATCACCGGATACGCGCCGCCGATGTTGGCGCCCCACAAGAGCGCCACCATGATGGCCGTAAAACTCGAGGCCGCCAGGGTCCACTTGTACCGGAAGATCAGCCGCAGAGCGCGGTAGAAATTGTTCATGCAGAAGGGCCATCCGTGGCAATATTTCCCAAACCGCCCTTGTAGCAAATGCGCCAAATAGGGCCAAGAGAGGCCGGGACGGAGTGCTAGCAGTTTCCCGCGATCGTCTTCAAAAAATCCGACGCGGAATTACTGCACCATCTGCCGAACGAAATGAACCTGGGGCTTGCCGCTCCCCTTGACCGACGACCCGCGCAAAAACTCGCTCACGTAGCGCAACCGTTCGCGCGGGCGATCGGGGTCTTTGAAGTTGTCCCCTTTTTGCAGGATCGGGCGATTCTCCACGATCCCCCCCAGCGCGCGGGCGCCGGCAGCCTGGCAGGGGAACCAATAGCCGTTCCCCTCGGCGTCCATCAGGAAAAACTCGGGATAGCAGTGATCGGGCACCCACACGCTGCGGGCCGGTATGCCCGTGGCCCGGCAGGCGGCGACGAACAGCGAGGTCAATTCCTCGCAATCGCCCGTGCCGTCGTTCAGCGCTTTGAGCGCTCCTTTGAGCGGGCCGTTTTTGTACTGAACCTTCTCGCGCACGGCGTCATAGATCGCTTCGACTTTGTCCCAGTCCGACTTGCCTTCGGTCACTTGCTTGGCGAATTCGATGATTTTCGGATGCGTCGATTCAATGTAGGGGCTAGGGCCCAAATACTGCAAAACTTCCTTCGGCAGCTTGTCTTTGCTCCCTTCCTTATAGACGGACGTATCTTCCGGCGGTTCCTGCGTGTAGCGCGTGAATTCAAACGTCACGAAAGCATGCGCCTCTTCACCGCTGCGCAATTCCGGAATGCTGACGACCATCTGCTTCACGCCCCCTTCAATGGTGCGGTAGCTGACGTTGTGCACGCTGGGGGAAAAATCCTCTTCTTGAATTTGCACCTTCTGTTCTGGCCAGTCGGTCGGAAACGCAATCGTAGCCACAATGCCTTTGCACGTGCCCCCTTGAGCCGTGACCGAAACCCCCAGCTTCATTTTCTTGGTAACCGGCTGATCGAGCTTGGGTCCCTTGCCGGAAGTCGGCGAACTGGCGCCGACGTCGAATTGAGCACACACCGGCGCGGCCAGGCACATCAAGCCGCACGAGATCGCAACAAGCAATGACTTTCGCACGGACTGCCTCGAGGTGGGAGATAAACGGCGTCCATGCGGACCGACATCCGTCCTACTTCATTATAGTCGCGGTTTTCCCCAAAAAACCGCTGTTGGGGGCAATTTGCCAGCGGCATATAATCGCGGCCCGTTGCAAACCAGATACGGAGCGATGTCGATGAACCTAGCGACCTACCTAAAAACCGCGCTGGCGAGTCTTCTACTGGCGGCAACCGCGTTTGCCATCGCGCGCTTCCGCACGTTCGAAGTGACCACTCCTGCAGGTGAACTGGCATCGCAATGCGAAACAACGGTCGGAGCCCTCGTGCAGATTGTCAACATCGACGGCATGATTCCGCCGGCGGTGAAGGCATTTCAAAATGTGGGCGCAGCGTTGAAGGCCGACATTGTCGATTTCCACGCGCGGCGGCCGCGAGTCCATCCGTGCGCCGGCACAGTCTTCGACGATCCAAGCTGCCAGCAGTTTCAAGAATTTGAACCCGCGTATTGGCAGTGCCCCTGGTATGCACCAGCCGGGAACATACCGCCGTCCCGCGGGGGCTATCTGCTTGCGTGGTGAAAAGCACCGCCGCCAGTTACGCCATCTGCAGCGTGCCCCGGGTGACGCCTAACTGATTCAGCACCTGCAGTCCGCGCCACGCTTGTCGCGGGGCCTCCAAACCGGCGATGACGCGGGCGTAGTGATCCAACAGCGGCGCGACCTGATCGTGCGATTCGCGCAGCAGTTCCACGCGGAAATATTGCACGCCCTGCGACAACATTTTGGGGATAAACTCTGCCGCCGATTGCGCGACCGAATTGAACACCGTGTTGCGGCAGCCGGTGTCGGCCACGAGTGGAAACGCGGCCCCTACTCTGTCGCGAAGTTCCACTTTGTGCCGATCGCACGGCCGCCCGCAATCCGTGGCATCCTTCCCGTTGGAAAGCATCGCGGCGAACACGCAGTGCTCCATGTGAAACATCGGCATGTGCTGGTGCACCACGATCTCGAATGCTTTCGGCGTCATCTGGCCCAGCATCGCGGAGAGTTGGTCCCAGTTGAGATCGTAGCTGGGCGTCAGCCGCGAAAGTTCCTCGCGCAAGAACAGCTCGGCGGTCAGCTCATTGGCCACGTTCAGCGAGTAGTCACCGATCAACTGCGTCTGCGGCAATTCATCGCGGAAGAATGTCAACGCGGCCAAATTGCGCACCAGCACCGCGTCGGGCTGCGCCTTGGCGATCACGCGCAGCAGGCCTTCCTCGGCAGGCTTGACGATCCGCAGCGTCGCCAGGCCAATGGGCACCGCCGCTTTGCGCGCCAGAGCCACGGCGTCCTGGTAACGGCGCACATCTTCAAAGTCGCAATACACCATGGGCGGCATCAGCGGCGATTGCGGTTTCCAAGCCATCACCGCCATGAGCTGCTCCATCGTCCGGCACAAGATATTCAATTGCGGTGGAGTCTGTTTTGCCACCTGTTGAGGTTGACCCGCTTCGCGGCGCAGTTCGCTAAGTGCCTCGGGACGCACCGCTCGATCGCGGCGGGCATCGATTTTTCCCAGCAAGTCGCCGATCGCCCGGCGGCGTAAGTCGTTCAGCACGCTCTTGGGGATCATCACGTCCGGCGGCAGCGTCGATTGAACCTCGGCCAGTTCGAACGGCGTTTCACCTAATCGAGACAATTGCTCGCGAAGCAATTCGAGACTGACCGGATGCTTGCGGGCCAATGACAACGGCCCCGGCCAATTCGCCCGGCCAATGTTGCCTTGCCCGTCGCTAATTTGAAGATCGACTGGCCCCCCTATCGCGCCGGAGATTGAAACCCAAACCCTCTGGCGATTCACGACCAGATCGCGCGAATAACTTTGCTCCATGCGTTGCCGCAGCGCGGGATCGTCGGTCCGCCAAACCAGGCTGCCGACGGCAATCGCGGCAAGATTCACGCTCCCTTGCCGCAACACAATTTCGATCGATCTGGAATTTCTTTGCGGATTGACCGCAACAATCCGGCCCCCCTGCTCATCTTGCTCCGGATGGCCTTCGTCGAACACGATGCCATCGCCGGCTTTGGCGATTCCGGCCAGATCGTGCTCCGCAGCAACTTCCACCAGCACGCCGCGAATCGTCTTGCCAGTCACAACGCCAATCTGCACGCCCCGGCTTTTCGGAAAGCGCCCCGGCACGAGCACTTGATGGTTGATGCCGCCTAGGAAGCCGTGGCTGAAGCCGCGCGAGAAACTCTGCTGCAGGTCCGTTCGCTGCGCCTGACCGAGGGCGAACGGCTGGCCGGCGACGGCGGCGTCGATTGCCGCGCGATAAGTTTGCGAAGTGATCGCAACGTATTCGGCGCTCTTCAGCCGCCCTTCGATCTTGAAGCTGCGCACGCCAAGCTTCACCAGCGGATCGACCAGCTCGTGCGCGGCAAGATCCTGCGGGCTAAGCAGGTACTGGCGATCGCCGGTGTCGCGCATCTGCCCGTCGACAACCAGTTCATACGGCAACCGGCAAGCCTGGGCGCACTGGCCGCGATTGGCGCTGCGGCCGCCCAGCGCTTCGCTCGTCAGGCATTGGCCGCTGTAGGAAACACACAGCGCGCCGTGCACAAACACTTCCAGCGGCATCGGCGTGTTTTCACGGATGCGGCCGATTTCAGCGGCCGATAGCTCGCGGGCGACAATCACGCGCTGCACCCCCAGCCGGCGAACGAACTCGATGCCGCGCCACTCCGTTAGCGTCATCTGCGTGGAACCGTGCACGGCCATGCCGGGCGCTATCCGTTGGATCAGCCGGGCCAGCCCCAAATCCTGCACGATCACCGCATCTGCCCCGGCGGCGACAATCGCTTGAATGAACCGCGCTGCTTCCGGCAACTCGTCGGAAAAAATCAGCGTGTTGAAGGCCACGTACCCGCACACGTTGTGCCGGTGCAAAAAGCCCATCACCTCGGGCAACTCTTCCAAAGTGAAGTTGGTGGCTCGATGCCGGGCGTTGAAATTCGAGAGCCCGAAGTACACCGCGTCGGCCCCATTGGCGACCGCCGCGCGCAGGCTCTCCCAATCGCCCGCCGGGGCGAGCAATTCAGGACGATTCGAAGAAGCCCAGTGCGATGTCACGATTGATTCAATATATCGCACACTGTCGCGGCAGGCGATTGCTTGCGCCGCGCTGGCGATAATGGACCAATATCGGGGGCAAATGACGCTTCGGCTGGCCGATTTCTAATGCTGCGCCGCCGCCCCGTTCGATCCGTCCGCCGCATGGGGTGCTGATTCCTTAAGTTCCTCAATCAGCTCCTTCGGCCTTGCCAGGTAAGTCGCCGGCGTGCACTTCGGCAAATCGAGTTGCATGTTCCAGTCGCCGTTGTCCAAAAGCTTGGCACCTGCCTGGTCGATCGCCGGGCCCCATTGGGGATAGGTTTTCCCGTCGTAGAATAATTCGCCGCTGTGAAACCTGAAGTACACCGATTTGATGCGCCAGTCGGGGTGTCGATCGGCCAACAAGGCGCAGAAGGTCGGCCACAGTAAACTGATCGGATCTTCGCGGCTCGTGTGATCGGCGGTCCGCGCATGGATAGAGCCGCAAAGGGCCAACACTTTATGCACCTTCGGCGACTCCTGCAATTGGCCGGCGAAATGTGCCACAAACCTCATCTCTGCCCATAGTTGATTCAGGATGTCTTGATCGGTCACTATCCCAGGCTTTGCTACCACAGGCTCTACCACCACGCTCTGGTCGTGCTTGCCGTACAGCTCCAACTTTTTCTTCTCTTCTTGCATCTCTTCTGTTCTCTTCTTCCCATCTACTTCGCTAGCATCGAAGCACACCAGCTTCCACGCATACGGTGGCGATAATGCCGTGCGGATCAGCGTGAGCATTTGAATGCTCCCACGGCCGTCGTGGCCGGGGGCAGCGTAAAAGCTGGGCACCGTCGTCGATTTTCCCGTCGCCCAATCGGTCAGCGCCTGCTGCTGGTCGACGGTCACTTCCAGCGCCAACACCTTGTAGCCAAGCTTATCCAGCGGCGCAAGCAGCGTGGCGGCAAGCTGCGCCACTTCCTGCGTGCCGTGCGATTCGCCGAACACCAGCACGTCGGTTTCTGCCGCAAACTTCTCCAATTTGGATTGCGCTTCGGCTGGAAGCGGATACGCAGACAGCGGCGCCAGCCCGGTTTCAGCGCGAGCTACACCGCCAGTTAGAACGACCGCAATCAACAACCCGATGCGGCTCATTATGAAGATCCACCTGCCGGTGATTACCCGCCGTCCAACGGGCGTTTGCGGCGGCGACGGTACGCCTTGGAAAAATGCCCTTTGCGGGTGCCGGGGCCGACGCCCACCAACGTGAGTTGGGCCGCGCAGCGTTTGCAGCGGATTTGCTGATTGTTCATCTTGAAGCCGCACTTCGGACAGCGGCGAGCTTTTCGCTTCAATTTCAATTTCGTGCGCGGTCGGGTTCGGACCATGGCTGGAAAGCTCCTACAGGGCATGCCGGGCAATTGCGGCATTGATGTTTTGGTGGTCGAGAACCAACAAGTTATCCGCTTCCCGTCGGCGAATCAAGCCACAGCGGCGACGTCAACTGGCATCCCCGCGGCAAAATGCATAAACTCCAAGCTGCTCGGGAACGCTGAATCTTTGGCTCGATGCTGATCGATTGCCATGCCCCGCGATGATCTTTCGCCACGTCCGAAATTCGCCGGCTCCGCCAGGCCGTTTCGCACCGCCGTCTTGCGTGGCTTGGGTGTCGTCGCGCCGCCCCTGTTGACGCTGGTAATTTTGCTGTGGGTCATCCGCACGGTCGATTATTACGTCCTGGGCCCGGTGACACTGCAAACTCGCAACGTGTTGGCCTGGTCGCTAACCAAGGCGTACAACCAAGTGCCCGACGCCCAGCCGGGGCCAACCCCTGACGTGGTGATCAGCCACGGCCAGTCGTTCCAGCTACTGCACAATGGACAGTTCGTTCCGCAGAGTGTGTATTCGGAGGTGCTCAAGTCGCCGGGCCCGGCCGGCATGCCCTCCACGCCGCAAGATCTTTACCGCCGCTGGGTGGAATTGAAGTATCTGCAGCCGTGGATCGTCGTGCCGGTGTTCGTCGTGGCGTTCGTTGCACTGATGTACTTATTGGGAGGTTTGTTCGCCGCGGAATTGGGGCGATTTTTTTGGCGCTGGTTTGAACACGGCATCGGCCGATTGCCCTTCGTCCGCGCGGTGTACAATTCGGCCAAACAGGTGACGAACTACGTGTTCCGCGATCGCGAACTGGAATTCACGCGCGTCGTGGCGGTCGAATATCCCAGCCGCGGCATCTGGTCACTGGCGTTTGTCACCAACGAAAGCCTGGCCGACGTGCAAGCCGCCAGCGGCGAACCGATGCTCACGATCCTGGTCCCCACCAGCCCCATGCCCGTCAGCGGCTATACGCTGCTGGTATCGAAGCACGAGGTGCTGGATTTGGATCTCACGATCGAGCAAGCCGTGGAATACATCGTCAGTTGCGGCGTGGTCTTGCCGCCCCAGCAGTTGGAGCAGCAAGTGGAACAGAAGTTATCGTAGCGCCTGCTCTAAAACGCTAGCCGGAGGGCAACGCCCTCCGGAGCGCCACCAACTGACCATCCACTATCGTCCCGTCTTGAACCGCTGGCCGAACCCCAGTCATTCCTTTACGTCAGGCGCCCCGCCTTCCGATTGCGGGTGACTTGCATGGGCGCTTTCCAATAGCGGCTCTCCGCGCCACGCCCGCCAAACTTCGATCAGTGCCGGCAACACGCTCACAAACACAATTCCCAGCACGACCAATTCAAAATGCTTCGCGACCCAGTCGATCTGCCCGAGCCAATAGCCGGCCAGCGACATTGACAGCACCCAGCCCACGCCGCCGACGATGTTATACATGGCAAACCGTCGATAACCCATTTTCGCTACGCCGGCCACAAACGGCGTGAAGGTCCGCACGAAAGGCACGAAGCGCGCCAGCACAATCGCCTGACCGCCGTGCCGCTCGTAGAACTCTTTGGCGGCCATCAAATGCTCGTGCTTAATGAACCGCATGTGTCCCTTCTCGAACACGCGCTCTTCCAATTGAAGTCCCAGGTAATAGTTCGCGGCATCTCCGAGCACGGCGGCGGCGCACAACACGATGTCCAGCACGACGATGTTGAATACGTCTTGGCTTGCCAAGAACCCCGCGGCGAACAGCAGCGAATCGCCCGGCAGGAAGAATCCGACCAACAGGCCGGTTTCACTGAAGATGATCGCGAACAAAATCAGATAGCTGACCCACGGAGGCCCGCCAAAATTCACCAGCGTCCGCAGGTTGTCGGGCTGCGCAAGGCTGATCAGCCACTTTAGTTTTTCGATGCACCAAGAGATGACGCCCACGATTAGTCTCCGCGAAAAGTCGGGGCATCCCCCCTTGTCCTGTTGGTGGACCATGATAGATTGCGGCGCTGGGGGCGTCCAGCGCGGCGGACTATCGATCTTTCTGAGCTGCGGCGGTCCCCGTTCTTCAACTGGGGTAGCCGCCATGTCGATTCACGAGCCGCTTTCCGGCGCTAGAAAGCAATCCACCGAGCAGCCGCATGTGATTCCCAATATTTCAGAAGTAATTCGGCAGTATTGGGGCTTCGATCGGCTGCTCCCAATGCAGGCCGAAGCCATCGAGGCGGCACTGGCCGGTCGCGATTCGTTGGTCGTCCTACCCACCGGCGGCGGCAAGTCGCTGTGTTATCAGGCGCCACCGGCGGTTTCAGGCGGAACCGACGTCGTCATCTCGCCGCTGATCTCATTGATGAAAGATCAAGTGGATGGTCTGCGCGAATGCGGCTATCCGGCGGCGGCGCTGCACTCCGGAATGAACGGCGACCAGCGGCGTCTGGTCGAAAAGGATTTGGCCGGCGGCAAATGCCGCTTGTTGTTCGTCGCGCCGGAGCGGGCCGTAACTCCTTGGTTCACGGAAATCGCCAAGCGTCTCAACGTGCGCCGATTCGCCATCGACGAAGCGCATTGCATCAGCCATTGGGGCCACGATTTTCGTCCCGAATATCGGCAATTAGCGTCGCTGCGCCAACAATTCCCCCAAGCGAGTCTGCACGCCTTCACCGCCACCGCCACGCCCCGCGTGCGCGACGACGTGGTGCGCCAGCTTGGGCTGCGCGACCCCGCGCTGTTGGTGGGTTCGTTCGACCGGCCGAATCTGATCTACCGCGTGCTGCCGTTGGTCGATACCTATGCCCAATCGATCGAAGTCATCCGCCGGCATCCGGGCGAGGCGGTCATCGTCTATTGCATCAGCCGCAAAGACACCGAAAACATGGCCGCGCTTTTGAAAGCCAATGGCTTTGCGGCGGAGGCCTATCATGCCGGCCTCGAATCCAGCGTGCGGCATCGGGTGCAAGATGCCTTCGCCGCGGAGGAATTGAACATCGTCGTGGCCACCGTCGCTTTCGGAATGGGCATCGACCGCAGCAATGTCCGCTGTGTGCTCCACACGGCCATGCCGAAAACCATCGAGCACCACCAGCAGGAAACCGGCCGCGCCGGCCGCGACGGCTTGCCTGCCGAATGTGTGCTGCTGTATTCCTATGCCAACGTGGCGCGCTGGGAAGCCTTGATCCGCAAGAGCGCTTCGGAATCGGAAAATGCCGAAGAAGTGATCGCCGCGCAATTCGAACTGCTCAAGCAGATGCAGGACCTGTGCAGTTCGGCCCGCTGCCGCCACCGGGCGTTGGTGGAATATTTCGGTCAGCCCTACGAGAAAGAAAAATGCGGAGCCTGCGATGTTTGTTTGTCCGACGTCGAATCGGTCGAAGATGCCACGCACTCGGCCCAAAAAATCCTGTCGTGCGTCGCACGGGTCGATGAACGATTTGGCGTCGGCCATGTCGTCGATGTGCTCACCGGCGCGGAAACGGAAATGATCAAAAAGTGCCGGCACGACCAACTGAGCACCTATGGTCTCTTGCGCGACTTTTCGAAAAAGCGTGTGCAATCGATGATCTATCAACTCTTGGATCAAGGGTTGCTGGACCGCACGTCCGACGATCGCCCAATTTTGAAACTCAACGAGCGCTCGTGGGCAGTGCTCCGCAACCAGCGCGAAGTGAAAATGATCCGGCCGAAGCAGGACGCGCCGGCGCCGACGAAGGTTGACGCCGAATCGTGGGAAGGCGTCGATCGCAACTTGTTCGATCGATTGCGCCAGTGGCGGCGAGACGTGGCGCATCAGCGGAATGTCCCGGCGTACGTGGTCCTCGGCGATGCGACGCTTCGCAGCGTGGCGCGGATTCGCCCCACTCGCTCCGAAACGCTGCGGCAGGTGCACGGCATCGGCGAAAAACGGATGGCCGATTTTGGCGAGCAGTTGTTGGAAATCGTACAGTCGTTTTGCGGCGAGCAAAAGCTGAGCACCGATGAAATCGACGAGGACGCCCTGCCCGCCTATGTAAAACCGAAGTTGCCCAATGCGGTCAAGGCACAGGCGTTTGAGATGTTTCGACAAGCACGGAGCGTCGATGACGTGAAGCATTTGACCAAACGGGCGCGGAGTACGATTTTTGGCTATCTGGCCGAGTACGTGGTGCTGGAAAAACCAGTATCGATCAAGCCTTGGGTCGATGATGCGACCTATCGAAAGGTGCGCGACGCGGCGACGACCCTCGAGCAGCGATCTTTGAGTCCGATCTTCCAACGGCTCGATGGGCGCGTGCCGTACGACACCATTCGCCTGGTGATCGCGCATCTTGAGGCGATCGAAGCTGCTGATTAGTCGCCCAGGTAGGCGTCTTTCACGCGCTGATCGTTCAACAAATCGGCCGCCGCGCCACTAATCGTGATCACGCCGGTTTCCATCACATAGCCCCGATGCGCGAGCTTCAATGCCATCCGGGCATTTTGCTCCACCAACAAGACCGCCATGCCTTCCTGATTCAGTTGCCGGATCACCTCGAAAATTTTCCCGACGATCAACGGCGCGAGCCCCAGCGAAGGTTCGTCGAGCAGCAGCAGCTTCGGGCGCGACATCAGCGCGCGGGCCACGGCCAGCATCTGCTGCTCGCCGCCGGAAAGCGTGCCGCCGCTTTGATGCGTTCGTTCGCGCAAGATCGGAAACAAAGCGTACGCGCGGTCCAAGTCGCGGCGGATTTCATTTGGATCGCGGCGAGTGATTGCCCCCAACTGCAAATTCTCCAGCACCGTTAGCCGCGGAAAAATCTTTCGCCCCTCGGGAGATTGGGATAATCCAAGGCGCACAATCTCATGCGGCGGCAGCCGGTGAATTTCGCGCCCCTGGAATTGAATGCTGCCGGAGCGAATGCGATTCACGCCCGAAATGCACATCAGCGTGGTGGTTTTCCCCGCGCCGTTCGCGCCGATCAGCGTGACGATTTCCCCTTCGCGCACTTCCAGCGTGACGTCCTTAAGCGCCTCGATAGCGCCATAACCAGCCCGGGCGGCGTTGATGGAAAGGAGTGAACTCATGCAGGAGGTTGCGAATGACGAATTGCGAATCGTGAAGCGGAATAATTAGTTCGTGCGTAGGGTTGCTTGAATCAATCTTCGCAGCATGCGCAATACATCTTCAAGCAATTCGAGTTCGGTATTTGCATCGGCAACATATCCCAGGTCTCGTGACAATATGAAGTAATGCTTTAATTCCTGCGCCGAGCCTTGACTGATGTTATAAAAGCGCGCCTTGTCGTTTGGCCTAAGTCTTCCATACCCCTCAGCAATATTCGCGGGTATCGACACGGCTGCTGTTCGCATTTGGGCGGTGAGACCGTATCGTTCTTCCTTCGGAAATAGCTTGGTGAGCTGGTAGACCGCCAATGTTAAACGATGGGACTTTTGCCAAACATCCAAACTCATGAATCCATCGCAATTCATAACGTGCCCCTGATTTTTTACATTCGCCATTCGCCATTCGCAATTCGAATAAGTGGCCCCGACTTCATTGCTCATCCCGACCCAAATACGCCTCAATCACCTTCGGATTGTGTCGCACTTCCTCCGGCACGCCTTCGGCAATCTTCTGGCCGTAATCCAGTACCGCAATTCGATCGGAGATGCCCATCACCACGTTCATGTGATGCTCGATCAACAGCACCGTGATCCCGCGCTCGCGAATGCGGCGAATCAATTGCATCAGCTCCACCGTTTCCGCCGGATTCATGCCCGCGGCCGGTTCGTCCAACAGCAGCAGCTTGGGCTTGGTCGAAAGCGCACGGGCAATTTCCAGCCGCCGCTGATCGCCATACGCCAATTCACGCGCCAAAGCATTCGCCTTCGATTCCAATCCGACGAACCGCAGCCACTCGCAGGCCTGATTTCTCGCCGCCTCTTCCAGCCGGCGGATGCCCGGCGTGCGCAACATCATTCGCAGCACGTCTCGGCTTTGAAAACGATCCAATCCCACCATCACGTTCTCCATCACCGTCATGTCGGCAAACAGGCGAATGTTCTGAAAAGTGCGCGCGACGCCCGCCAGCGCGATCACATCGGGCGTGTGCCGCGATCGCCGCCAAATCAGCGCGGCTCCGGCGAAACCCAAAATCGTCGCCACGACAAAGGCGATTTCGGCGGTCGAAATGCGGCCGTACTTTGGATGCCGCATGTAATCCTTCCAGCTTTGCACGGCCGCTGCCGAATCGAACGTGTTCTTGTCGTAATCGTAGTGCTGCTTGATCGTCGCTTTCCACAAACTATCGACGTCCACGCTCAGCACGGCTGCCGTGACGCCGGAACACAGCCCAATCAAAATCCACGCCACCACCGCCCGCCAGGAAAACAGTCGCTGAAGTGGGCGCCCGTTGAATTGAATCGATCCCGCCGTGGGCTCGTAAATGCCTGTCACGGCATTAAAGACCGTGGTCTTGCCGGCGCCGTTGGGACCGATCACCGAAAACGTACGGTCGGCCTCAACGGAAAGCTCGACTTGCTTGACGGCGGTGAGGCCGCCAAACCGCATCGTCAGATTGTGAATGTCAAGCAGTGGCATTTTTAGTGATGCAGTTCTTGTTGCATTCTGGATGATGGCAGCAACCCCTCGGGGCGGAAGCGCATCATCAGAATCAGCGCCAGTCCAAAGATCATCAGCCGCCAATTGCTGAACGAGAGGAGTCGCTCGGCCCACTGCGGCACATTCGTTCCGGCGGTCTGAAGACTTTGTACCCAATCCTGCAGCGCGGTATCGATCGCCGGCGAAACGATCTTGTCGAAACCCATCAAAACAAATACGCCCAACAGCGTGCCGCGAATGCTCCCCAGCCCGCCCAGGATCACGCAACACAACATCGTGATCGAAAGATTGAACCCGTAAGCGTTGGGATCGGCGGTGCTCTGCAACTTGGTGGCGTACAGGCACCCGGCCAGCCCCGCCAGCCCGGCACTGACGGCGAACGCGGAAAGTTTGATGCGGGTAACGTTAATGCCCATGCAGCTTGCGGCCAGTTCGTCTTCCCGCAGCGCAACCCACGATCGGCCTAAGCGCGACGATTCCAAATTCTGCAGCATCAGCACGACCAGCAGCATCAGCCCCAGCGCCAGATAATAGAACAGGCGATAATCCAGCGTCCACGACGGCCCGACGTCGATGCGTCCCAATTGCATCACCATCCATTGCGGCAAATGCGGGTGCGGAATCGGATTCAGCCCGCGCGTGCCGGCAGTAATCTCCTCCATGTTAATCAGCACCGACCGCACGATTTCACCGAAGCCCAGCGTCACGATCGCCAGATAATCGCCGCGCAGCCGCAGCGAAGGGGCGCCCAGCATCAGCCCCATCACCGCCGTTCCCAGGATGGAACACACTAGCGCCGCCGTGAATCCAACCTGCATCGGGTAAGAATCGACCGTCAGAATGCCCGTGATGTACACGCCGATGGCGAAAAATGCCGCGATGCCCAATTGCAGCAATCCGGAGTAACCGACAGCCACATTCAGCGCCAGCGCCAAAATGCCGTAGATAAACAGCGACGATAGCTGATCCCCGAAATTGAAGCCGCACTTGTTGCCGAGCTGATCGGGAAAGACCGCGCCCAAAAGCGCGCACGCAACCGGATACAGCGCCAACGCCGTGAACGTCAGCACGTCCCAACGGAACCACGGTTGTTTGCGGATCGATTTCATACCTTCTCCCGCACACGCTCGCCCAGCAAGCCCGAGGGCCGAAACACCAAGATCACCACCAACAGGCCGAAGATGATTGGATCTTTCCATTCGTCGGCCACGTAACCGATCGCCAGCGAGCGAATCAGCCCAATCACCAATCCGCCCAGCACCGCGCCGGGAATATTGCCGATGCCCCCCAGCACGGCGGCGGTGAATGCGTACAAGCCATTCATGTAGCCCAGGTCGTAGCGGATGGTTCCAATGTAAAGGCAATAAATCACCGACGCGAAACCGGCCAGCGCGCCGCCAATGACGAACGTCCCTCCGATCACGCGCTCCACGTTGATGCCCATCAGTTGGGCCGCCACCGGATTCTGCGAAGTCGCCCGCATCGCCTTGCCCAACCGAGTGAATTTCACTAGCACCGTCAGCCCGATCATGATCACCGCCACCACGACGATCAGCGTCAAATCGGCCACGGTAAACTGCAGCGGCGAATCCCCCAGCAGGTTTTCCTTCGAGAACAGCCCCGGCACGCGAATGTCGGCCACGCCCTTCCACAACAGCCCGATGTTTTGAAACACAAACGACACGCCGATGGCCGAGACCAGTGGGGCCAACTTCGGCGCCTGTCGCAGCGCCTTGTACACGATGCGATCGACGCCCCAGTTCAACACGCCGCAAAACAGCGCCGCCAGCGGCAACATGACGGCAATGCCCAGCGCCACGCCCCACGCCGACGAAGTCGTCGGGTCGAGTCCAAACCATTCGATCAAGGTCAGCGTGAACATCGCCCCCAGCATGAACAAATCGCCGTGGGCGAAATTAATCAGCCCGATGATCCCGTACACCATCGTGTAGCCCAGCGCGATCAGCGCAATCAGCGCGCCGAACGTCAGCCCGTTGACGCACTGCTGCACGAAGAGTTGCCAGCCGGAAAGAACTTCGGTGGCGGCCAGCAAAGAGTAGAGCATGCAGGAAAGCCCAGGAGTTGCAGCCCCTGGGCTTGAACGAGTTACTTACTTTTATCTTTCTCTTTATCTTCACCCAGCAATTTCACAAACGTGAACTTGCCGTCTTTGATCGTGCTGCCGCTAATTTGACGCAGCGTGGTATCACCATTTTCATCGAACGACCAGGTGCCCAACGCGCCAGGGAAATCTTTGATCGCCTGGCAGGCGTCAACAATCGCGGCCCGATCTTTCTTCCCCGCCTTGCGAATCGCCTCCAACGCCACGTTCGCGGCCTCGTAGGCGTAGATGGCATAAGCCTCAGGCATGCGGCCGAACTTGGCTTTGTACTTATCGACGAATTCTTTGCCTTTGCCAACCTGATTCTCCGGCAGCACGCCGCCGAACGTGAGGAACACATTCCCGTTGTTGCTATCCGGGCCCGCCGCCTGGATGAACGCTTCCTCCATGCAACCGTCGGGCACCATCATCTTCCCTGTGAAGCCGGCTTCAAACAGTTCCTTGCAAAGCTGCCCCCCTTTGGTTTGCGTCGTGCCGCCGTAATAAACCAAATCCGGCTGAAGCGACATGATATCGGTGATCTTGGAGCGAAATTCCTGCGACGTGGCATCGATGCTGTCGCGCCCCGCCACTTTGATCCCCATCTCCGGGGCGCGCTTTTCGAAAATATCGGCCAGGCCTTTGCCGTACATCGTTTTGTCGTCGAGGATGTAAACCTTCTTCACCCCCATGTCGCGGGCCCACTCCGCGGCGCAGGCGCCTTGCAAATCGTCGGCCGGCACCACGCGGAAATAATTCACTTTGCCGCTCGGCCGATAGCGCTTGGGCTCGCCCGGTTCCCCCTGCCCCGGCTTGGTGAGTCCCACCGCCGAGTTCGCGGGACTGATCATCAAGAGTCCCGCCTGATTCAAAATCGGCATCGACATCTTCGCGACGCCCGAGTTGTAAGGACCGATGTAGGCCATCACGTTCGGGTCATTCGCGGCTTTCAGCGCATTGGCGGATTCCTGATCTCCAGTCGCCGCTCCCTGGGCAGCGGTTGCATCGTCAAGATCTTCATAGCGGATCGTGAAATTGCCGACCTTGTAATTCGCTTCCTCCAGCGCCATCCGGATGGCGTTGATCATCGTGTCGGTTTGCTGCTTCGCGCTGCCGGTCCGCGGCAAGCTGGAGACGATCTTGATGCTGTTGGCGCTGTTGCCGCCGGAGCATCCCCCACAGGCGACGCTCGCCACGCATGCCGACAATACCAACAGAAGCTGCAAAAAACGCATGATGTCTCCCTGGAACGGGCCAAGACAAGAAATCTCGCCAAGGCATTGTAGAAATCTAGCACAGCCGCAGTCAATTTGGATCCGTCGGCCCCGCTCCCCTGACCTCAATCATCCACCAGCGTGTGCGGCGGCTCGGGCAAGAAGCACGACAAAATGAGCCCCAGCAGATAAACGCCGCAACCGATGCTCGCCGCGGTGACGGCCATTTTGGCGGCATAATCGGCGCCCGGCACAAAACTTTGCGATGCGATGAACGTCGCCAAGGCCGCGAACGAAGTGCCGATCATCCGCCCGCCGATATTGGCCGCGAAGCTTTCCCCCGTTCCGCGCAAATGCAACGGATAGACGCGCGGCAAATACTTTCCAGCACAGTGGGATCCGAAGCTTGGAATTCACGTGACTTGAAGTCGCGGC
>JADMIO010854455.1_pt1 | contig 29902 bp, 21 predicted proteins | sample 8958161 | NCBI WGS metagenome assembly JADMIO01 (sample SAMN16585339, study PRJNA669376) | soil metagenome | isolation source: Crop rotation soil | place: USA: Cullars Rotation, Alabama | collected 2011 | reverse complement strand
GGCGTACTCGGCCCGCTCGTCGACCGTGAGCGGCACGCCGACAAAGGCGACGCGCGGCCGCGCGCACACGCCGTCGGCGATGGCCTGCTCGAAGCCGTACCGGTAGCAAATGCCGCCGAAGTAGGGGAGCAGCAACTCGGCGACGGCATCGTCGCTGCGTTCGAGGGTTGCCGTGAGCCCGAGTCGCTCCTCGTACTGGGGGAGCATCGCCCGCCGGAGCACCCCGCCCCCCATGCCGTGGCACTCGTCGGCGATGAGCAGCCCGCCTTGCGTGCCCGGCGGCAAGGGCTTGTAGGCCGCGGCCGAGTGCCGCGTCGAGACGAGCACGTCACACGAGGTGGGCACGTCCTTGCCACTGTCGCCGAGCCGCCCGATGCGCGCCTCGGGCATCGCGGCGTGCAGGCGGCCGACCCATTGCTCCATGAGCACGCGGGACGGCACGACGACGAGTACGAAACGACCGCGGCGCAGCGCGTCGGAGGCCGCGGCGATCGCGACGTCGGTCTTTCCGGAGCCGGTTACCGCCTCGACGACACCCCGGCGACCGCAACGCAGCCAGCTGATGAGGGCGTCGAGTTGCCAACGGTAGAGCTCGGGCTCCACCGAGCTCGGGTTGGTCAGCACGGATCAGCGACGCGGTCGGGCAGACATGGGGCTACAACGATATCGGTCGGGGCATACCCCCTTGACCCTCGGGCCCGGCCCGCTGGGTGGGGGTTCCCGCATCGAGCGGGAGGCGCATCGAGCGATAAGAAGGGTGCCATGGCCACGCGTGACGTGCGCGAACTGCTTCATCGGCCGATCGTCGTTGCTCCGATGGGCGCCGGGCCCTCCACCCCGGAGCTCGTCGTCGCGGCCGCCGCCGCCGGAGCACTCGGCCTCTTGGCCGCGGGCTACATGAACGTCGAGGCGATGCAGGCCGAGATCGCGGCCACCAAAGGGGCGACATCGGCGCCGTTCGGGGTCAACGTGTTCGTCGCCGGTGTGGCCGCGACCGACACCGGCGCGATCACTCGTTACGCCGAGTCACTCGCCGCCGACGCCGCGGTCGTCGGGGCCGGGCTCGGGGCTCCGGCCTGGGACGACGACCACTACGACGAGAAGGTCACCGCGCTGTTGGGTGACCCGCCTGCGCTCGTCAGCTTCACCTTCGGCTGTCCGACCACCTCGGTGATCACCGCCTTCCAGGACGCCGGGAGCATTGTCGCGGTCACGGTCACCGATCCCGACGAAGCGAGGATCGCGGCCGCGGCCGGCGCGGATGCACTCTGCGTGCAGAGTCACGAGGCGGGCGCACATCGAGGCTCTTTTGCGAATGGCCCGGCAGCCGGGTCCGAGCTGCCACTCATCGAGCTGGTGCGCGAGGTCGCGAGCGTTACGCACCTTCCACAGCTCGCAGCCGGCGGCATCGCCGACCCGCAGGACGTTGCGGCCGCGCTCGGTGCGGGTGCGGTCGCCGTGCTCTGCGGTACGGCGTTCCTGCGGTGCCGGGAAAGCGGCGCGCATCCGGTGTACAAAGCCGCGCTCGTCGACCCGCAGTACACGGCGACGGCCGTGACGCGCGCCTTCAGCGGTCGACCGGCGCGCGGGCTCGTGAACCAATTCATGCGCGACCACGCGGACGCACCCGCGGCCTATCCGGAGATCAACAACCTCACCCGTCCGCTCCGCGCCGCGGCGGCGGCCAACGGCGACTCAGAACGGATGAGCCTGTGGGCGGGGACGGGTCATGCGTCGGCGCGCGACCAGGCTGCGGGCGAGATCATCGAGTACCTGGCCGGGGCGTAGCCGCCAATCCGCCTGGGTAAGGAAAGCCCGGCTCGCGAACCCGCGGCCGGAGACGGAGGCTTTCCCTCATGCGTTCTTTGTCCCATTTGAAGGGGTTCGCCGCGGCCGCGGCCCTGCTGGTCGCAACCGTGACGCCGATCGCAACGGTGACAAGTGCGCCGGCTGCGCACGCGAGCCCGCAGTATCCGGTGCCGTACGTGTTCTCGGCCAACGTCGTGGCCGCCGCGCTGCAGCCCGGAACACCGCCACCGGGTTCGAACGACTGGTCGTGCCGGCCGAGCGCGTCGCACCCGAGGGCGGTCGTGCTCGTGCACGGCTTGCTCGCGAACATGACCGACAACTGGCAGACGATGTCACCGCTGCTCGCGAACAACGGCTACTGCGTGTTCGCGTTCACCTACGGTCGTGAACCCGGGGCGACGTTCCCGCGCGATCAACTCGGCGGACTCGCCGCGATGGAAGACAGCGCGGCGGAGCTCTCCGCGTTCGTGGACCGCGTCCTCAGTGAGACACACACGCGCAAGGTCGACATCGTCGGCCATTCCGAAGGCGCCACGATGCCCGACTACTACATCGAGTATCTCGGAGGAGCCGCGAAGGTCGCGCGTTACGTCGGGATCTCCGGCGTGAAGCACGGCACGACGTTGCACGGGCTCAACACGTTCGTCGCCGCGTTCGGCACGACCTTTCCCGGAGGGCCCGACCCCACGGCCGCGGTGTGCGACTCGTGTCAACAGTTCGTCGTCGGGTCGGAGTACATCGCGAAGATCGAAGCACGAGCGCCCGCGCCGGGCGTCATCTACACCAACATCGCGACGCGCTACGACGAGCTCGTGAGTCCGCACACGAGCAGCTTCCTCGACGGGCCCAACGTCACGAACATCACGCTGCAAGACCGCTGCGCGATCGACTTCAGCGATCACCTCTCGATCATCTCCAGCCCAATCACGGGCCGGCACATCTTGAACGCGCTCGATCCGGCGCATGCGCAGACACCGGCGTGCACGCTGGTACTGCCCGCCGCGTAATAGAGAAACGCCCCGGCTGCATGCGGCCGGGGCGTTTGTCGTCTGTCGGTCGATGGTTCCGTTCGGCACGTCCAGGACCGGATAGGTCAGGGCAGTTGCCGCCTCATGGTCGAGGGTCCTTCCGCGTCACCAGGAGCAATCGACCGGCACACGGCGGGGTGGACTTTCCTCTGCCATACAGCACCTCCTCTTCGGAGCCGCTTACTGGTTACGAGGGTACCCCTCGTGTCAAAGGCCCTGAACACGCACCGTCCAGGCGGCCGGCGAACGGTCTCGTAGGTCAGCCGTTGCCGAAGTGACGCGCGTTGCCGAAGGCTGCAACCGACGCGTCGGCGAGCTCGAGCCAGTAGCCCTTCCCGCTCTTGGTGGGCACCATCGCGACGACCGGGGACTCGAGGTTGCGCCCACCCAACGATCCATAGAAATGGGCGTCACCGAACGTGAACACGCCGCCGTCGGAAGCGACCAACCAATAGCCGCGGCCGCTCTTCGTCGGAGCGATCCCGATGATCGGTGAAACGAGATTCAGATTGCCGGTCGAACCGTAGAAGTCGGCGTCGCCGAAGCTGAAGATCCCGCCGTCGGACGCGACGAGCCAGTAACCCTTACCGCTCGGCGTCGGAGCCATCGCAACGACGGGCTTGTTGAGCCGCATCGCGCCCGTCGATCCGAAGAAGCGCGCGTTCCCGAACGTGAAGATGCCTCCGTCCCAGGCCACCAACCAATAGCCCTTACCCGATTTCGTCGACGCCATGCCGTTGACCGGTGCGGTGAGCGGCTTGCCGCCGAGCGAACCGTGGAACTTGGCGTTCCCGAACCCGAACACGCCGCCGTCGGCGGCGACCATCCAATACCCGCCACGATCCGCGGTAGGCGTCGCGCCGACGACGACCCAGAGCAATGGGAGCGCGGATGCCGAGCCGCGATTCACGAAGTTCCCGTGCGCGGCAACGGCGCCGAGACCGGTAACCGTCGCGTAACCCCGATCATCCGCGCTCGGCAGCAGCCCGACCGCGTCGCCGCGCTTCGCGCTCGCGTGCAGGGTGCCGCCGTCACCGACCCACTCCCAGTGCCAGGGCTCGGGACAGCTGCTCCCGCCCGGCTCCGCGAACGCCGGATGGTTCCATCCGAGCGAACCCGCGGCCTTCTTCATGAACGCGTATCCGCGAGAGCCGAACGTGAGTGAGTTGCCCGAGTCGGTGAGGTCGGCCGCCTTGCCCCAACCGTGCATCGAATTGCCGACCGGCTTGCCGCTCGGCGAACGGGACACACTTGCGACGCACGCCGGATTGTTGCCCGGCTGGTTCGCCCGGTTCGCGTACGTCACTTGATCATTGAGAATGCGGTAGCACTCTTCGGCTCCGAGCGTCACGCCGGCCTGACGCGCCATCGTGAACAGACGGAACAAGCTCGGCGCGGCTTCGCGCGCCGCGATGCAATGTGGGATCACGGCGATGAGACGCGAACGCGACACCTCGCCGTTCACCGCGTTCGGAAGCGGCGTCGGGCGGTTGTTGCGATTGATCGGGCTCACTGCACCCGCCGAGACCGACGAGAGCACGATCACGATCACGAGCGCCGTCAGCAGCGCGAACCGTTTCCGCAAGACCCTCATTCAAGCATGCGGATGGGGAATGGGCGGACGACCGCGCGTCAGCCGTATTGCACACTCCACGTGACAACGCCCGGCGCGGGCGGTTTCGCCGCGTTGGCCTGCACGGCAATGTCCATGCGATCCCCCGCGGCGAACACGACCCCGAGCGACGTGACCGAGCACACGAGCGTCAACGACGAGATCGCCGAGCACGACGCGTCCGTTTGCAACACGCCGTTCCGGCGCAGCGTGAACTTGTTTCCCGATCCCGCGGCGCTGGTCGTCGAGAGCGCGACCGCGAAGCTCGTCACCGTTCCCGCGACGGGCATCGGGATCTGCGTCCGTACGTGGTTCGCGGTGCAGGGCGCCTGGACCACCGACGAACCGACACCGACGAAGTCGCACTTCGGGCCAAGGGCGGGGAGTGCGAAGTTCGCCGAGCTCCCGGCAATGACGCTCGACGTGCCGGATCCGGCCGGACCCGGAGGGCCGGGCAGCCCTTGCGGACCCGCCGGACCCGGCAGGCCCTGGGGACCGGCGACGCCCTGGGGGCCCGCCGCGCCTGCCGGGCCCGGTGGACCCTGAGCCCCGGCGGCACCCGCCGCGCCAACGGCTCCGGCTGCGCCCTGGGGCCCGATTGCTCCCGCCGCCCCGTTGGCGCCCTTGGCGCCGGCCGGGCCCTGGGGCCCCATTGCACCGACCCCGTCGGCGCCCTTGGCCCCCGGCAGGCCTTGCGGACCCGCGGCGCCTTGCGTTCCTTGCGCACCGGCGGGGCCCGGCGGGCCGACGAGTCCCTGCGGACCGGCGGGACCCGCGGGCCCAACGAGACCTTGCGGACCCGCGGCGCCCACGGCTCCCTGCGGACCGGCAACTCCCTGAGCGCCAGGAGTGCCGGTCGCGCCCTTGTCTCCGTTCGCGCCCTTCACTCCGGCTGGTCCCGCAGGACCTTGGGCACCCGCGGGGCCTTGCGCGCCGGCCGGACCTTGGGGGCCGGCGGGTCCTTGCGGTCCGGCGGGCCCGCGCTCACCCTTCTCGCCGCGGTCGCCGCGGTCGCCCTTGTCTCCGTGGTCGCCCTTGTCGCCCTTGTCTCCACGATCGCCGCGGTCGCCCTTGTCTCCGTGGTCGCCCTTGTCACCACGGTCGCCGCGATCGCCCTTGTCACCTTTGTCGCCCTTGTCATACGTGGAAGTGCCGGCGATCCGCAGGTTCTTTCCGCCGAGCTTCGCGCAGGCCGCGTCGGTCACATTTACGCGCAGCACCGTGTTCCTGCTCGTCGCGCAAATGGTTCGGACACCCACCGGCGCCGCGGCGGCCGCCGGCACTGGCAGCGCCGCAATCGTGGCGCCCGCGAGGAGACCGGTTGCACTTCCGACGACAACGATTCGAGTCCGCAAGGACATCGAGCACCCCCAACAAATCTGTGCCTTCGGCGTCGCCCGGGCGACGGGCGAGCAGGCCGAGCGCGCGTACTCGTGAGCGCGCGCTCATCCTCGGCCTCGCGCCAAAAGCCGAACACGCTGAAGATTCGCTGTCAATACACAGAGTCAGTCACCGCGCACTACATCATTTTGTTGATATCGATCCGCGGCGAAATCAACAAATGACCAAATTGCGTCGCGTGAATGCGTCGTGAAAGTCAGGCGGCGCCGGTGAGTTCCTGCACAGTGAGACCGACACGATCGGCGTAGGGCTGCAGCGTCTCGACATCGAATCCGTACAAGCGCGCCGGGTTATCGGTGAGGATCGTGCGCACGTCGTCGGCCGGTATGCCTTGAAAACAACGGGCAAGCGATTTCCGCGTACGGGGCCACGTTCCTTCGGGATGCGGATAGTCGGCGCCCCACATGAGCTTTTCGAGACCGATCTCGTAGCGCATCGCCGACTCGTCGGGACCCATGAACGACGCGGCAACGTAACACTGTCGTTCCCAGTACTCGCTCGGCTTCAGCTTGACCGTGTCGCGAATATGACTGAAGAAGCGCTGCGAGTAGATCGCATCGAGGTATGTGAGCGTGCTCGGCACCCAGTCGGCTCGTGACTCGGTGAATACGAGTTTCATCGTGGGGAACCGTTCGAGCACGCCACCCCAGATCAGGAACCACAACGGTCGGTGCGCGAAGTACACGGTCTCGGTCGCGTAGATCAACATGCTCACCGCGCCGTAGTTTCCGTAGTCGGGTGTGCCACTCCCGCCGTGAATGTGCACCGGCAGTTCGTGGTCTTGGCAGGCCGCCCACATCGGGTCGTAACAAGTGTCGTAGTAGGGCGGTAAACCGTCGCCCGGGACCGTCGGGATGATCACACCGCGCATGCCGTTCGCGCGCGCCCACGCGATCTCCGCAACCGTCGCGTCGATGTCGTGCACCGTCAGCATCGCGAGCGCGGCCCGTCGTCCCGGAGCATCATTCGCGAAGTCGAGCAGCCAACGGTCGTAGGCGCGGTTGCCGACGCCCCGTAGTTCGTGTTGCGCGGACTCTCCGAATCCTCCGAAGGGCACCCCGCCGTTCGGAAACAGCACTTCCGCCACGACACCTTCGCCCTCGAGCACGTCGGTCCGGACGGACGAGTTCCATTCTCCGTCGCGCGCGTCCCCGGTCTTTGCCGCGAATTCTTCGCTGCCTTCCTTGGAGAACAGCGAGCGATTCTCTCGGGTGGCAACGGCTCGTGCCGCGCGCTGAGCTGCGAACGCGCGCTCGAACTCGTCGTATTGCTCGCGGTACGCCGGTTCGATGTAGGCCCGGTAGTCCTCGGGCCGACCCGTTGCGTGACCGTCGCACGAGATGATGACCGGACGCTCTGCGCGCATCATTCCCCCCGTTCACGAGATGTGCGAAGTCTACGCAGCACCCTGCGACGCACGTGTGTGCTTGACACTGACGCCGTGGTGCGATTCGATCCTCGCGGGCCCGGCTTCCGGGCCGAGGGTAGGGAGACGAACATGTCGCGCAGGCTCGTTCGAATCGCGACGACGCTCGTGGCTCTCGCGATGCTCGGCGCGGCCTGCGGCGGCGGAAGCGACTCGAAGAGCGCGTCGACCACGACGAAACCGGACGCGACCGCCACGACGAGCGATCCGTCGAAGCCACTGGAGGTCGATCGTTCCAGCCGCTTCGCCGCGGCCGACACGTTCTGCAAGCCGGCGACCGGCGAAGAGGACGCCGCGCCCAAGGCCACTGACGACGGCATCACCGCGAGCGCGATCTCGGTCACGCACATCCGGGTGACCCTCGAAGATCTCGAAGGAATCGGCTTCGCGATCCCCATCGGCGATCAGGCCGACCAGGCGGAGCGGTTCGTCGGGTTGATCAACGATCGGTGTGGGGGAATCCACGGTCGCAAGATCGAGCTGCACCAGGTCGAGGCGGCGCCGCTCGCGGGCGAAGGGCAGGATCCCGCCGCGATCGCGCAGGCCGCGTGCATCAAGGCGACCGAGGACAACAAGTCGGTGTTCGCGTTCTCCGGAAGCGGTTGGGGCGGTCAGGGCGGTGCGTCGTGTGTCACCTCGGCGCACGACACCATCTACATCACGACGTACACGATCACGCCCGACGATCTCGCCAACGCCGACAACCGGTTGTACTCGACTGCGTTGTCTCCTGCCGACGGGTTGAAGTACGCGGCCAAGGTCTTGTACGCCGACGGCGCGTTCGACGGCAAGAAGGTCGGCGTGGTGATGGCCGACGCGCCGGGAGAACCCGAGATCGTCGAGAGCGGCCTGCTCGACACGCTCAAAGAGCTCGGCGTCGAGCCGACACGCGTGGATGCAATCGGGTGCGCGGGCGGTAACAGCTGCACCCAGGGCGTCATCGAGTCGGTTCGCGGCATGATCACCGACGGTGTCGACGTCATGTTCCCGCTCCTCAACGTCATCAGTCTGCCGGGATACCTCTCGGAGCTGACCACGCAGGGCGTGAAGCCGGGCGACATCCAGTTCTACAACACCGACTACAACGCGCAGTCGGGTGACCTCGTCTCGAGCAAGATCCTCGCCTTCGGAAGCCCGAAGGAAGGCGCGCTCTACAACGGCACCGAGATCATCAGCTCGGCCGCGACCGGTGCGTTCCGCGAACCCGACTTCGAACCGGGCGCGTTCGGGGAGATGTGCAACCGCGAGTATCAAGCCGCGGGCGGCAAGAAGTACACCGCCGACGATCCCGCGACGAACTCTGCGTACGGTGCGACCACCGGTAGTTGCGCGTTCGTTCGCATCATCGCTCGCGCAATCGACGCGGCCGGACCAAACCCGACGCGAAAGGACCTCGCCGACGCGGTCGAGAACATCGGCGCGCTCGACGGTGGTGGCGTGCCCGGGAGCTTCGAGCCCGGGAAGTACACGGCGCCCAACGCGCTGTACAAGCTGCGTTGGAACTATCCGTGCGCGAAGGACAAGCTCCCCTACGAGGGGATGTGCATCCTGACCGAGGGCGAGGCGTTCCCGTTCCCGAAGTGACGGGACCGCACTGATGCCGAACGACACGCACAATCAGGAAGAGCCCGCGTCGCTGGCCGCGGCGGTGCTGACCGCCGAAGCGAGCCGGCAAGAGGAGCAGGCGGCGCGTTCGGCCGTGACGATCCTGCCCGACGATCTGCTCCCCGGAGTAGGTGAGGAGCAGATGCGGCTCGGCGAGGCCCTGCGAGCCGGCGGAGCCGCGACCGTGGTGATGCTCGCGCTCATCACCGTGGCCGAACAGCTCGAGCGCGCGGCCGGGGGAGTGCTCGCACCCGACATCCAGGACACGCTCCACATGAGCGACACGACGCTCATCGGTGTGAGCGCGTTCGGCGGCGTCGCGCTCGTCCTCGGCGCGGTACCCCTCGCCTGGCTCGCGGATCGCGTCTCACGCGTGCGCATCGTGTGGATCGCGACGATCGGCTGGGGAGTCGTCACCGCGCTCAACGGACTGGTCGTGAACCCGTTCCAGTTGTTCTGCACGCGGGTGGGTGTCGGATTCGGCCAGGCGTATTCGGTGCCGGTCTTCGCGTCGTTGCTCACGGATCGCTATCCGATCCAAGGCCGCGCGCGCGTGTACTCCCTGTACTGGCTCTCGCAACCCGTCGGGCTGCTCTTCGGCCCGTTCGTCGCGGGCGCGATCGCGACGACGGCCGGTGGCGACGAGGGCTGGCGGTGGACGTACATCGTGCTCGCGTTCGTACCGCTGGTGCTCGGGCTGATCTCCCTCGTCGTGCTGCGCGAGCCGGCTCGCGGCCGGTACGAGCAGGAGCTGATCCTCGGCGAGGTCCTCACGCCGGACGCGACGAAGAAGGAGCTGCCCGTCTCGATGTCGACGGCGTACGCCCGGATGAAGAAGATCAAGACCTTCTACTTCATCTGCACGGGCATCGGCGTGCTCGGTTTCGCGCTCGTCGCGGTTCCGGTTCAGCTCGGGCTGTTGCTCGACGACAGCTACGGCTACAGCGCGTACACGCGGGGCTGGATGCTCTCGCTCACGTCGATCGCGTCACTGATCGCGATCCCGATCGCCGGGCTCGCGTACGACCGGCTCTTCCGGAAGAACCCCATGTTCGTCGTGCGACTGGCCGGCGCGTTCATCGTGGCCTACGGCATCTTCCTCTTCATCGCGATGCGCTTCCAGCCCATCGGTCCGCTGATGTTCTTCGTGGCCCTCGGCGGCGCGTGTACTTCCGCCGCGTTCGTGAGCGTCGGTCCGATCGTCGGCGCGGTCGCGCCGTATCGCATGCGCACCCAGGCCTTCGCGCTCATCCCGGTGTTCATCTTCCTCATGGGCGGGTTCTTCGGCGGCATCCTCGCCGGTGCACTCTCCGACGCACACGGCGAGCGGACCGCGCTGTCGATCGTCGCACCGATCGCGGGCACGATCGGCGGGCTGCTCTTTGTATACGGGGCGCGGTACCTGAAGCGCGATATCTCGCTCGCGGTCGAGGAGCTCCTCGAGGAACAGGCCGAGCTCGGGCGCATGAGTGCGAACCCCGACGACATTCCCGTCCTCCAGGTGCACAACCTCGATTTCAGCTACGGGCCGGTACAGGTGCTGTTCGACGTCGGCCTCGAAGTGCGGCGGGGCGAGGTGCTGGCGCTCCTCGGTACGAACGGGGCCGGCAAGTCGACGTTGCTGCGCGCGATCAGCGGACTCGGTATCCCGGATCGGGGAGTCGTCCGCCTGAACGGGCGCACACTCACCTACGTCGACGCCGAGATCCGGTTCCGCCAGGGCATCGTGCAATTGCGCGGCGGGGCGGGCGTGTTCCCGGAGCTGACCGTGGCCGACAACCTCCACGCGTCGCTGTTCGCGAGCGCGAAGAGCCGGGCCGAGCGTCAGGCGCGCATCGAGGTGCTCCTCGCCCGTTTCCCCGGTCTCGCCGAGCGCCGCAGCTTGCACGCCCGCGATCTCTCCGGTGGTCAGCAGCAAATGCTCGCGCTCGCGATGGCGCTCGTGCACGAGCCCGAGATCCTCCTCATCGACGAGTTGTCCCTCGGACTCGCTCCGCTTGTCGTCGAAGAGCTCCTCGTCGTTGTCGACGAGCTCAAGGCGGCCGGGCAGACGATGATCATCGTCGAGCAGTCGTTGAACATTGCTCTGGCCTTCGCCGACCGCGCCGTGTTCATGGAGAAGGGCCACGTGCGGTTCGAGGGGCCCGCCCGCGAGCTGGCCGAACGCGGCGATCTCGTCCGCGCGGTCTTCCTCGGCGGCGAGGGGGGCTGACCTCAGGTGCTCGGCATCGAGATAACCCAGCAGGCCCTCTTCTACGGGGTCGTGTTCGGGCTCATCTACGCCGTGTTCGCCGCGGGCTTCGTTCTCGTCTACCGCGCGACCGGCGTGTTGAACTTTGCGCAGGGTGAGATTGGCGCGTTCGGCGCGGCGATCTTCGCACTCTTCCACGTGCAGTACGGCGTGCCCTACTGGTTGTCGTTCGGCTTCGCGGTGATCGCGACCGCGGTGATCGCCATGGTGATCGAACTGTCGATCGTGCGGCGGCTATTCGACAGCCCGCGGCTGGTGTTGTTGATCGCGACAGTCGGCGTCGCCCAGTTGCTGCTGTTCCTGCGCGTGTCGCTGCCCAACATCGAAGGGGGCGGGGCCTTTCCGCTCCCGTTCACGGGGCAGTGGCAACCGACGGGCTCACTCGTGATCCTGCCCCGCGAGATCCTCGTCCTGTTCGTCGCACCGGCGGCGATCCTCGCGCTCGGCGCGTTCATGACCCGCACGCCGTTCGGCCTCGCGGTGCGGGCGTCCGCGTCGAACGCGGACACCGCTCGGGTCTACGGCATCAGCGTGAAGCGCACCTCGACCACAGTGTGGACCATTGCCGGGGCCTTCGCCGCGCTGACCGCGATCCTCGTGGCGCCGCTCTTGAGCGTCACACCCGGCAACATCGTGGCCGCCGGCGCGGTCGCGATCGGGCCGTCGTTGCTGTTGCGCGCGCTAGTCGTCGCGCTGATCGCCCGCATGTACTCGTTGCCGATGTGCATCGTCGGTGGTGTCGCGGTCGGCGTGTTCGAGCGCATCGTGCTGGCCAACGTCAGCGCGCGCAATCAGTCCGTCGTCGACCTGTATCTCTTCATCGCCGCACTCATCCTCGTGACGTTCGTGGTCCGGAACCGCCGCGACGACACGGGCTGGTCGCTCTCCGCACAGGTGAAGCCGATACCGGAGCGACTGCGCTCGCTCTGGTACGTGCGGCGGCTCCCGGCGTTCGGCTTCGCGGTGCTGTTCGGCTTCCTCGCGATCCTGCCGCTGTTCCTCTCCCAACGGTCGCAGCAGTTCCTCTGGACGGAGATCGTGATCTACGCGGTGATCGCGGCGTCGATCACCCCGCTCGCGGGTTGGGCCGGCCAACTCTCACTCGGGCAATTCGCGTTCGTCGGGCTCGGCGCGCTCACGCTCGTCGTGCTGCGCGCCGGCCACGACATCCCCGTGCCCTTCGACCTCTGGGACATGAAGTTCGAGATGGCCTGGCTGCCCGCGGTGATCTGCGCGGTGCTCGTCGGCATCTTCGCGGCCGTCATCGTCGGGATACCGGCGTTGCGGGTGCGGGGACTCTTCCTCGCGGTCATCACGCTGGCGTTCGCCGTGATGTGCTCGAACTGGCTGTTCCGCCGGCCGCTGTTCACCGGCTCGCAGTTCGGGACGAACACACCGCGTCTCGATCCGCCGGTGGTCGGATCGACCGACTTCTCGAACCGCAACAGCATGTACTACCTCTGCCTCGCGGTGCTCGCAGTGACGACGATCATCGTGGCGCGACTGCGGCGCACCGGTATCGGCCGCTCGATGATCGCGGTGCGCGACAACGAGGACATGGCGGCCGCGTCGACCGTGGCGCCGAACCGGATCAAGGTCCTCTCGTTCGCGATCTCCGGTGGGATCGCGGCGCTCGGGGGATGCCTGCTCGTGACGGTCCGAGAACAGGTGACGCCCACCCAGGCGTTCGGGCCGGAAGAGTCGCTGCGCGTGGTCGCGACCGCAGTCATCGGCGGGCTCGGCTCCATCGCGGGCCCGATCGTCGGAGCGCTGTGGGTGCGCGGGCTCCCGGTGTTGTTCAACGACACGCCCCAGGTTCGGTTGTTCACGAGCAGCATCGGATTGCTGATCTTGCTGATGTACTTCCCGGGCGGCCTGATGCAGATCATGTATCGCCTCCGCGACGCGGTGCTCGACTGGGCCGACCGCCGGCTCGCGGCGCGCGGCGTCGAGGCCCCGGTGCCGGCGATCGCGAAGCGCGTTCCGACTCGGGTCGCACGGTCGGCCGTACCCGACGTGGCGGCACCCTGGTTGTCGTTGCGCAATGTGAGCGTCCGGTTCGGCGGAATCCACGCCGTCAACGACGTGACGCTCGACGTCGCCGAGGGGGAGCTCGTCGGGCTCATCGGCACGAACGGCGCGGGGAAGTCGACGCTGATGAATGCCATCGGCGGTTTCGTGCCCGCAACCGGCCGCGTGCACGTGCTCGGCGCCGACATCAGTGACGAGCCCGCGTACCGGCGCCATCGCCACGGTCTCGGCCGCGGGTTCCAAGCCGCACAACTGTTCCCGACGCTGACTGTGCGCGAGACGATCATGGTCGCGCTCGAAGCGCGCGAACGCTCGTGGCTCTTCCCTTCCATGACCGGCGTCCCGCCCTCGCCCGCCGCGGAACGCCGGAAGCGGACCGAAGCGGCCGAGCTGATCGACTTCCTCGGGCTCGGGCGCTACGGCGACGAGTTCGTCTCGAACCTGTCGACCGGAACCCGGCGCATCGTGGAGCTCGGAACGCTGCTCGCGGTCGACGCACGCGTTCTACTGCTCGACGAACCGACCGGCGGTGTTGCGCAACGCGAGGCCGAAGCGTTCGGCCCACTGATCGTGCGGATCCAACGGGAGCTCGGCGCAGCGATGCTCGTGATTGAGCACGACATGCCCCTGATCATGGGGATCTCGGACCGGGTCTACTGCCTCGAGGCGGGCGCGGTGATAGCAGAAGGGGTGCCGACCGCGGTGCGCGACGACCCGCGCGTCATCGCGTCGTACCTCGGCACCGACGAACGGGCGATCCGCCGTTCGGGCGCGACCCAAGTGGTCGAACGCGGGTAGGAGACGGCGTTGGTGAAGCAGCTCGCGCATCCCGACTGGGTGCGCCGGATGAACCTGTTCGGTGACACCACCGGCGGGCCCGACCGCATGGTCAGCCTCGACGTCGACGAGATGCTCGCGACCGCGCGCGCCACGACCGGCCTCGACGACGTCGGCGGCGCCGAGTGGACCGGATGGGAGGAGACCTATCGCCGGCTCCTCGCATCGATCGACGCGGAGTCACGGCTGCACCTTGTCGGCCGCGTGATGACCCGCGGCGAAGTGCTGCGCATGCTCGAGATCTGGCTGCGCCTCCAGGCGACCTGGACCGCGACACCGGCCATCGCGAGCGAGCCCATCGACGCGCCGCTGTTCGTCGTCGGGCCGCCACGGACCGGCACGACGATCCTGCTCGAGCTGCTCGCGCTCGACCCGGCACTGCGCGCGCCGCTCGCGTGGGAAGCACTGCATCCGTTGCCGGTGGATCGTGACCCGGTCGCCGATCGCGAACGCCGCCGCGAGCTCTCCGAATGCGAGCAGGAATTCTGGTCGGACGTGCACCCCGAGTTCCAGACCATGCACGACCTCGCGAGCGACCTGCCGTGCGAGTGCGTGCACTTTCTCGCGTACGACTTCGCGGGCCCGCACTGGTCGATGCTCTTCGACACGGCGACGTTCATGGGATGGCAGCTCGAGCACATCGACCGGCAGCTCGCGCGCGTGTATCGCCTGCACCGCCGGATGCTCCAGACGTTCCAACACGGATCCGGACCGAGCTCCGAGCCGCGGCGCTGGCTGCTGAAGTCACCCGGCCACCTCCAAACACTGGCTCAGCTGTTCGCGGAGTATCCCGACGCCAAAGTGATCCACACCCATCGCGATCCGCGCCGCTTCATCGCGTCCCTCGTGAGCCTGCTCGCGGTGTTGCGGTTCACGCGCAGCGACGACGTCGACATCGTCGCGCTCGGCCCGCTCATGGAGCTGACGTACCAGATGTTCCTGGAGCAGGTGATCGAGCAACGGGAGAGTGGCGCGATCCCGAACGACCGCATCGTCGACAGCCACTTCCTCGACCTCATGGCCGACCCGGTCGCTGCGCTCCGTCGCCTCTACGAGGAGCTGGACCTGACCTGGCCGGCGCATCACGATCGCACCGTGCGCGCCTATCTGGAGGCGAAGCCGAAGGGCAAGCACGGCGAGCACCGCTATACGTTCGGCGACGTCGGCCTCGACGAAGAATCCGTGCGGGCGACGTTCGCCAACTACGTCGGGCACTACGGGATCACGGCCGAGCCCTGACCGCGTACTCGACGCGCTCGAAGGGCCAGTCCGTCCGCAGCCAGGCCGACACCGCTTCGTACAGTGGCCGGTCGAGATCCGCGTGATCGGCTCGGACCCAGGAGCGGACGTCGGCATCCGCGTCGGGCACACTCGGCGGGTAGATGTACACGCATCCGATGGCTCCGCCGGCCGCGTCCTGCACCGTGTAGGTGAATCCGCGCCGCAAGCGGAAGTCTTCGGCATGACCTTCGAGATCACGAAGGTTCTCGGCCTTCGGCATCGCGTCGGGCCACGGTCGCCCGACGAAGCCCGGCGTGTTGCGAATGTGCTCGATGCTCGAAGTCCACGCCGCGTAGTCGGCGTCATTGTGCTCGGGCAGCAGGGGAGTGAGGCGAAAGTCGGCGCCGACGAGCTCGGTCGGGACATCGAACTCGGCAGGTACGAACACATCGGCAGACATGCCCAAGGCTAACTTGGGTCTCGTAGCATGTCGGCGTGACGTCTTCCGTCGGCACGCTCGCGCTCACCGAATCGCAGCGCGCGCATTTCCGCGAACAGGGATGGCTCGCGATCCCCGGGTTCGTCGACGCGGACTGGCTGACGCGCTTACGCGCGGTGACCGCGGAGTTCGTCGAGCAGAGCCGCGCGCTCACCGAGTCGAACGTGATCTTCGATCTCGACCGCGGACATTCGGCTGCCGAACCCCGGCTGCGTCGCCTCAGCTCACCGACCGACCTCCACGAGACGTACTGGTCGTTCGCGTCCGAGTCGCCGATCGTCGATGTGGTCGTCGATCTGCTCGGCCCGGACGTCAAGTTCCATCACTCGAAGCTCAACTTCAAGGCGCCACGCGGCGGGGAAGAGGTGAAGTGGCACCAGGACATCCAGTTCTGGCCGCACACCAACTACGACCTGCTCACGGTCGGCGTGTTCCTCGAAGACGTCGAGCCGGGTATGGGCGAGGTCGGCTTCGTGTCGGGAAGCCATGACGGCCCGCTCTACGACCTGTACGACGGTGACGTCTGGGTCGGCGCCCTCGCCGCCGGCGACCTGCCGAGTGCGGGCGTGGAGCACGCGTCATACCCGACCGGCCCGGCGGGGACAATCACCGTGCACAACTGCCGAACGGTGCACGGGTCGGCGCCCAACGGATCCGACCGACCGCGTCCGCTGCTGTTGCAGACGTACGCGCCGGCCGACGCGTATTCCTACACTGATCTCGTACGCCGCTCGCCGCACGGCGAGGAGCTGATCCGCGGTGTGCCCGCGCGTTGGGCCCGGCACGATCCGCGTCCGTGCCTCATGCCGCCGTCAGGTCCGTACCGTCCGATCTTCGCCGCACAACAGCGCGAAGCCTGAGCGTCTGTAGCATCTCGCCGCATGCGGATCCTGTTGGTCTCCGATCTGCACTACACGTTGAAGCAGCTCGACTTCGTGATTGCCGCCGCCGACGACTTCGACCTCGTCGTCGTGGCCGGTGACTCCCTCGACATCGCGTCCGCGGTGGAGCCCGAAGCGCAGATCGCCGTAGTGCTCGAGTACCTCGCGCGCATCGCCGCGAAGACCACCACCGTCGCATGCTCGGGCAACCACGATCTGAACGCCCGGAACGAGCTCGACGAACGTGCGCCCGTGTGGCTCGATGCGGCCCGCGGATCCGGCGTGTTCGTCGACGGGATGCGCCTCGAGCTCGACGACATGGTCGTGTCGGTGTGCGCGTGGTGGGACGGACCACTGACCCGCGACGTCGTGGATCGCCAGCTCGCGGAAGACGCGAAGGTCGTCGGCGACCGGCAGTGGCTGTGGGTGTACCACGCACCGCCCGACGAGTCTCCGACCAGCTGGACCGGCAAGCGGCACTACGGGGACACGGAGCTCAACGGGTGGATCAATCAGTACGAGCCCGCGTTCGTCCTGTGCGGGCACGTGCACCAGTCGCCGTTCGCGTCGAAGGGAGCCTGGATCGACCGGGTCGGCTCCACGCTGGTCTTCAACGCGGGCCGCCAGACCGGCCCGATCCCCACCCGGATCGCGATCGACGTGGGTGCGGGACACGCGGAGTGGGTGTCACTCACCGGGCACGAGGAGCGGTCGTTCGCGGAGGTGTGACGGCCTAGTACTCCGGGTCGGGATCGCGCTCCGAGCCGAGCTCCGAACGGGCGCCGGAGCTGCGCATCAAGCTGCCGAGCACGACGTCGACCATGCCCAGCCCGCCTTCGTGGTCGGCGTACTGCACCTTGATGTCGGCGAGATACGTCGTCATCACCTGGAGGCGGACGGCGAGGAGCCGGGCCAACGCCAGCGAGAGGCCGGACTCACCTTCGAGCATTGTTTGTGCGGTCTCTATGACGGCGACGGTCGAGGATTCGCTCGCATAGACGCTCGCAGTGGCGGCGATCCCGAGCAGCAACGACATCTCGCCCACACACGCGCCGGGCTCGGAGACGGTCGCGACCGCGACTCCGTCCTTCTCGATCCGCAATCCACCGTCGAGCAGCACGAACAGGGCGTTCACGGGCCCGCCGTCGGCGATGAGCAGCTCACCTTCGGCGACAGATCGCCGCGGAAATCCGGTCGCGAGCGCCAACAATTCCTGCATTTCGGAAGTATCGCGAACCGGTCCGGGCCGGGCCGAGCCCTGCGGACGAGATCACGGACTGTTCACAAATCAGTAACGCGAACGCCGAGATCCTTCGGCAAGGTGCACGCGTGAGTGCCGGCCGGGGAGCAACGCTTCAGCGCGCGACGGAACCCGACGCGCCGCAGCGCGTCCGGGCCGGCGAGCTCGCCCGGTCGCCCCTGATCGACATCCTCGACGCGGTCCACCGCCAGTTCGAAGGCGTGACCGAAGGCGAGGTCGCGACCTACATACCCGAGTTGGCCCGCTCCGACCCGAGCCGGTTCGGGATCGCGATCGCGACCGTCGACGGCGAGATCTTCGAGATCGGCGACGCGAGCGAGTTGTTCACCATCCAGTCGATCTCCAAGCCGTTGGTGTTCGGCATGGCGCTCGCCGACCGGGGCGACGAGGCGGTCCTCGCGCGAGTCGGCGTCGAACCATCCGGCAACCCGTTCAACTCGGTGACCGTGGACCCGGAGAGCAGCCGGCCGTTCAACCCGATGGTCAACGCGGGCGCGATCGTCACCACCGCCCTCATCCAGGGTCGCGACGGGAACGACCGGCTCGAGCGGATCCTCGAGACGTTCAGCAACTTCGCCGGCCGCGATCTCCAGATAGATCAGAAGATCTTCGAGTCGGAACGAGCGACGGGAGATCGCAACCGGGCTCTCGCCTGGCTCATGCGCAGCTTCGGGAAGCTCGACGGCGACACCGAAGAGATCGTCGACCTCTACTTCGGTCAGTGCTCGATCCTCGTGACGTGCCGCGACCTCGCGGTGATGGGCGCCACGCTCGCGAACGACGGCGTGAACCCACTGACCGGCGTGCGGGCGATCGGCGCGCACACCGTCACGAGCATGCTCAGTGTGATGACGACCTGCGGCATGTACGACAACGCGGGCCGTTGGGTGTTCAACGTCGGCCTGCCGGCGAAGAGCGGCGTTGCCGGTGGCGTGCTCGCGGTCCTGCCCGGTCAGCTCGGAATCGGCGTGTTCTCGCCGCCACTCGATACCCGGGGCAACAGCGTGCGGGGGATCGGCGTATGCGAGCAGCTGTCGCGCGACCTCGGCCTGCATTTGCTGAGCAGGACATCGGGAGTCCGGTCCGTCATCCGGCGAGTCGTGCGCGGCCACGAGATCGCGTCGAACCGGGTGCGAACGACTTCGGAGGAAGAGATCCTCGCCGGGCTCCGGCCGACGCTCGCGCTCTACGAGCTCCAGGGCGATCTCGTATTCGCTACCGCCGAGAAGGCGCACCGCATGATCGTCGAGGACCTCGACGACGTCGAGTTCGTGGTGCTCGATTTCAGGTACGTGTCCAGCATCGACGAACCGGCGCTCACGGTGATCAACGCGCTCGCGGGGACCATTGCCGATTCGGGCCGCACGGTCGTCGCCGCGTCCACGCATCCCGACGTCGGTGTCGACGCGAAGCTCGCGCCCGACGTGTTGACCTTCGTCGACCATGACGCGGCGATCGAGTGGTGCGAGGACCAGTTGCTCGTCGCGTCTCACGGATCCATAACCCTCGATGCCGCGACGCCGCTCGACGACTTCGACTTGTTGCAGGGCCTCGGTGAAGCCGAGCTCGCGGCCATCAAGCGCGCGGTCGAGGTGCGCACGCTCGACGCGGGAACCGCCGTCTTTCGCGAGGGCGATCCCGCCGACTCGATGTACTTCCTGCTCTCGGGTCGGGTGAACGTGCTCCTCCCGCTCCAATCACCAACCGGCGACCGGAGCCGTCGCCTCGCGACCTTCGGTCAGGGACTCGCCTTCGGCGAGATGGCGCTCCTCGACGAGGGGCGGCGTTCGGCCGACATCGTCTGCGACGAGCCGTGCACCGTCGCCGAGCTGTCGCTCTCGGCGATGCACCGGATCGTCGAGGAACACCCGACCGTGCGCCAGGCCATCCAGTCGAACCTCGCTCTGCTGCTCGCCCGGCGGCTGCGAGCCGCCAACGCCCAGATCCGTGCCCTCGCGCATTGAACGGCAGCCGTAGCTGACTCGATCCTGACGCAGCCGCTCGCGGAGGGGCGAGCACGGGCGTGGGGCAAGATATGAGGCCGCGCGGTCTGGAAGGTGGGCGGGTGCGCGCGGTGGGAGGCCGGGGATGGGCTACGACGTCTTCATTTCGTACAGCCATGGCGACGACGACCTGCTGTCCGAACGCGTCCAAGATGCCCTGTCCCGGTTCGCCAAGCCCTGGTACCGCCGCCGGGCCCTGAACGTCTTCCGGGACCGGACCTCCCTGTCGGCGAACCCGGGCCTGTGGTCGTCGATCGCCGAGGCGCTCGAAAACTCGAGGTACTTCCTGTTCCTGGCGTCGCCCGACGCCGCGGAGTCGGTGTGGTGCAGCCGCGAGGTCGAGCACTGGCGATCGCTCCACGGCTCCGAGGGTCTGCTGATCCTCCTGACCGACGGCGAGATCCTCTGGGACGAGACCACCAACGATTTCAACTGGGGCACCACGACCGCGCTGGGCGCGGCCTTCGCGAGCTGTTTCGTCGAGGAGCCGTTCTTCGTCGACATGCGATGGGCGCGGTCGGAGTCGCAACTCGACCTCACCAACGGCCAGTTCCGCGACCAGATCGCCGACCTCGCCGCGCCCGTGCGCGGGATGGCGAAGGACGAGCTCGCCAGCGAGGACGTCAAGCAACATCGCCGCGCGATTCGCCAGGCGATCGCCGCCGGCGTCGCGCTCGCATTCCTGACCGTGGCCGCGGTCGTGACCTCGTTCTTCGCGGTCAACAACGCCGGGGCCGCGCGAAGGAGCGCGGAGAGGGCCCGCACCGAGTTCCAGCGCGCCGAAGCCGCTCGCGCGAAGGAGGAAGCCGCCCGACGCCTCGCGGACGAAAAGCGCGCTGAAGCGCAGCGGCAGACCCTCCTCGCTCAGAGGAAGGAACGCGAACGGGCGCGCCAGGCCAAGATCGCCAGGGAACAGAAGGGGATCGCAGAGGACCAGCGGGGGATTGCCGAGCGGCGTTCGGAAGAGCTCGGCGTCGCCAACACGAACCTGACGATCGGCAGCCGCGCGTTGCGGAAGTCGACCCTGCTGGCGCAGGCGCGCCTGGCGGCGCGACGCAGCGAGCAGCTGATGAGCTCGGGCGACCAGACGTACCAACTCGGGGTGTCACTGGCCGCGGAAGCGGTGCGCCACGCGTGCGCGAGCGGGGCGATCGACCCCGCCGCGGCTCCGGCCGGCGACGCCAACTATCCCAACGACGGATGCACGCAGCCGTTCATTCCGCTCGACGGTTCGGTCGCGAACCGGGCGCTCGTCACGTTGGCGAACGCGGGCGGGAAGTTCGCGACCGCGCGCCTGGCGGGTTCGGTCTCGCCGCACCTCGTCTCCTGGTCGTCGGGCGGGAACCGGTTCGCGACGTTCTCGTCTGCGCAATCGATCCGGCCCGACGTGGTGGAGGTCTGGAACACCGACGGCACGCGCGCCGCGAGCGCGACCAGCGTGACGGGCCTATCGGCCGACACCGCGCTGTCGGGCGACGGCAGCGTCCTCGCGGTGACGGCGAACGCCGCGGGCGGGACGAACTCCGTGTCGGCATGGTCCTTGGCCTCCGGGCAGGCGCTCGCGGGTGGGAGTGGCGCGGCCCAACCCGCGATCGCGACGAACGCCGAGAGCACGGGGATGCGGCGCGCGCTCACGTCGAGCGGCAATTTCGGCGGTCGTCGCCCCGCACTCTCCACGAACGGCGCAACGATGGCGTGGCTTCCGCGCCAGGGCTCGAAGTCGATCAACCTGATGACGTGGGGATCGCGGCCGCGCAGCATCGCGCTCCCCGCCAAGCCGGTCGGCGTCGCGGTAAGCCCGGACGGATCGCTGGTCGCGGTGCTGCTTCCCCGCGGCGGCGACAGGTATGCGCTGGTTCCGATCGACGCGGCGAGTGGGAAAGCCGGAGCCGAGCGCGACCTCGGGTTCTTCGCGACACCGCGAGGGAGCTATTGGAACAACCCGCCGCGAGTTCCCGGCGCGAGTGCGGATCCGCCCTCGGTGTGGTTCGACGGCGCGGGGTCGACGGTCTGGATCTACAACAACGAGCGCCACGTGGGCGCCCAGATCGTGCGTTCCGCAAAGGGGCCGACCGCACGCGTCTCGAAGATCCGCATTACCCCGGCGTCGCTCGGCGGCGGCGAGCTCGCGAGCCTCGTCACCTCGACACCCAGTGGCCGTACGGCAGTGTTGTTGAGCCCGACCGGTTCGGTCCCGACCTATCAAGTGTTCACCGAGACGACGGAATGGACGACGCCTGGTGTCGTCCCGCTCGAGTTGTGCTCGTCGGATACCTGCAACCTGTCGATCAACCCGACCGGCACCACGCTCGCCGTCACCAGCTTGTCGGCGCTCCAGATCATCGACCTTCGCGCACCGGCCAGCGCGACGTCGGGAACGATCGCGAATCAAGGCGCCTTCCCGGCCGGGACATCGGTCGTCGTCGGGCCGACCGGTCGTTCGGGCCTGAGTTGGAGCGCCCGGTCGCTCGTGATCGTCGACATGCTCGGTCGATCGGCGCGCCCGGTCGCCGTGCCGCTCGGCGCGACCGAGTCGATCTCGGCGGTCGGATCCGATCCTTCCGGACAGCGGTACGTCGCGATCATCGGGCGCGGCGACGGTTGCCCGTGCCGAGTGGCGGTCGTCGACGCAGCGACCGGGAATGTAGTTCGGACCGTTGGATTGGGCGCGACCGCACTGGACCGGATCACGAACGCGAAAGCGGTAGGCGTCGCGCTGAGCGACAACGCGGACATCGTCGCAGTGACCTTCGACAACAATCCCAAAGCGTCGGGATCACACCGAGCCGGGCTCGCGACGTACTCACTCGCCAACGGCCAGCCGTTCCGGGCCGCCGAGTACCCGAGTCTCGGGCTCGGCACGCAGTCGCTTTCGGTGCCCGCGTTCGAGCCCGGCACCGAAACCGTTGCACTGGTGGCGACCCGGGGCTCGTCGCGCGAAGTGAGCGGTGTGCTCGTGGACGCGCGCACGCTCGCGGTCGCGCACCGGCTCAGCATGAAGGCCGGCGTCGTGACCGTCGACAGCAGCGACTACGGCAACGACGGTTACGCGCTCCGATTCAGCCCGAACGCCCAACTCCTCGCGTGGAACGTGGGGGGCAGCGTCGTGATCTGGAGTGTGGGCGAGGCGGCCGAAGGGCAGCCCGTGGAATCGGATGTCGTGCTGACGTCGAAGTCGTTCTTCGATCCCACCGCGCTCGCCATCTCGAACAACGGCGAGGTCGCGACCGTCGGGCAGAACTACTACCAAGGGTCCGGCAACCGCCCGACCGACGTCGTGTTGACCGGAGACGAGTTGGGCCGGTTCCTGCAACCGCTCGGCGTGGCGCGCATCGCGTCGAGCGAGTTCGGACAGGTCGCCGGCCGCATCGCAGTGGCCATGCCCGAGACCGGGGAAGTCGTCGCGGTTGCCCTCGACTTCAACGGCTCCCGCTTCTTCGCGGATACCTGGGGTGCGACCCCCGCCGACCTGCTCGGCCAACTGTGCCGATCGTCGTCGCGCGCATTGTCGGAGAGTGAGTGGGAGACGTACTTCCCCGGTGAGCCCTACCACCCGGCTTGCCCGACCGGTGAGGCGACGACGCCGTGGAACATCGACGCGTCGCCCGGCTTCGGTCAGGCGTCGGCGTTCGGATACCGGCGGCGATACGCGACGTTCGACGCGGGCAGCTTCGCCTGACGGTCAACGTCGTCGTCAGCGCCGCGAGCGCTGGTGATCGAACGCGCCGGCCATCGCGATCACGAGCCCCACGACACCGACGACCGCGACGAGCTCACGCCGGCCGGTGATCTTCTGATCGCAGCGGTCCTCGGCGAGACTCTGCGCCCGCGGCCGCGTGAACTGGCCGTCGCGAGTGTGGGCCGAGAGCGCCGATCCGCACGAATGCTGTCCGGCGTACACGGTCGAGGTCGCAGCAAGCGTCGCAAAGAACAGGAGCACGAGACCCAACACCAACGCGGCCCGACCCCGCGGCGTCACGTCCCGCCGCCACTGAGGCAGAACTCGTTGCCTTCGACGTCGCGGAGGACGACGTTGCGAAATACCGCGGCGATCTCCTGCGGGAACTCTTCCTCCCACGCAATCGACGCGCCCAGAGCCTGCAACCGTTCGAGCTCGGCGTCGAGCTCCTCGAGCGTGCCGGCCGAGCACCCCAGGTGCAGCCGGTTCTTCACAACCTTTCCCTCCGGGACGCGTACGAACTCGAGGTAGGTACCTCCCGACAGGGGACCGCAGATCGCTCCGTAACCTTCGGGGTCCACCGCGACGCCGCCCCAACCGAGGGCCTCGTTCCAGAAGCGCGCGACGGCCTCCGGATCGATGCAATCGACTGTCGTGCAAATGATCTCCATCCGCAGATGATCGCACCTCTGGGGCCGCAACGAGGTTGCGCGGTACGGTTCGGCCATGACCAACAAGCGCGCCATCATCACAGGTTGTTCCACTGGTATCGGGCGAGCCACTGCGATCGAGTTGACCGCTCGCGGCTACGACGTGATCGCCACTGCTCGCCGGCGCGAGACGCTCGACGACCTCAAGGTCTCACAGACACTCGCACTCGACGTCGACGACGACGCGTCGGTCGCCGCCGCCCTTGCGGCAGCCGGGCCGGTCGACGTGCTCGTCAACAACGCGGGATTCGGTGTCGAGGGCGCGGTCGAGACGGTGCCGCTCGACGAGGTTCGCCGGATGTTCGAGACGAACGTGTTCGGCTCGGCTCGGATGATCCAGGCGTTCGTCCCCGCGATGCGAGAACGGGGCTCCGGCGCGATCGTCAACGTGACGTCCACTGCCGGAATCGCCGCGCCTCCGCTCGGCGGCTACTACGCGGCGACGAAGTTTGCGCTCGAGGGCCTCTCGGAAGCGCTGAACATCGAAGTCAGCCACTTCGGTGTCCGCGTGCTCATCGTCGAGCCGGGCTTCATCGAGACGAACTTTGGCGCGAACGTGCTCGACCATCGGGGCGAGCCCGGACCGTACGAAGAGCTCGCGCAACTCTGGGAGGGCGCGCAATCCAAGCTCAATGGTGGGGAAGCGGCACCGGGACCCGAGTTGGTCGCGTCCGTCATCGCCGACGCGCTCGAGTCCGACCGCCCGCAGCTGCGGTGGCCGGTCGGCAACGACGCAGAGATGGTCGCCGGCGCCCGGCAAGGCATGAGTTACGACGACTTCCTCGTGGCCATGCGCGAGGTACTCGGGCTCGATTGGTAAGGCGGTTCGATCAATCGCCTTCGAGGTGGGTGTCGACGATCGAGCTCGTGCGATCGCGCGTCGCGGCGTGACCCGTCACCGCAGTGAGAAACGGGTCGCGCTCCACCGCCAGCAGCACCGCGTCGGTCGCGGCAGTGATCGTGGCCGACCTCGGTACATCCCGCAGCAACGCGATCTCGCCGAAGCCGTCACCCCGCTCGAGGTCACCACGCGCGTCGCCGTCGATCGTCACCGACAGCCGGCCACTGATCACCGTGAAGAACTCCGTGCCGGGATCGCCTTGCCGGATGACGACCTCGCCGGCCGGCACCTCGAGCCGGCGCGTCTCGCGCGCGACGGTCTCCAGCGCGGGCCCGGGGAGCACTCCGAACTGCGGCGTTGCGCGCAAGGCGGCCATCTCCGTGATCGGCACCCGGGCGTGGCGGTCGATCTGCACGATCCGAGCTCCGAGCACGGCAATGACGCCGGCGAAGACACCACCGATCGCGGCGGGCGCCCAATGCGAGCCGAACAAGTACACCGCGAGCGGGACCAACGCGGCGCCGACTGCGAGCATCGCCATCTGGAGCGCCTCGACGATCGCGAACACGTGCCCGATGAGATCGAGCCGCGACACCCGTTGCAGCAACATCAGCGACGTCAGCTCGTACGTCGCTTCCGCGATCCCGAATGCAACCAGGACCAACAACGACGCGGACACGCGGGAGCCCACGACTGAGATGCCGACGAGTCCGAGGGAGATGGCCAAGGCCGACGCCACGATCCAGGGCGCGATCCAACGCCGCCCGATCAAGGCGACCGAGATGCTGCCCGCGATCACACAACCCAATCCGACCGCGGCCGTGACGTAGCCCGCAAACGCCTCCGTTTCGTGCAGGAGCTCGACCGCGATCACGACCGCGAGCACGTCGACGGCGCCGACCACGAGGAAGTACGCGGCGACCGCGAGCACCATCACTCGCGGGCCCGGTTCGCGGGCAGTCGCCCGCGCGCCCGCAAGCAGTGACTCGGGATCACCTTCTCCGGCGACGGGCATCGACGGGAATCGCCACACTGCGACGGTCGAAAGCGCGACCACCACCGCCATCACCGCGAACACGGCCCAGCTTCCCGTCGTCGTCATGATCACCGCCGCGAGCGCCGGCCCCGCGAGACTGGCCGCGGCCATCAGCACCCCGGAGAAGACGTTGGCCGCGGTGAGATCGTCGGGACCGTCGACGAGGTTCGGTGTGAGCACCGAATGCGCCGGACGCGTCGTAGTCACCGCGGTCGCCAGCACGATGGCCGCGACGTACGCCTCCACATTGTCACCACTGCGGAGAAACACTGCCGCGACGCACAGCGCAACCGTTTGGACCGCCAAACCCCAACGCAACACGTTGCCGGGCCCGTACCGCCGGATCAACCCACCCACCGCGAGCGCGAAGGCGGTCGCAGGAATGAGCTGGGCGATCATCACCGCCGACGCTTCACCGACACCACCCGCGGCGTACGCGTAGGCCGTGATCGCGATCCAAACCCCGAGCTCCGCCAGGCGGAATCCGGCGACCGCCAGGCAGAGGCGGCGCAGGAACGGATTGCGCCACGCCCGCAGCAGGAAATGAATCCGAGACGTGGCCGATCCCCTCGACGATTCCGCGGAAACCCGGCTCCGGGCTACATCCCGGGCGGACAGTACGAATCCGCGCGGTGAGTCTGGCACGGAGGGCTCATGCCGCGCGGCCCGCTTGTCGATCAATACATGTCGCCGAACAACGCCTGGGAGGCCGCCGTGGTCGACGTGCTCGAGGCGCCGGCGTTCCTGCCCGACGTCGCGACCGAAGAGCCCGCGACGGCTCCGGCACCGCTCGGCCGAGAACGCGGCTGGACGCGCTACCTGCCGTGGCTCCTCGTGCTGTTCGCGGTCGCGTTCAGCGCGTGGCTCCTCCGGGCCGAGCTGCGGGTGCTGCCGTACACGAACGACTCGACCGGCCACTCGGCGTTGGCGCGTTTCGCGGCCGAGCGCATCCGCACCGGGCACAACCCGTTCGACGCGTGGTTCCCGTACTTCGGTCTCGGCTCACCGCAGTACACGCAGTACCAGTCGTTGGCGCACATTCTCACCGGATTCCTGAGTCTCGTCTTCGGCGGCTGGATCTTTCGGGGCACGAACTACTTCCTGATGTGCACGTGGCCGATCACGGTCTACGCGGGCGCGCGCCTGCTCGGCCTCGATCGCCGGCAGGCCGGAGCGAGCGCCTTGCTCTCACCGATGCTCGTCAACATCACCGCCTACGGCATCGAGTGGAAGAGCTTCGTGTGGATGGGCTTCGGCATGTGGTCGATGCTCTGGGCGATCTGGTTGCTCCCGATCACCTTGGGCCTCGCGTGGCGCGCGGTAGCGAAAGGGGAGCGGATCGCACTCGCCGCGTTCGTCGTCGGTCTCACCTGCGCGCTGCACTTCATGACCGGATATCTCGTGCTGTTGGCGTTCGGCGTGTTCGTCCTGTTGCGCCCGCCCGAGTTCGTCATGCGGCTCGGACGGAGCGCAGTCGTCGGGCTCGGCGGTCTCGTGATCTTCGCGTTCGTGTTCGTCCCCGCGCTCGCCGGAATCCAATACGTCAATGTCGACGCGCTCCAGACCCGTCCGTATTGGAAGGACTCCTACGGTCCGGGCCGCGTGTTGAGTTGGCTGTTCCACGGCCAGATCTTCGACTACGGGCACTTCCCGGTCGTGAGCCTGCTCGTGTTGCTCGGGACGATTGCCAGTCTGCGCAAGGTTCGCCGGAGTGAAGCGGCGCGGGTTCCACTCGGCCTGATGATCCTGAGCTTGCTCCTGTACTCGGGACGCAGCGTGGTCGGTCCCGTCGTCAACTACCTGCCGGGCGGGCAAGACCTCTTCCTTCATCGCTACGTGATGGGCGTGCACCTCGCGGGCTTGTTGCTCGCGGGCATCGGAGCGGTCTGGGCCGTGGAGCTGATCGCGGCGGCGACCCGTTTCCTGCGGCTCCGGCACCACAAGCCGGTTGCCATCGCGCTCGCGGCCATCGTCACGCTCGTCGCGATGTACCCCCTGGTCGCGAACCGCAAGGACTACGCCGACGCCGATCGCGGATTCATCAACCGCCAAGTCGCGACCGGTCGAGGCGACGGCCGCGACGTCGCCGAGCTCATCGACTTCGCGAAGCAGCGCAACGACGGGCGCATCTACGCGGGCGGCTCCAACAGCTGGGGCCTGTACCGGCGACTCAACGAGATCCCGCTCTACCTGCTCCCGCTCCAACAGGCGACCGATTCCGTCGGCTACTACTTCCCTTCGGACTCGCTCAGCGCCAACATCGAGCCGCTCTTCAACGACGGAAAGCTCCAGGAGTACGACCTCTTCAACGTCAAATACGTGCTCGTCGCCACGAGACAACGGCCGTCGATCGCCGACGTGACCCTGCTCGCGCAACGCGGCAAGTACTCGCTGTACGAGGTCGACACGAGCGGTTACCTCCAGGTCGTCGACGCGACGCAACCCGTGCCCGCCAACCGCGGCGACATGGCCTCGGTCATGGGCCGTTACATCAGCTCGCGTGCGGTCGCGGAGTTCCGGCATCCGCTCATCGCGTTCAACGGGAACGCGACGCCCGAACCCTCCATGGATCGATCCGCTCCGTACACGGGTGCGCCGGGATCGGTCGAGCACACGACGGTCGATCTCCCGAACGCCCACTTCACCGGCCGGGTGACCGCATCACGACCCGCATGGGTGATGCTGAAGGAGTCGTACGCGCCGCACTGGACGGCAACCGTCGACGGCAAGCCCGTGAAGCCCCAAATGCTCGCACCGAGCTTCGTGGGAATACCGGTTCCCGCGGGCACGCACGAGGTCGCGTTCCAGTACCGACCCTCGCGTTCGTACCCCGCACTGTTCGGACTCGGCGCGCTGACCCTGCTCGGACTCGCCCTCGGACCCGTCGCCCGGCGCCGTTTTCGCCGCGGAACAACGGTGCCGAAGTAGGCCGGCGACAAGGACCGACTTGTGCACGCAGTCGGCGCATTCTTGTGACGAGCAGTGTCCTGTGGGGGTACTCACGGTCACGAGAATGGGTCGACGGAGACCAACTTGTGCGCGCAGTCGGCTCGCCCGCGAGAATCCGCTCGACCTGGCACCGGATCGGAGTCGACCATGACGGATCTCGCAACCATCGCGCCCGCGTTCGTGGAGATGGCGCATCGCATCGTGTGGTGCACGGTCGCCACCGTCGATCCCACGGGCCGGCCTCGCACCCGCGTGTTGCACCCCATCTGGGAGTGGGACGGCACCGCGCTCACTGGCTGGATCGCGACGGATCCGACCTCGGTGAAGCGGAGCCACCTCGACGTACAGCCCTACGTTTCGCTGACCTATTGGAACGACAAGCACGACACGTGCAGCGCCGAATGCGCAACGTTGTGGGAGCTGAGTGACGACGAGAAACGCACGGGCTGGGCGCGCTTTGCGGAGGGTCCCGCGCCGGTCGGCTATGACCCCAGCATCATTCCGCAGTGGACGGGCCCGGACGCCGCCGCGTTCGGCATCCTGCGACTCGAACCGCATCGCCTACGCGTGATGCCCGGCTCGTTCATGTTGACGGGCCAGGGTGAGCTGCTCACCTGGACCGGCGCGTGAGCTATACGGGAACCGTCAGCGCGAGCGTGTAGCCGTCGTCGACGTTGCCGGTCGCGGTCGCGAGCTCGCGTACGCCGCCGTCGTCTCCGAACACACCGTCCGACGTGAGCGACACCTGGTCGGCGTTCTGGACGCTCTGCTCGTAGCCCTCGGTCGCGAACACGGCGTCGCACGCGGCGTCGGGGATCGCGA
>JADMIO012791388.1_pt1 | contig 29905 bp, 4 predicted proteins | sample 8958161 | NCBI WGS metagenome assembly JADMIO01 (sample SAMN16585339, study PRJNA669376) | soil metagenome | isolation source: Crop rotation soil | place: USA: Cullars Rotation, Alabama | collected 2011 | reverse complement strand
GCGACAACTTGTCCACGTGGAATTCTAAGCTTAGGATCCCAATGTGCTGGAAAGATCTTTTAACTAATTCTTTTTATGCTGTCAACAAAAAAAGGTTATTGGAAGACTCCTCTTACAAGCCATCGGTTACATTATCTACACTGTTGGATAAAGATGTAATTGAAAAGAATAAAGAAATAATTTTAATAAAAGTCAGGGACAACGGAACCGGAATCCCACCTGATACACTCAAACAAATATTCAATCCTTTTTTTACAACCAAGCCATGCGGTGAAGGAACCGGACTTGGATTAAGTATCAGCCAGGATATAATTGCCGCTCATGGTGGACATATGAATGTTGTTTCAGAGGAAAATGTTTTTACTGAGTTTACGATTGCGCTGCCTGTATGAACATAAATAAAAAGGAGAAACCAATTGGTTTCTCCTTTTTAAATTATTCATTAAACGTTAATCGATTTTGATTTTCGATTAACGATTTTCAATCATTATTTACGGAAGCGCCGCGCCTATACCATTCTGAATATTCGGATCAAGAACGAGGAAGTCTGAACCATCCACTGCACCATCACCATTCAGGTCACCAGGAGCATAACCACCATCACCATTTTGAATCGATGGATCGAGTTCGAGGAAGTCTGAACCGTCTACGGCTCCATCATGGTTAATGTCACCGGAGAAGATTGCGAAGTTTCCATCACCCAGATCCGCCTGGTTCGCTGCAAATGCCTGTGTGGCTGCAGTTGAGAACAGATAACTTCCCACTGCTGACAAGGTCACAGGAGCAGCACTCCAGGTCTCGACGCTGTTGCGGTGGAGTAATCTCAGGTAATAAGAATTACCCGCAGTAACAGGGCTTGTAAACGTTACGCTGATTGTTCCATTCGTATGCAGGATACCTTTTTGTTCCTGAACTAATGCATAAGGCGAAATAGGATCCATTGCCGAAATCGATACAGTATCTGCATCCGTTGGAGTAGCTCCCGGAATGCCATCGATAAACAATGTACCTGCTCCTGCTACTTCCATCAATCCGCCACCGGAATAATATCCTTGAATGAAGATCGATGAATTAAGTGTAACTCCACAGCTTGGTGTATGCGTGATATTTCCGGTGTTTGTATCACATGCATCGGTTGTACACGGATCACCGTCATCAATATTCACATTCGTATGGAAGGCAGTTCCTGTTTGTGTATCGCAGAAGTCGTTCGTACATGCATTACCATCATCAATAACAACAATATTAACTGTCGCTGTTGCAGATGAAGTGCAACCACTCGGTACACTTCCTGTTACGGTGTATGTTGTAGAAGATGCAGGTGCAGCAAACACAGTCAAACCGGTAGATGTATTCAGACTGTTGGAAGGCGCCCATGTATATGATGCATTAGGATTTGTTGATGCTTCGAATGTGAGACTCCAACTTGTTATACTATGTACATCTAAACTTGCATCATCTACTATGAATAATTTCCATGTACCATTTTGATCACCCGAACCGAAATCAGATAAGAGTGGTGTAGTTTGAGTTAAACTACCTGGACCCGGTGCAACCCAGTCGTCAGTGGTGGTAGCATTATTTGTAGGACCCCATGTACCATCTGCAATTCCTAACGTTGTTGCCATCGTCGGAGCTCCATCCTGAATAACTATGTTATTATTCGTTGCATCAGTAGTTGTATTGAAAGCATCCGACATGAATACCACATTAACATTAGTTGGCGATTGCAAAACCATATCCATATCCGGAACGAATGTGCTCGTCAATCCATTTATACTAATCGATTTTAAAGTTGCTCCAAATGGAACCCCTGTTACAGCAATTGTAGCAGGATACGGACTTGCAGGACCTATAGTTGTTGTAGGAGCTCCTGAAGGAATAGTTATGCTACCGCCTGTAAATGTTCCGGTGAATGCAGAAAGTATCGTAAGTTCTGCCTGAGATCCAGGACAAATAGTTTGCGTTGTCGGAGTTGTAAATGATATCGATGGTTTTCCATCAACGACTATGCTTGCACCTGCTGAACTTACACAACCATTACCGTCTGTTAATGTAACAGTATATGTTGTAGAAACGGGTGGATTAGCTACTACTGTAGTTGCAGTTGAAGAATTTAATCCGGAAGTAGGGCTCCAGATATAATTACCAGCTCCTCCACCAACAACACTAAGTGTAACAGAGGTACCGCCCGGATTACAAATTAATCCTGCAGTCTGATTAACACTAATCGATGGATTATCCAGTACAGTAACATTCACACTCGATAAACATGAACTTCCACAGTCGTCAGTAATTGTACAATCAAATGCATATGTTCCCGACGGAAGATTAACTGTAATTGTCTGGCTGTTTGGATAAACACCACCAACTCCGTCAGACCATGCATAAGAATAAGGAGCACCACCGCCAACAGGATGCGCTGTAACTGTGAAATTATTTCCAGCACATGTAATAGCGCTATGTGTAGCAGGAGTACATGTTAATGGATTAACATTTATAGTTACCGTAGCAGTAGAACTACATCCATTATTCGTTGCTGTAACCGTATAAACTGTTGTGGTTAACAAACCAGGAGTTTCAGGACTCTGAACATTTGCATTTGGCTTGAGACCAGCTGCTGGTGCCCACGAATAAGTAATACCTGTATTAGGCGGATAGAAAGCATACACCTGACCATTTGCTGGTTTTGCAGCAATAGTATTCGTCGCTACAGATGCACTGGCAGTTGGTGATGCACTGGAATTATCCAATGACAGGTATGTACCTGTTCCGGCTAAACCAATGGAAGCACTTCCTGGAGCACCGGCATTACCAGCATCCTGATAAATAAACTCTATGTGACTATCTGCTTCATATAATTTCACCTGGAAATTAATTGTAGCAACATTTGAAGAATAAATCCATTCCCAGTTTATCCATTCGAATGTGAAGACCCTGCTTCCAGTAGAACCAGTCGTTAAATATGTAGCGACACCTCCTGCATCCCCGCCATCCATATCATCCCATAATGGAGCAATCAATGGAGCAGCGGTAGTTGGTACAGCACCAATAGTATTGGTAAGATTTGAACCGGCAGATGGATTAAAGCTTATGAAACCATTCGAACTTGCGATTAGGCTTGTAAATGTTGTTCCATTATAACTGAACGCAAATCCAATCGGAATTGGACCGGAGACAACATCGTCGTCCTGCACAGCACTTACATTTGTACCTCCTGATAACGGCGTAAATGTACCTGAAGAAGGAACAAAGCTATAAGTACTAGGATTTGGCGAGAACACAAGGGAACCTCCAGCATTAAGTTGTGAGAATGTTCCCGGACAAACATCAGGAGGTGTAGCCGTAGGATTTATATTAGCTACATAACTTCCCACTTGGATTGGAACAGTCGCGCTATTGGTACATCCATTTGCATCCTGACCATAAACGGTATATATCGTCGTAGTTAACGGTTGTGCTGAAGCAGAATTTGCAGATAGTTGTGTCACTCCGTTCAATGGAGTAACAGTATAGGCTACTCCGCCACTTGCGGTAAAGGTAACAGCAGCTCCTCCAGGATTACAGATTTGTCCTGAAGAAGGACTAACCGTAATATTTGGTGCAGGATTAACAGTAACTAAAAGAGAAGTCTGGCATGTTGCTCCGCAAGCATCCGTTACCGATAACGTAAAGGTATAGGAACCTGCAGGCAAATTAGCAGTGATGGATGCAGCATTCGGATATATAGTTGTTCCTCCATCGCTCCATGTATATGTGTAAGGCGATCCGCCTCCACTAACATTTGATGTTACTGTAAAATCTGTACTGGCACATTTAGTTGCAGAAGCAGTTAATGATCCGCAAACCAAAGCAGAACCAGCAGTAACTGTAACTGTACCTGTGGCGGAACATCCGGCATCACCGGTAGCAGTAACTGTCCATGTCGTAGTAGACGCTATTCCAGTTGCACTTACTGTACTTCCGGTTGTACTTGTCAAATATGTGGAAGGTGTCCAGGTATAATTAAGAGCACAGGATGGAATAACAAATCCTCCATTATATGTACCAACTGTTTGAGGAGAACCAGCACTGGAAATAACCCAGTCTGAAGCAACATTACCATCTGTTGCTGCTGTTCTTGTAACACCAGCAAAGCCACTTGATGATGCAATATTTCCCGACCAGTCCGCAGCCGTAACACCTGAAGCTGCCGGGAAGCTATATCCATTTAATGCAACTGCATCAACGATGACTGAACCACGCTTTAATAAGTGACCAGCAATAGAAGCTGAGGATAAATGATCATTTGTACCACCTGTGTTATAAAAACGATTTGCTATATCATCAGTACCGGTTCCGATTCCAACTACAAGCACTGAGTTACCTGGAATTGTTGTTGAAGCTGGGAATGTATAAGATCTGTCGAGCGCTGCACTCAACCAGATTTCATAAACGTAACCGCTAATATCTGCTGTAGTCGAAGAGATATTACTTATCTCGAGATAATCGTCGTTTGCAATGGCGACAAATGCAGGATAAGGAGAAGTCTGACCAGTACCAGTCCTGAATTGAGTTACCTCTGTAATCTTCAATACTTCTGATAAACAAATTCCGCTAGCAGTTAAATCAGAACTGCCACCGTTACAAACTGAAGAATTGGAAGCAACAACACTTGTAATCGAAACAGCACTGCTGAGAGTGACCGTCGAAGCAGAAGAAGCGACACATCCATTGGCGTCTGTACCTGTTACTGTATAAGAGGTAGTTTGTAATGGGAATGCAGAAACTGTAGTTCCTGTCGTAGAGGATAATCCGCTTGAAGGACTCCACGTATAACTAGTTGCTCCACTTGCAGTAAGGTTAACAGCGGTACCACCTGGATTACAGATAGTGCCTGAAGTTGGATTAACAGCCACAGAAGGTAGAGGATTTATGGTTACAGTAATATTTGAACTGCATGTAGATCCGCAATTATCAGTTACGATAGCTGTAAACGTATATGTACCTGTTGTCAAACTCACAGAAATGTTTTGTGAGTTCGGATATACAGTTGTACTTCCATCACTCCATGAATATGAATATGGCGCACCTCCTCCTGATGGATGTGCAGTAAGGTCAATTGTAGAACTGTTGCAAAGGGTACCCGTTCTTGTTATTGTATTACATACAAGAGGAGATCCAACATTTACGGTTACCGTTCCAGATGCTGTACAACCACCCGTACCAGTTCCGACAACGGTATATACGGTAGTCGATGAAGGATTAGCAGTTACCGTTAGTCCGGTCGTGGCCGATAAACCAGAATTAGGAGACCATATATAATTTACAGATGGATCCGGTGGAATTTCGAATGTTAAAGACCAGGATGTAATTGCACCGATATTGGATGAAAGATCATCTGTTATATATAAATTCCAAACACCATTCATATTACCGTTTCCGAAACCTGATAACAATGGAGTTGCCTGAGTAACAGAACCAGGTCCTGGTGTCCATGTATCAGTTGCACCGCTATTGGATGGCGCATAGGTTCCTGATACCGGATCGATGGAAGTTGTCATTGCAGTTCCGCCATCTTGTATAGTTAAATTAATTCCAACAGCATCTACTGTTGAAAATTCATCTGACATTAAAACAACATTTGTTGATAGGGGTGATTGAAGCAAGATATCCAAATCTGGAACATTCGGATGTGTTAAACCATCGAGCTTAACATTTCTAAGTACAGCTCCTAATGGAACACCTGAAACAGTTAATGTTGCAGGATAAGGATCTGCATTACCAGTTGTCGTACCTGCAACAGGAATGGTTACCGTTGTTGTATAAGTAAAGCTACCTGAGAATGAGTTGTTGACATTTAATATGGTGCTGGCACCATTGCAAATATCAACTGAAGATGGATTCAATGTAAAGTATGGAGTTGTTGAAACGTTGATAACAGCAGTCGCAGTGTTTAAACAGCCGTTTCCATCCGTTCCCGTAACAGTAAATGTTGTAGAAGCCGAAGGATTTGCAATTACGGCTGAACCTGTAGTAACATTTAAACCAGCAGCAGGACTCCAGGTATACGAACTAGCTCCGCTTGCTGTCAATGTAACTGACGCACCATTAGGATTACAGATTAATCCGGAAGTTGGATTTACCGCAACCGGTGGTGCTGAATTCGTAACAACTACCAGATTTCCTGAGAGACATGTATTGTTACAGAAATCCGTCACCTGGCAATTATAAGTATGCGAACCAGGACTTGCTAATATAGTTGCAGTATTTCCACCGAATGCATTTCCATCTTCAGTCCATGCATAAGTATATGGTGTACCACCACCGCTAGGATGTGCAGTTACCGTTTGAACTCCGGCGCATGGATTACCGCTGGTAGTCAATGCTCCGCAAACCAGTGTTGTTCCAACCGGAACAGTAACAGTAGAAGTTGTAGAACAAGCACCATTAGTTGCAGTGACTGTAAATACTGTTGTGGTAGATAAAGCAACAGAATTAACGGTTGATCCTGTAGTTGTAACTAAACTGGCTGCAGGAGCCCAGCTGTACGTTGGGTTTATTAATGGTGGGCTGAACGTATAAATCGTACCACTTGCTGGCATTGTAGTATTGGTATTGTTGGCAGTAGAGGTGCTGATTGTATTCGAAGAATAAGTTAAGCTCTCCCAGTTAGCATTGTTTAGTCCTGTGATACCCCCGGATGCAGATGTTGCAGCATTAGTAATTGTCCCATATCGGAATTCAATTATGTTTGAAGTTTCATATAACCAGCATTGGAATGTTGCATTTGAGGCACCTGTAAGGTTTCTTGGAATTGTAACTTGCCATTGCATTTTGAAAATTCGACTAGGCGCGCTACCAGTAACTAAGACTCTTACATGTCCATCGGTTCCGATACATAAGTCATCCCAGAGTGGATAAATTTTTGGAAGGTTAGTGGCATCGGCAACACCATTTCCAAAGTCTTCATCAGCTACTACTGATCCTAATTTAATGAAACCATCAGGTGAAACTGAATATGCTGTATAAGTAGTCCCCTCAAAAATAAAGTTAAATCCGATTGGTGCAGGAGAACTTAAAGCAATATCATCATCACCAAATCCAACGGATACAGGAGCCGAGCAGCAAATCAGGTCAGTTGCACCGGTCATTGGATCGAGAGAAGCACCTGAGCCTGCAGAAAATGAATAACCATTTGCTGTAGTTGCAACAGCAACGGTACTTGTTGCTGACAATGTTGTTGTTCCTCCCGTACATAAAGATGTAGGGTTAGCAGTAGCAACAAGGTTTGTTGGTCCAGTACCGGAACTCACAGCTGCTGTGGCTGTATTTATACAGCCATTATTATCAGTACCTGTAACGGTATAAGTTGTATTTGAACCTGGAGTAGCCGTAACATTTGCACCTGTACTTGCAGATAAACCCAGCGTTGGAGACCAGACATAAGTAGTTGCACCACCGGCTGTCAAAGAAACGCCAGGATAAGGAACACAATACGAAGAAGATGGAGGGTTAGCAGTTACAGTTGGATTCGCATTTACAAGCACTTGTTTTTCTGCGCTGGTGCTGGCACCACCACCATTAGAACAAGTAACTGTAACAACATAATAAGTTGTTGTTGTTAATGCACCCGTAGCCTGCGAATTACTTGTTCCAAGATTTGTAGGATATGGTCCTCCTGATGTAGTTCCCGATGACCACTGATACAAAAGTCCGGAAGCCAATGTAGTTCCGGTTAATGTAAGTGTGGTTCCCAAACCAGAACAAACTGCGTTGACACCATTGATTGTTCCGGCAGTCGGTGTACCTGAACAAGCAGGAAGCGGCGTTCCACTCACCTCATCTGCACCGATATCAGGTGCTGTGCCTGAACCTACATAACCAGGATTACCGAAACGTGTTTGATTATCTATGTCATCAACTATCCCGGTAATATTGATACCTCCACTTTCTGCACTCGTTGGTGTAGCCGGATTAATATGTAAGAATGTCGGGTCACCACAAGTAATAGACAGGAATGGAACATTTTCGCTGAATGAATTTACATCTCTCGGTGCAGCGACATGATTTTTATACGTACCTACTCCTGGTCCCAATACACTAAAAGTATTTGTGCCGTCTGTAAAGATTGTAGGTGCATAGAAAATATTTCTGTCTGATGCATTATTATATGTGGTTAAAGTCGTACTTGATCTGCGATATGCGACGGCTAAACCAGCACCTTTTGGAACTGAATTATTTATTAAAATATTATTGACGAGTGTAAGATTGGGTGTAGTAGAAGCTGAAATTGCACTTGACCCGAATAAAGCTCCGGAGCTTGTTGTACTGATGTAAACAGTATTATAAACTACATTTTCAGTAGTTGAACCTGTTATATTGATACCATTAAGTGGGTTTGCAGCATTTGCATTCGGTGTTCTTAAATCTCCAACCAGGTTATTTGCAATATTTACGGTAGTACTACCCGATACAAATATACCCGAAACAGTTCCAGCCGAATTTGTATTCTCCAAATTACAGATTACATTCTTACTTAATGTTTGTGTTGTTCCACTTGTAATTGAAAAACCTCTAACATCTCCACTTCCTGTAGAAGAGATCTGTGAAATAGAATTATTTGCAAAGATCTGAGTTCCTGATGAAGACTCAATACCGATGACGGTTCCGCCAGTTGCAAAAATTCCATTAACAACGTTTCCTGAAACATTTGCTGAACCACTAAAGGAAATTGCCAAAGCTGTTGTACCACCAGAGCCCGTGACCCAATTTGAAAAAATATTATTGGATACTGTTTTTACCGGTGATCCTCCGTCTGTTCCTCTGAAACCAGTTATGGTAGTTGCACCACTAAGAGTAATATTCGAAAAATTATTGTTAGAATAATTTTCAGTAACTGTTGCGGGAGATGAACCATTATTTGTAAATAATAATACAGTTCCGCCTGCTCCAGTCTTAGTGAAACTTCCAACAATTGAATTATTACTAACACTTTGTGTTCCATTTGCAGGTAAAGTAAGAGTGTGAGAAATGAATGTAACGCTTCCCGTTGTTGCAATTGACAGATTCGTGAAAGTATTTGAATTAAAATTTGTATTTAATGTTGCCATAGCATCATTGATAAATACAATTGCTCCTGTAGCAGCAACCGTCCAACCCCAGTTAGCGAAATTGTTTCCGTTGACATTTAGGGTAGTTGTGGCATTTCCTGTCGTAGCCTCTATACCAATACCATGATGAGTTGTATGCGCAGCATTACCACCGGTTAATGAGATTGTATTATTGTTTATGTTATTTGTAATTGTACCTGTCGGTGCAGCAGAAAAAGCATTTATAAAAATACCTCTGATTGCAGTAGATGCGGTTACTCCACCGTTAGAACTCGTCACCGTATTGTTATTGACATTATAGTTTTTTGTATTCCTCACCAAGATACCAAAAATGGTTCCTGAAACGTTTGCATAAGTCGTTAATGGAACAGCTGTACCATAATTTGTAATAACGTTTCCAAACCCAACCATTCCGATCGTTAAACCATCGTTGTTATCAGCCGCAGCAGTTGGACCAACGACAATGATTCCTACATTGACATCAGTAACGTTATTCCCGGTTAATGATAATCTGGAATTACCACCGGCAAGTGTGGTTGCAGTGGCCGAGGTTGCGGGTGTTGCCAGAGCATGAGTTGAATTACTATAGATACCAACTGTATTTACATATGTACGATCCAAATCAATTGTACAATTCTTAATGGTATTATCCTGCGCACCATTCGTCGTAGTAACGTAAACGAGAGCTACGCCCCACTCTGTCATGTTATTTGTTGCCGCCGATGTACCAACCGTATTCGCTGGATTTTCAACGAGGATGAAGCCATCGATTGTTGTAAAGTCGGCTCCGACGAGTTTAAATAATGCATCATTGACTGAACCAACAGTCAATGCTGCTGATGCAGTAATGGTATTTCCATTTCCCTGAATCGTAATCGGAGCACCTGCCGCAGCGGTCGTTAAAACCGCTGATCCAGCGCCACCAATTATGTAGCCACCTACCGGCGCTGTTTCAGGATTACCTGCAATTAAATTCAGAACTACTCCAGGTGACGCAACACCCTGAGTATTCAAATCTGTGATAGCCGCTGCTAATGTTGCATAATCGCCCGGGATATTTTTTGTTCCGGACAACTGAGCGTTTACACTTCCGGAAATAATCGAAAGCATAAACAACATAGAGCAAACAAACCAACGTGTGAATTTTAGTTTTGTGTTTTTGTTGTAGAAGTTGTTTTTCATTTTAGCTATGTTTAAGTTGATTAAAATTCATATTGGAAAAACTCGAACTGACGCTTATTTAATTTTAAATAATGCATCTAATACTCTTAACACTAACTAACTCTGGAATCCTTTATCGTTTTGATTTTGTCACACAATTTTTAAATCATTTATATTTTTTGTGACACATCAAATTATCTTTCATTACTAAGCACGACTGTCCCCTCAGACTGCTTAAAGTAAATATGTAAAATCTTGGTGACATTATCAAGACAATTCTTAATTAATTTAAGATGCTGGTGAAAAGATGGACAGAAAAGTCTTTGAGCGTTATAACATTTAAATCATTTTATTTGAAAAAAAGCTTTAAAACAGAATTTCATTATACCCTTGAACTATATAAACAAAAGTTAAAAATCCTGGACAGATTAGTGTCGCTAATCGTTGATCGTTAATTAAAGGATTTAGAATAACGAATGACGGATAACGATTTATGATCAAAAAAAAGAGAAGCCACTTGGCTTCTCTTTCTCTTTAGTAATCGATAATCGATTCTCGACCATTATTTATGGAAGGGCCGCACCAATACCATTTTGAATATTCGGATCAAGAACGAGGAAGTCTGAACCATCCACTGCACCATCACCATTCAGATCACCAGGAGCATAACCACCATCTCCGTTTTGAATCGATGGATCCAGTTCGAGGAAGTCCGAACCATCAACAGCTCCATCATGATTGATGTCTCCTGAATAGATTGCGAAGTTTCCATCACCCAAATCGGCTTGATTCGCTGCAAAGGCTTGCGTAGCCGCACTTGAGAACAGATAGCTTCCAACCGGTGATAAAGTAACCGGTGCCGCACTCCAGGTCTCGACGCTGTTGCGGTGAAGCACTCTTAAGTAATATGAATTACCCGCCGTAACTGGACTTGTAAACGTAACGCTGATTGTTCCATTCGTATGCAGGATACCTTTTTGTTCCTGAACCAATGTATATGGAGATGTAGGCTCCATTGCTGAAATCGAAACCGTATCTGCATCGGTTGCTACTGCCCCCGGAACGCCATCAATAAACAATGTACCTGCTCCAGCTGTTTCCATCAATCCGCCACCGGAGTAATATCCCTGGATGAAGATCGATGAATTAAGTGTAACTCCACAGCTTGGTGTATGAGTGATATTTCCAGTGTTAGAATCACATGCATCAGTTGTACATGGATCACCGTCATCAACATTCACAGGTGTATGGAATGCAGTGTTTGTTGTCGTATTGCAGAAGTCATTTGTACAAGCGTTGTTATCATCCGTAACAACTACATTAACTGTTGCTGTTGTTGAAGTAGAACAACCATTTGTAGTAAACGTAACCGTATAAACTGTTGTTGAATTCAAAACAGGTGTTACAGGATTAGTAACATCAGGACCAGGTGTTAAACCTGCTGCTGGATTCCACGATATGCTCGGTGAACAAGATTGAACATTATATACATCATTATAGAAACCAATTGTCTGAACATTTGTAGAGCTGTTCACAACCCAGTCGGATACAGTATTATGATCGACAGCGGCCTCTCTCTCTATACCTGCAGTTGATGGAGGCGCAAGACAGCAACCAGACCAATCAGCTGCTGTAACACCGGATGCAGCTGACCATGTATGATTATTCAAAGCAACGGCATCAATCACAGTAGATCCTTGTTTAAGAACGAGTCCATGATTTGCACTCGACAAGATGTTTTCAAAAACACTTGTGAAGTAAAGGAGATTAGCCGGATCATCGGTTCCAGTCTTAAGAGCGAGTACCAATACTGATAATGGAGGAATCACTGCTCCATTAGGAATTGTATAATCGGTCGATAAAGTTGCATCTTCCCAAAGCTGGAATTTGAATCCACTTACATCATAAGGTACTGTTGAGATGTTACTGATCTCAACAAATTCATCAGCCATTGAAGCCTGAATGTATGACGGATAAGGATCCGTACGACCAGAACCCAGGATGTTGTATAGCTGGTATTCTGTAATGAGGATCGGAGTACTGCAAAGTGCCTGAGCATTTAACTGAGCAGTGCCGCCCGGACAAAGTGTAGCAGGTGTACTCGATGCAGAAACATTCTGTGGAGTATATCCAACCTGAATAGAAGCGGAAACTCCGCTGCTTGTACATCCGTTTGAACTTGTTCCCACTGCAGTATATACAGTATTAACAAGCGGGAAGGCAGAAACCGTAGTTCCTGTTGTTGTTGTCAATCCGGCTGATGGACTCCATGTATATGACAAGCCTCCGTTAGCAGTTAACGTAACCTGTGACCCGCCAGGATTACAAATCTGAGCACTAGTCTGGCTTACAGAAATTATCGGGGATTCATTTACAGTAACGTTCACACTCGATGTAACAACATTACCGCAATTATCAGTAATCGTTGCATCGAAAGAATATGTACCGGAAGGTAAGTTTGCTGTGATAGTCGCGGCATTCGGATATACTCCTCCTACACCGTCAGACCATGCATAGGAATATGGAGCACCGCCACCGGTATGATGGGCAGTAACATTGAAGTTATTGCCTGCACAAGTAATAGCACTTTTAGTTGCCGGTGAAGCGACCAATGGATCAACATGTACTGTTACAGTCGCAGTTGAATTGCAACCGTTATTTGTTGCAGTCACTGTATATACCGTTGTTCCTAACAATGCTGGTGTTTCAGGATTCTGAACGTTTGCATTGGGTTTTAAACCAGCTGCCGGCTGCCATGAATAAGTAATATATTCACTTGGCGGAAGGAATGTATAAACCTGTCCCGTGGCCGGTTTAGCATTAATCGCTGTATAATTTGAAGTAGCACTTACAGTTGGTGAAGCACCCGCTCCTTCGAGTACATAGTAAGAACCTGCACCCGTTCCGTTACCCACTAAGCCGATTGAACCACTAGGCGAGTTAATCGTTCCAGCTTCATCCTCATAGATGAATTCGATTCTGCCATCGGCTTCATACAATTTTACCTGGAATGAAATAACAGCACCAGTTGCAGAATAATTCCATTGCCAGTCTAACCATTCCATCGTGAACACCTGTGATCCTGGTGTGCCTTCAGTAAGGTAGTTTGCAGAACCCGTTCCGCTAGCACCATCAAGATCGTCCCAAAGTGGAGCAATCATCGGACGGTTTGTTGCAGCCGTTGTCGATGGATTATTAGTAAGAGTAGATGTAGCTGCCGGGTTGAATGAAATATATCCATCAGACATTGCTTTTACTGAAGTATAAGCGGCACCCAGATAATTAAATGTAAATCCGAGTGGAATGACTACAGAAGTTTTAGTATCACCAAGGAAATCAGCAACACTTGTTGTGGTGCTTACCGGAATTCCTCCAACTAATGCATTGAATGTACCGCTGCTGGCACTAAAAGAATATGTGGCAGGGCTTACCGGGTTATCCAAAACGCCGCCGGCAGAAAGTTGTGAGAAGGTACCAGGACAAACATCTGCCGGAGTAGCCACAGGATTGATGTTTGATATTGTACTACCAACCTGGATATTTACTGGTGTGCTGTTCGAACATCCGTTTGCATCAAGTCCGTAAACTGTATAAACAGTACTTACAGGAGGGAATGCAGCCGCAGAGTTTGCACTTAATTGTGTTACGTTAGTCAGAGGAGAAATTGTATATGAATTTGCCCCGGAAGCAGTAAATGTCACTGCAGAACCACCCGGATAACAAATTTGTCCGGAAGAAGGACTGACAGAGATATTCGGTAATGCATTAACATTAACAGACACGCTCGACTGACAACTAGATCCACATGCGTCAGTAACAGTACATGTAAATGTGTAAGAGCCAGCAGATTTATTTGCAGTTATTTCATCGCTATTAGGATAAACAGTTGTTGAACCATCGCTCCATGAATAAGTATAGGGTTGACCGCCACCAGAAACATGAGCAGTCACAGTGAAGTCATTCCCTGCACAAAGAATACCAGTGAAAGTTGCCGGCGAACACACAAGTTGTGCTCCGACAGTCACAGTTGAAGTTGTAGTTCCTGAACAACCGGATGAATTCGTACCTGTAATTGTATAAACAGTTGTTGAAGCAGGTGTAGCAGTAACGTTGGTACCGGTAGTAACATTCAGTCCTGATGCAGGTGACCATGTATATGTTGTAGAAGGATCATTTGCAATTTCAAATACCAATGACCAGCTGCCAATAGAACCGATGTCACCCGATGCATCATCGACAACGAATAAATTCCATGTACCATTCATATTTCCTGATCCGAAATCGGTCAATGCCGGAGTTGAAGCAGGCATGCTGCCAGGCCCTGGTGCTGCGAACGGATCCGCTGTCGTTGCATTGTTTGTTGGCGCATAAGTTCCGCTTGCCGGTGGTGTTGTAGTTGTCATTAATGGAGAACCATCTTTCAATACAAGATTTATTCCGGCACCATCAACGGTATTAAATGCATCCGACATGATTACGACATTAATTCCTGATGGTGACTGAAGTAAGATGTCCACATCCGGGAAATTAGTTTGAGTGTAATTATCAAAATGAACTTCTTTCAATACTGATCCCAATGGAACTCCGGAAACCGGTAAGGTAGCAGGATAAGGTGAAGAAACACCTACCGTTGTACCCGCTGTTGGAATTGTAATAGTAGTAGTATAAGGGAATGTACCATTGAATGAAGAAGAAACCGATAAGTTGGTACTTGCTCCATTACAAATATCAACACTTGATGGATCGACAATCAGAATTGGTGTAGAGCCAAGCGTAATAGAAGCTGTAGCGCTATTGAAACATCCGTTAGCATCTGTTCCTGTAACAGTATATTGAGTGTTTGTTGCAGGGAAAGCGCCGATTGAAGAACCTGTTGTTGCAGATGCACCAGCAGAAGGACTCCAGGAATAATTTGTTGCACCGTTTGCATTAAGAGTAACTGCAGAACCACCAGGAATACAAATTAATGATGAGTTAGGATTAACAGTAACTGTTGGCAGTGCATGAATCGTTATTGCAACACTAGAACTACATGTCGATCCGCAGTTATCAGTCACCACACAAGTAAATGCGTAACTACCTGCTGGAAGATTTGATGTTATTGATGCCGCATTTGGATATACAGTTGTAGAACCATCGTTCCATGCATAGCTATAAGGAATACCACCACCATCAGGATGAGCTGTTACTGTGAAATCACTTCCTGCGCAGTTAGCATTATTAACTGTGAGTGCGCCACAAATCATTTGTGAACCTACATTTATTTCAGAAGTGGCAGTAGCAGTACAACCTTCAACGTTCGTTCCCGTTACGGTATAAATTGTTGAAGATGCAGGTTGAGCAGTTACAAATGCACCTGAAGTCGGATTAAGTCCGGAAGTTGGTGACCATGAATATGTAACTGAAGAAAACGGTAACAACTCGAATGTCAACGACCAGCTTCCTATCGCACCAATATCACCTGATGCATCGTCAACTACATATAAATTCCATGTACCATTCATATTACCGTTTCCAAAACCTGATAATAATGGTGTTGCCTGTGTGATGCTTCCCGGACCCGGAGTTGCAAACGCATCTGTAGTGCCTGAATTCGATAATGCATAAACACCTGTTGCAGGTACCGTAGAAGTTGTGATTGGAGTTGCTCCATCGAGGAATGTAAGATCGATTGGAGTAATTACGTCAGCTCCGGTAAATTCATCAGAGAGGATTATCACGTTTGTACCTGTAGGCGATTGTAGAAGAATATCGAAATCCGTCATGTCGGTGTGAGTGACAGTATTCAATTTTACACTCTTTAGTACTGCACCAACTGGTACACCTGAAATAGTAAGTGAAGAAGGATATGGATCGGATGTGCCCGATGTGCTTCCTGCAGCCGGAACCGTAATAGTTGTACTATATGTAAATGCATTCGAGTAAACATCAGAAACACTAATGTTAGTACTTGAACCGCTGCAAATATCGATCGATGATGGACTCGCTGTAAAATATGGAGTTACAGAAACTGCCACCGTTACGTTAGTAGATGATACACATCCGTTTGCATTAGTGCCGGTGACTGTATAAGAGGTAGAAGAAGCAGGATTTGACACTACGACATTTCCAGTAGTTACGTCAAGCCCACCAGTCGGGCTCCATGTGTATGAAGAAGCTCCGGTTGCATTCAATGTTACAGCAGTACCACTTGGTTTGCAAATTAAACCTGAAGGAGGATTAACTGAAACAACCGGCAATGCATTTGTAGTCACGATAAGATTTCCGGAATTACAACTCTGTCCGCAATTATCAGTCACCAGGCAATTATATGTATGAGTACCAACATTTGCAGTAATCGTTTGTGTTGTCGGAGCTATTGCCGTTCCGTCTTCGGTCCATGCATATGTATATGGATCTCCACCAGCAGATGGATGAGCAGTTACTGTTCTAAGACCAAAACAAGAAGATGACGATGCAGTTAATGCTCCGCAATTCAATGCGAGTCCAACACCAACGGTAACAGTTTGAGTTGAGGTACATCCACCCGGAACAGATGCAGTCACCGTATAGGTTGTAGTTGTCGTCATGTTTGTTGCAGTGACAACAGTACCTGTAGTACTTGAAAGGAATGTACTTGGAGACCACGCGTATGATGGTGGTGGTGGTGTAAATGTATAAACCTGGTCGGTTGCCGGCTTGGCAGCTATACCAGTTGTTTCTGTTGTGCTGCTAGTTGAAGGAGATGGAGTTGTTCCATCTAATGAAAGGAAATTACCAACTCCGGTTCCATGACCACCTAAACCAATAGAAGCTGTCGGTGCATTTAATGCATCGGCTTCCTGACGATAGATAAACTGGATTTTATTTTCACCTTCATATAATTTCAATTGGAAAGAAATCTGTGCACCCGTAGACTGCCAGTTCCATTGCCAGTTTATCCATTCTACGGTGAACACTCGTGTGCCCGGCGAACCTGTAGTAATGTAGCTTGCAGAGCCGCTACCACTTGCTCCATCTAGATCATCCCAAAGTGGAGCGATCAATGGACGAGAAGCCGCTGACGACGATGTCAGGTTGTTTGCTGTAATGTCTATAGCTGCCGGATTGAATGACACAAATCCATTCGCCATTGCCTTTAAGCTTGTATATGTAATTCCTTCATAAACGAAATTAAATCCAAGCGGAAGAGGCACTGAAGTTTTAGTATCTCCCAGGAAGTCCGCAACAGATGTTGTTGTGCTGACAGGAGTTCCGCCTGAAATCGGAACAAATGCTCCGGGAGTACTGGAAGCAGTGAACTGATAATTGGCAACTGTTGCTGTTGAGAAACCAGATGCTGTAAGAGTTGCGCTATTTCCGTTACAAACATTGGCAGGAGTAGATACAACACTATTTACAATTCCTGAAGAACTTGATGTAATTACACTTGTTGAAGTGGCCACACATCCGTTTGCATCTGTTCCTGTAACAGTATAAGTTGTATTAACCAATGGAGTTGCAACAACAACACTACCCGTAGTTGCTGAAAGTCTTGTTGAAGGAGACCACGTATAAGTACTCGCATTATTTGCAGTAAGTGAAACTCCGGATTGACCAAGACAGAAAGTCGCGGAAGAAGGATTTATGCTAACAGATGGGAGTGGATTTACGACTACCTGCTTTTCAACGGCAGAGCTTGTTCCACCGCTATTGGTACAAGTTACCGTTACCATATAATAAGTGGTAGAATTTATTGCACCTGTAAGCTGAGATGTTCCGGTACCCAGTGTTGTCGGATACGGACCGCCAGCAATTGTTCCGGAAGACCATTGTATCGTCAATCCGGTCGCCTGATCCAGTCCATTTAGGTTTAATGTAGTACCTGTACCAGTACAAACGGCACCCGCACCGCTGATGGTTGGTACAGAAGGGTTACCTGAACATGCAGGGATCGGAATACCGTTGAATTCATCCGCTCCGATATCAGGTGCTGTTCCTGTACCGGAATAGCCAGCATTTCCCTGTCGGGTTTGACCATCATAGTCGATCGTAATCCCTGTAATGTTTGCTGCATTACTCTCAACAGCAGTCGCAATAGTCGTATTTATATGTAAAAAGTTTGCATCACCACATGTTGTAGATAAGAATGGAGGATTCTCAGAAAGTGAATTTGCATCTTTAGGTGATACAAAGTTTTTGTAAGAACCGGCACCGGGACCTAATACAGTAAATGTATTTGTTCCATCTGTGTAGATGTTAGGTGCAAAGAAAATATTCCTGTCTGAATTCGCACCGTATGTTCCGATTGTAGCCGAACTTCTTCTGTAGGCTACAGTGAGACCGGTTCCATTCGAAGTTGAATTATTAACCAGGAGGTTATTATTCATATTAACTGTTGGACCAGTATTCACAGAAATTGCACTTGAACCAAAATTTGTCGCTGAACTGCTTGCATTTAAATACACTGTATTATAATTAAATGTGTAGGAATTTGCCGCAGTCGTTGAAGTTTCATTTAAACCGATAATTCCATTCGTATTTCCTGAAGATGGATTTCTTAAATCACCAATAATGTTATTTGTTGCAGTAACATTCACACCACTAGTAATCATGATACCTGCAACGACTGTAGAAGTACCCCCGGTTGAAGATAGATTGCAGATCTTGTTCTTAGAATAGGTTACTGTTCCTCCGGATGAATTTCTCAATCCATTTACGTTGCAGGCACCAGTACCAGATGAACTGAAGCGTAAAGAGTGAACATAGTTTCCGGCATATGAAATTACATCAGTCGAAATCGTTACTGTATAAACACCATAGATTATATGTGCTGTTGCAGTACTTGAACCATCGATATAAAGATTGCTGATTGTATTATTTGTAATATTCTCCTGAGTTGGTGAAGAACCATCGTAATATCCATACAAGGAAGAACTTGTTGAACCTGCACTATTAGGAAACCCATTATTGTCTACTGTATTATTGTCGGCAGTTATAATTGACGTTGATCCTCTCAGACAATACATATCTCCAAATGAATTCAATACCTGATTGTTTGAAACGTTGTTATTAGAAATCGTAAGATTTGTTGCAGTACCGGAACTGTAGATTCCATAAAAAGTACAAGACGATCCTGTTCCTGAGGTTCCAAGAGTATTTCCTGTAACAGAATTATTTGTAATTATAACATTAGCTGCAGTTGCAGAAGATAGGATTCCCGAAAATGAAGCGGTTGTTGCACTGGTATAAGTACAATTATAAACTGTATTATGATCGATAGTAACAGTATTCGAAGCAGCTGTAGATCCAATGGCATTCTCGATAGCCGCAGATGCAGATGAAGCAGCAGCACAACTTGTTGTGATAACGTTATAGCTGATTGTTGCATTTGCACTGGTACCTGATTGAGCATAAATTCCCCTCAATGTCGCTGCATGATTCACAACTCCAGGTGATCCGTCGTTGCTGATAACTGTATTATAAGAAATATTAATTCCCCACTGATTCTGAACCCGAATAGCTGCTGCGGCATTTGTACCACCACCACCATAATTTTTAATTGTGTTACCGTTTAATGCAGTAAGTCCTCCGATGTCATTGTTTAAATCACCCAAGAATGTTAATGGATTTGGTGAAGGACCACCACCTGTTGCGGCAAATCCTGTAATTGCAATACCATAATTACAATTCTGAATGATGTTAGAATAAATTTTATTGTTTGAGTTAGTTCCATTCGAAGAAGTTACAGTAACAGCTGTAGTTTGTGTCGTTGGCAAGGAGTTCATGATGTTAATTCCTCTCGAACCTTCAATGGCAGGTGCTGTTGAAGTTGCATTGTTGGCTGCACTCAATGTGATCGTGCAATTCTTGATTGTATTATTTGTTGAACCATCTGTAGCACTGTTTTTAAATAATCCAATGCCATATTCCATAGTTGCAGGATTAGCCGTATTTCCGTCGACGAATGCAATACCATCTAATGTAATATAGTCCGCTCCAACAATCTTCAGGATTCCGTCCTGTATAGCAGAGTTTGGAAGCCCGGTTCCACCGGTTGCTGCATTCAAGGTAGATGCCGCACTGGTATTAAAAACAATTGGATTCGCTCCACCGAGTAATGCAAGGTTTAGAGCAGTGTTACCAATCGTGAAACCAGTAGTCGATGGTGCTGTCTCTGATCCACCGGTAAGAGTAAACGTAATCGTACCCGGACCAGTAAATCCGTTTACACCATTCAAAGCCGTCAATGCCGAAGCGAGATCAGGATAAGACGATGCAACCTGGTTAGCAGGCAATGCAAGAGTGTTGTTCGTAACTGTTACCGGTATTACGGCCGATGCTTGAAACGACAACAGGCTCATTAAAAAACCTGTTACCAGAACAATTCGACTTACATACCATGTGTTTCCGTAGAATTTGTCTTTCATTTTAATTTATTATTTGATTTAGTTGTTATTAATGATTGCAATTTTTCATATAACCATATGACCTTCCTTCATTCACTTTTGAAGTGAATTAGAAAATCTTTCTTGAATTATTTCTTTTTGTATTATGTTGATTTATACCAATGAAAAAAGAGGGGTCTTATTTATCGGTATTTCTTCAACTTACTAAGAAAATATCCCGTGAACCTTTAGTGGCTCTAATTTCTTAGCACAAATTTTAATTCAATTGCCGGAAAGTATCCCCGGAACCCTTTAGTGGCACCGCTTTCTTAGCTATGTAAATTTGATAAATTCTTTTTAATAATTCAATTTTTTTTTGTGAAGTTTTTTGTCCTTTAATATTTCGACACAAAAAAAGTTAAACTTTTTTAAGATTTAAATAGAACATGTGTTCTAAAAATCTTGTCTGTATAGAAGAAAAATTAACTCAAAAATTTGAGATTCATTCAACAAACATAATTGAAGATCAATTAAATAAATTAAAAAATATGTCTAAAATCATATCAGAGAAAATCAAAAAAAATATCACGTAAAATCTTCGTGATATTCTTTCTCAAATATTGGAGTAAAGATTAAGGAATTGCAGCCCCTACTCCATTCTGGATAGTCATGGGTTGAATCTCCAGAGTATATTGCGAAATTTCCGTCACCAGATTGGCCTGATTCGCTGCGTATGCCTGTGAAGCAGCAGTCAAGAACAGATAGCTTTCAACCGGCGACAAGGTAACATGGCCAGGTTTATTCTTTTAATATTAATGCCATTTAAAATTTATTTCTAGTACTGGGTGTCATCCACTTTGGGTGAATGTTTTAAAAATGAGTTAAGCTTTTCTTAATGATGATAATTCATGAAATAAAAAAAGGCCGCCTTTTCAAAGCGGCCTTCTAATATATCTAGTAATCTTAAACCTAAAAACTTAACAAACTGATTAATTATAGAAATCTATTAGTTTGAAAATTTTTTACTGAATAAAATCAAATATCCCTAGCAGAAATTCTGCTAAGGATATTTAAAATACTATTATGGTATTGCAGCACCGATACCATTCTGAATGTTTGGATCGAGAATCAAGAAGTCAGATCCGTCGACTGCACCATCACCATTGAGATCACCAACAGCATAACCTCCATCACCATTCTGAATAGCAGGGTCGAGTTCAAGGAAGTCAGATCCATCAATTGCACCATCATGGTTTATATCACCATTGAAGATTGCAAAGTTGCCATCACCTAAATCCGCCTGGTTACTTCCGAAGGCCTGTGATGCAGCTGTGCTGAAAGGATAAGAAGTTACAGCAGAGATTGTAACTGGAGCAGCACTCCATGTTTCAACGCTATTACGGTGTAATAATCTCAGGTAATAAGAGTTTCCAATTGTTACAGGTGCAGGGAATGTTACGCTAACTGTACCATCAGTGTTGATAATTCCAAGTGCTTCATACACTAAAGCATAAGGAGATGTTGGATTCATTGCAGCAATTCTGATTGTGTCAGACTGAGTAGCCGTTGCTCCTGAAACGCCAGAAACTAACAATGTACCGGCTCCTGCATTTGCCATCTGGCCACCACCTGAATAGAATCCCTGAATGAATATACTTGAGTTTAGAGTTGCACTGCAAGAACCTGGAGTGTGAGTGATATTTCCTGTAGCAGGATCACAAGCATCAACTGTTGCACAATCACCATCATCATAGTTTGGTCCAACTGTAAACGTAACATGTGTACGTGCGCTTGGACAACCATTTGCAGAGCATTCTGCATAGAAATCATAAACGTGACTTGCAACTCCTGTATTAGCTCCTCCTTGAGAAACCGGATTGAATGGAGTTACAGTAGCTAATGCAGTTCCTCCCGATGGAACGTTATACCATGTTACCGGACCAGTTGGAGAAATAGCAGTAATAGTAATGATAACATTATCTATGATACCACCATCAAACTGATATGGATCTCTTACTGTCAATGTCCATGTTCCGTTAGGATCAAATCCATTATAAGAAGAGAATGATGTATTTGGCAAATACGGACCAGGTGAAGGAATAACACCAGAAGTTGGAATTGTTGTACCTGTTGAATTGAAGATGTAATTCAATGGAGTCGTATCATTCAGAACTCCGAATACAGTTGCATTATCTGCAGGGTCGAATACGATTACATTAGAAGGACCACCGTTTGGTGCCTGAAGATCCATCCTGAGATCACCACCATATGAATGGAAGATATCTGCAGAGAAGGAAATGTTTGTAATCAATGAACCAGCAGGGAAGTCAGATACAATCAAAGTATGGAATGATGTATTGAATCCAGATGTAACATCATAATCTGTCCAGTCAACAGGAATATCAGTAAATCCAGTTTCATCCTTCACTAATGTCTCAAGACAGTTACCTGCAAAGCTGGCACTTGTAACAGCCTGGTAGCAACCATTAATGTTGTTAGGTCCTACAGAAGTTGGATTAGCTTCAGAGTTATTTACAGTAACAACGTTCGGAGCTGATTCAAATGGACAAGCACCTGCAACAGTTACTAATACTGTATAGCTTCCTGATGTAGTCACGTTGAGTGTATTAGTGGTAGCACCACCAATATCAACACCATTTTTTCTCCACTGGAATGTAGTACCGATATCAGTAGAAGCAGTTAATACCAATGGCAGACTTGGAGTACAAGCTGTTGTTGGACCTGCAGGACTGATCAATGCAGAAGGAGATGATGCAATATTAAGAGTAACACTAGATGAACAAGTACCACCGCAATTATCGCTTACTACACATTCAAATGTATAAGTACCTGCAGAAAGGTTTGCTGTTACAGTCTGAGCGTTTGGATAAACTCCACCAACTCCGTCTGACCATGCATAAGAGAATGGAGCACCACCACCTGTGTAATTTGCTGTAAGCTGGAAATCATTTCCAGAGCAAAGTGTACCTGATGTTGTGACAGCTGAACAATTGAGTGCTACACCTGAAGTAACAGAAGTAGTTGCAGTTCCGGTACAACCATTATTTGTAATCGTAACTGTATATACTGTAGTAGATCCTGGAGGTAATGCAGGAGTTTCAGGTGATTGAATGTTTGCGTTTGGTTTCAAACCTGCAGCAGGAGCCCATGCATAAGTCACAGTTGCTACCGGAGGCGTGAATCTGTAAATCTGACCTGTTGCTGGTTTTGTAGCAATGTTATCAGATTCCACCAATGAACTAGCCGAAGGTGATGCTGAAGAGTTGCTCAATGAGAGGAAATCTCCGACAGTTACACCTGAAAGTCCGATTGAAGCGCTTGAACTTGTTGGAACTGCTGCCTCTTGTCTGTAGATGAATTCAATTTTTCCATCAGCCTCATATAATTTAGCCTGGAAAGAAATTGTAGCTGCAGAGTTTGAGAAGTCCCATCTCCAGTTTAACCACTCAAATGTGAACACTCTTGTACCAGTCGTACCTGAAGTCAGGTAAGAAGCTGTTCCACCAACACCTGAAAGGTCATCCCAAAGTGGAGCAACAGCAGCTCTGATTGCACTTGCAGCTAAGCTATTGTTGAATGCGCTTCCAAGAGTTGTGAATGAAAGGAATCCATTTGAGCTTGCAGCAGCCAATGAATAAGAAACTCCTTCGTATTGGAAATCGAATCCGATAGGAACAACAGTGGCAGCATCATCTACCAACAGTGTAGATACTGCAGTTCCACCAGATAGCGGAGTAAACGTTCCTGTAGAAGTTGTAAAGGAATATGTATTCGCAGTTGAAGGGATTGATAAATCAGCAGTCACGTCAAGTTCAGAGAATGCACCTGTACAAACTACAGGAGGGTTTGCAGTAGCGGTTGGACTACCAGGAGTGTTGCTCACATTTACCTGAGCACTACCAGTGTTTGTACAACCTGCTGCAGATGTTCCTGTAACAACATATGTTCTGTTTGAAGGAGGATTGGCATTTACTGTTGCACCTGTAGTTGCTGATAAACCAGATGCTGGTGCCCATGTATAGGTAGATGCTCCGCTTGCTGTTAAGCTTGCAGGACCGCCACCTGGATTACAGATCAATGCTGTAGATGGAGAAACGTTTATTGTAGGAATCGGATTCGCTAATACTGATTTTTCAGAAGTAGTTACTGATGTACCTCCAAGATTAGTACAAGTTACTGTTACAACATAGTATGTAGTTACATTAACAGGACCTGTTACCTGTGTTAATCCGGTTCCTAATAATGTTGTGTATGGACCTCCTGGTGTTGTAGATGATGCCCACTGATAAGTGATACCCACATCTTCAGAAGAACCAACTAGTGAAAGTGTTGTTGACTGACCTAAACAAACTCCGGCAACACCAGTGATTGAACCGGCAGTAGGGGCACCAGCACAACCATTATTCGGAGTACCTTCAAATTCGTCGGCACCGATATCAGGAGCCGTACCTCCTCCAACATACCCGCCATTACCCTGGCGAACCTGGGCATCGTAATCATCTGTTATACCTGCGATGTTTGCTCCACCACTCTCAATACTTGTAGCAAAAGTTGTATTGATGTGTAAGAAGTTTGGATCACCGCATGATGTACTTACGAACTGTGGACGAGCATAAATTGAATTTGCATCGCGTAATGGACCTATGTATGTTTTGTAGGTAGCAATGTTGGTGAATGTATTTGTTCCATCAGAATAAATTACAGGAGCATAGAAGTCATTCCTGTCTGATGTTGTAGTATAATTTGCAAATGTAGTCGAAGAACCAAAGAACGCTGCAGCAACTCCGGTACCATTTGGAGTGGAACCGTTAGAGATCAGGTTATTGTTCATTGTTAAGATAGCACCTGCAGTTCCTTCAATGACACCATAAGCACTGAAGTTAGCCGCACTACTTGATCCTTCAAGATGAATTGTATTGAAGTATAATTTTGGTTTGAAACCAGCTACAGAAGTAGATGTTCTGATACCCGCGATTGATGAACCAGATGGTGCATTTACATTACCGATCAGGTTGTTTGATACTTCAAATACACTCGTATCAACACCCTGAACTAACATACCTAAAGCGTCGTCTCCGGCAGTGATATCACAAATTCTGTTTTTAGTTACAAACTGCTTGTAACCTGCAAAGATTGCCATACCATACACCTGTGAACCAGTTGTTACAATATCGAATACACTGTTATTAGTGAAAGTCTGGTTACCACCGCTTGATGTGATACCATAGATAATTCCTGCACCATGGATATTTGATACGGTGTTACCGGAAACGATACTTGTAATATTTGTATTAGAGTTTGATACAGAGAATACGCTGATGTTACCACTTGCGGATAACCAGTTAGAGAATGTATTTCCACTAACACTTCTTTGCGGACCACTTGCAGGAGGTGTACCACCTTCTGATTGCAAACCAAAGATGTTTGTATTACCCGTTGTAATGATGTTTGAGAAATTATTGTCTTTGATAGTTAAGATTGAAGTATTAGGATTTGCAGCTCCGAACTCATTGTAAATAATAATCTGTGTAAGGTTTGTCGAAGTGAATGCTCCATCAATGGAGTTGTTTGAGAATTCATAAGTCTTACCAGCTGCACGAGCAGTACCGTTTTGGCAGAATGTGTATCCACCTGACTGTACACTTACGTTGTGGAATGTGTTATGGGTAAAGAATGCATTACCGGTGAAACCAGCATTGTTCAACGGAATCAGGTTACCTTGATAAGTAGCATTGTTTACTACATCATAAATATCGTTGTAAGAAAGATCCGCAACTGCAATAGGGTTACCTGTGTTGTTTGCAATACCAAATGCATTCGCAGAAGATAATGTCAGGTAATTATTGGTGAACCATGGAGTAGTTGCATCTCCAAGACTGTTGTGAGTCATGCTGATTGTTTTAGAAACAGCACCGAAGTTTGAGAATGTAGAGATAGCAGCACCAGGTGCATCTGTAACGAATCCTTTGAATACGTTATAGTCACCATAGAAATCTTCCGGAACAGCAGCTTGCTGGAATCCGATCAATGTATTATTAGCAAGGTTGCTGTTATCAGTTGGTGTTAAACCAAGGATACGACATGTTACTACGTTATGAGTGAAATTATAGGTAGCAAGATTCGGTGCAGTTTGAATAGTTAATGCTCTTGTACTGATACCAAATACGTTTGCAGCAATTGCATTGCTTGCAGGAGTACAAGTGATATCGATAGTATTATACTCAACTTTTGTATAATAAGAAGCTGCCGGATTTGGCTGAACAGCACCACCCGGTACATAGTTATTCTCAATACCACCTGCCGAACCAGTTGTTTTTGGAGTCATCGAAGATGTAATTGTGTTGTAAGAGATAACATTGTTGTACTGGTTATTGTGCCAGATTACATAGTTTGTCGTGGCAGCACCAGTCATGTTTGCAAACACTGTACGAACCTCACCTGTTCCACCAACATGGAAGAAAGTATTTCCATCAGCTGCAGTTGCGCCCCCTACTTCGTTACCATTATCCATGGCATTGAATGAAGCGGCAGCTCCGGAACCAACCTGAACAACTCCATATGTACAATCTTCGATATGGTTAGTCAGAATTCTGTTAAATGAATTTGAACCGGCAGGACCAGCAGCATTTGCAACTACTGTAGGAGCCGTTGATGTGTGAGAGGCACTACTGTAAATCGCAAAAGAGTTTGGATATACATACCGTAGACGGATATCGTTATTCTTAATAGTGTTGTGTTGTGCACCATCCGTATTAGTTACATATAACAAAGCAATACCCCACTCTGTCATTGTATTTGTTGTTAACGGAGTTGTGCTCGTAACTGGGTTAGCCGGAGTATACAGGTTAGCCGCATTTTCTCTCAATACGAAGTTGTCGATTGTTACATAATCGGCACCAACTAATTTGAAGATGGCATCTGTTAATACACCAGAAGTTAATCCAGTGGCAGCCGTAATGGTATTTCCATTACCCTGAATTGTAATTTGAGAACCTGCTGCTGCAGAAGTTAAAACAGCAGAACCAGTTCCACCAATTACATAACCACCTATTGGCGCTGTCTGATTATTTCCAGCAAGGAGGTTTAAAGTAACACCGCCGGCGCCAACACCCTGTGTATTCAGGTCAGTGATAGCTGCAGCTAAATTGGGGTAAGCTCCAGGAATATTTAGTGTTCCTGTAAGCGCTGCTTGAACACTTGTTGTCATTCCGAAGAAAAGTGCGAAGCAACTAATAAATAACATCCACCGAAATAGTCGTTTCGGTTGGATCATGGTGTAGAGTTTGTTTTTCATATTAGGTTAGTATTAATTTAAATATTCATTAGGTTGATTTTATTTCAGGAGGGCATAAAAAAACTGTAGCGAAGACAAATGACTTCGTACAGCCTGTTCAATAATTGAGAGTAGAATCCCTTTGTTAAAAGAGTTTCGTTCATGTGTTTTCGTTAAGTTAAAATCATTGAATTCGGTTGATACGAATCAATGAAAAATAAAAGATTGTGGTTAATATTTTAATCAAAGCTACAATACTAATTGGTTTTTACAAGTTTTTGTTAATATTTTTTTAATGCTGCAGTAAAAAATTTAACTAATCCCCTGGAAAATTGTTTATTAATTTTTGTTCTTGTTGCTAATTTGTTAAAAAAATCAAGGATTTTAACAGTGCTTGTTAAGTAAAACAAAAAAGTAGTTAGACTTTAATCTTTATACGTTAGAAGCCTATCCGGATAATGCTTTTCTAAAGCAAAACACTAATGTCTAAAGTCTAAATACTAATGTCTAATTTGCCGCCAATGATAAAAGGCCCTATAGTCGATCTTCTTCATTCGGTAGAAATTTTCAAGAATATACCAGCTGAATTGATCAGTAAATTATCCGAGTCGCTTTATGCATCTGCCCATAAAAGCGGCACATCAATCATAAGGAAGGGCGAAGAGGGCGATTCGATGTATATAATATTGAGTGGTCAGGTTAAAATTCACGACGACGAACATATTGTTGCGACAATGGAATCCGGAAATTATTTCGGTGAATTTTCTCTCCTCGATGCAGCTCCCAGGTCTATGTCCGTTTCAGCCATCGATGATGTAACAGTCGTATCAATACAACGCGATGTGTTTTTTAAGATCCTTCAGAATCAGCCAGACGTTTCTCAGAAAATAATCAGCACTTTAACACGGAGACTTAGAAAACAAAACGAATCTCTCATCAACCAGTTTAAAACCCGCGAATCAGAACTTACTCGACTGGTAAAGGAAAGGACATCTGAACTCCAGCTTCGAAACGAAGAGATCACAATAAAGAACAAAGAAATTACCGATAATGTAAATTATGCCAGGCGAATCCAGTCTGCTATTCTACCCGATATCAATTTTATCCAGCAGACACTACTTCAGTCATTCTTTCTATATCTCCCTAAGGATATTGTCAGCGGTGATTTTTTTTCATTCTACAAAAAAGAAAACTGCACTATAACTATTGCAGCCGATTGCACCGGACATGGAATTACCGGCGCGTTCCTAAGCATCATCGGAAGCTCTTTATTCAACCAGATCATAAACGATAGGAATATTACTGAACCTGGAAAAATTCTGGATCTCCTCCACGAAGAAATGATCGGCGTTCTCAATCAACGTAGCAACGAATCTACTGATGGAATGGATGTGGCCATTTGCAAAATTGATTTCGAAAAAAATATATTGTCCTTTGCTGGCGCGAACAGACCCTTATGGTTTTTAAGAAATAATGAACTGACCGTACTAGCTCCAGACAAGTTTCCTGTGGGTGGATTACAGATCCTACACGATTCGAACTATAAAACAACAGAAATTTCTTTTCAAAAAAATGACACCGTCTATATTTTTACGGATGGCTATGCCGATCAGTTTGGAGGAATGGAGGGAAAAAAATTAATGACAAAAAAATTCAAGGATCTTCTTCTATCTATTCAACAAATGGATTTAAACTCACAAAAAAATTATCTCATCGATTATTTTGAAAAGTGGAAAGGAAGCAATGAGCAGGTTGATGATGTGCTGGTGATTGGGATCAGGTTGTAGTTTAATAGTTAATGGTTAATCGTTAAGTGAGATTTTGATTGATTTAGATTAACGATTGACGATCATTATAAAAAAAACAGAGGCGGGTTTTCGCCTCTGTCGTTTTCATAAACTTGTGTTTCATGAAAAGTACTACTCGTAAAAATCTTTTATTACAATTTATTTCAAATCATTTAATTAATCGATATGATTCTAAACTCTGTTCTCCTGTTTTTCTGGTATTCA
>JADMIO011449845.1_pt1 | contig 29905 bp, 23 predicted proteins | sample 8958161 | NCBI WGS metagenome assembly JADMIO01 (sample SAMN16585339, study PRJNA669376) | soil metagenome | isolation source: Crop rotation soil | place: USA: Cullars Rotation, Alabama | collected 2011 | reverse complement strand
TTGCATACGAACCTTCAACATATATTTTTCATGAAGGCGGCATGACGTCAAAACATTTATTAAACACGTTTGTGCAATATCATTCATACAAAAATAGAATACATACCTACTTAAAAAACTTCGAGGTTTTTACTCTCCTGCAACTGATGCCGCTACATTTATTATTATGTGAACTGATTAGCCTACTATACATCTTGCAATTACGTTTTTCCCTTTTTGTTGCTATTCAAAAAGCAATTATTTGGAATATTATTCATTTACCCACCATTATGAAAGAAAGAAGAAAGATTACAGCAATACGTAAAAAACCAGACAATGCATATCTTCCATCTCTTATGCGGTCAGTACGTGTAACGTATTATTTCCATCTACTTACCACAAGTCTTGCAGGATATAAAGATTAAATATGTTAATAACTGACCACTTTTTCCTATTTTATTTTTTCCCCATATTCTATACGCTTTATCTCCTTTTTCACCGTAAGCATGTTATCGCAAATGTATTAATTATCATTGCGAGTGCACTATTTTATCTCTCCTTCTCCCCTGCTAACATTTGGATACTTTTCATTCCGCTCTTTATAGATTATTTTCTTGCACGAACTATTTTGCAAAGTAGAAATAAAAAAACAAAGCAATATGCGCTTACCATTGGTCTTATTCTTAACTTGAGTGTTTTATTCTATTTTAAATATGCTGCTTTTGTTGCGAATAACATTGCACTTCTGCCTATACCATTCCCATACCTATCTTTTTTTCAAAAGAATATTCTCTTACCAGTTGGCATTTCATTTATTACCTTCCAGCGTATCAGCTATCTTATGGATACCTATCGAAAAAAGATAGTGCCATCAAATAATCTCATTGAATATACAACCTATGGCTCTCTCTTTCCTCATTTACTTGCTGGCCCAATTGTCCGTTTTTCTCAAATACAAGACCAGTTATCATCACGTCATATTACCTCTGAAACCATTTTTGAAGCCTCAAAATATTTTACGATCGGCATCTTTTTTAAGATCGTTATCGCGGACCAACTTTTTAATGTTGAGGAATATCTTACACCTATACTTTCAACACTACATACAGCAGAAGCGCTTATTTTACTTTTTTACTTTTCGTTTCGTATTTATTTCGATTTCTTAGGATATTCACTCATGGCAGTTGGATTAGCTAAATTTTTAGGATTTGATTTTCCACTCAACTTCCACTCTCCATACCAGTCTGCATCTATTACTGAATTCTGGCGTAGATGGAACGTAACACTGTCTTCGTGGTTACGTGATTATCTTTATATACCCTTGGGTGGTAATCGAAAAGGTAATATACGAACATATATCAACCTACTCATTACCATGCTTTTAGCGGGGCTGTGGCATGGTGCAAACTGGAATTTTCTTCTATGGGGTGGTGTTCATGGTCTCTTTTTAGTTATCGAACGAATATGCCGACATAAACGATTTACATTAAACGTACCGAGATTCCTGAAAATTATATTCACATTCCTGTTAATCTCTTTCATTTGGTCAACATTTAAATTTACTAAATTTGATGAAATGATTGTATTCTACAAAAACCTCATAACACTAGCACATTTTAATTTAGATTGGTTTATGCAACCAGCAATAAGAGTAACAATACCTTCACTGTTCATTGCTATCTTTTGGTCATTTTTTGTGAATGATGAGGTGGTAAGAAGAATAAGACCAACATACAAAACTATCGCGTTACTATTTTTCTTGTTCTTATTTTCGCTATTATACTCATTAATTCGAAGAGGGGTACCATTTATATATTATCAATTTTAATTTTATGAAACGTATTCTATTAGTATCAATTGTAAGTATCTGGCTTGTTTTATCAAGCATTGATATGTTTTATTTTTTCCTTGCAGATAAGTCACTATTCTACTTTCGCGCATGGGAAGCAGTTTCTAACTACGAAGGTAAAGACCCTTCGTTTATTCCATTCAAACCATTATATGTCTACAACAGTACTATGACTGGTGATTTGCTTCTGGCACTCCATTTTAAGCCTACCAAAAACGAAGTCCAACACCAACTTTTCTCAGTTGATGAATATGGGTTTCGTAATAAAGTTGGTTTACTAGAAAAACCAATCGATGCTGTTATTATCGGCAGTTCGTATGTTGCTGGTGCACACGAAGATCAAGATGAGCTGGTGTCAACATTGTTAACAGATAGATATAATTTACCAACGTACAATGCTGCATTGTATAACCTCTTAGACTTTTACGCAGATAACCGATTTTGGCAAAATTCACCGAAGTACATTATTACACTTGGAAACGAAGGAGATATGATTACAGCAGCATATAGACATACAATAACAAATCCTGCTACTCGTAACGATATTCGCGCTTGGCATTCTACGCAAGAATGGGCAAATACGTACAACAAGTTTCAATTCGACTATAAACATATCGCAGACCTTACTAAAAACTTTTCATTGGTGCGATTTGTTGTTAATAAAATAGCTCTTGAAATAGATAATTTCCATAGAAATAGACTGCAAGTTGCAGAAAGTCAGCCATCAAAACAATTTGTTTACGACCCAGAAACAAAAAGCATGTTTTTTGACCCTAATAATGATAACCCCTTATTTGGCAGTCCAGGAAAAACACAAGAAGATATCGATAAATCGATTGCTGCGCTTAAGGAATCGCAGGAACTGCTACAAAAAAGAGGTATAACACTAATAGTCGCTACGATGCCTTCAAAAACACATATGGAGTTACCTAAATATTACAATGACACCAACTTAGAGCACATGGCACTTACTCATTTTCAACAAGCATTGGATGACGCACATATTGCAAACATCAACCTTTTCCAACCTGTCTATGCGTATAAAATGCTTACCCACAATTACGTCTACTATCCTGATGACAGTCATTGGAACGCTCATACCAATGAAATTATTGCTGAATCATTAGCGAATAAAATGAATGAGCTCGAACAGGTACCTCAAACGATTACAAAATAGGCTTACATGCTGCCTCTAAAATTGCAGTGATATCATACTTCCGTGCTAATGCTATAGCATTTCTTCTATAGTCTTTATACGTCTCTCTATTATCTAACAATAACGTAATGGCGTTCGTTATGCTTTTTACCTGTGGCTTAATGTATACACCAGCATTGGCATGCACAATATCATCTACCGTAGCAAGATCGCCTGAAATAATGACTGGCAACCCACATGCCATATAGTCTCGGGCTTTCATTGAATCGGAGTAATATCGCCATGGTGCAGTGTCATTATATAAAGCAATACCAATGCCACATGTCGCTAATATTCGATGCACTTCGTTATGAGGTTGCTGTCCTAATATATGTACCCTGCCCTCCAATCCCATTTTAGTTACCATAGCACGAACTTCCTTTTCACCGTCTCCACCACCAATAAGTTGTAGTTGCAACTCAGGATATTTTTTTTCTAGCTGTTTCATTGATGCAAACAATGGCTTAAATTCAACACCAGCTTTTAAATAGGAAACAAGCGCAAGGTCATACATATGTATATCCTCTATTTTTCTCCGTTTAATTTTAGAAAATGCCGGTGCATTTGGTATGAGTATATTTCGTTCTTCTATAACGCCTTGTAAGGTGCGATACGCAGCTATACGCGTTGAAACGCTCCAACAATAATCTGCATTTTGAACACTTATTTTATCCAATAAATGATATATGCTATTTAAAAGTTTATTTTCAAATCTATTCGTAGCAAAATCTGCAGTAAAGTACACCAAAGTTTGACATTTACCTAAACGTTTTAAAATGACACCAGCGATACAATTAAGTGGATCTGTAGCAATAATAATTGCGGGTTTTTTCAATTGCCAAAAGCTTTTTAGCGTGAGATAAATATCAACCACGTACCGAGCAATACCTTCTGGTGTTGGACCTATAAGTAATGACGTTGCCTTACGTTGTGTATTTTTTATTAACTTCGATCGATATTTTCCTGCTAATGGATGCTTAAGAAGAAGATGTGTTATTTTATTTTCTGTTAAAAATTTTGATACCGCATCTGCTGGCCCGTGTATCTCGCCATTTTCATAGAATGCGGCATGCGTAACTATACCAATCATTTTACCCTCACATCATTTTCCAATGATTTTTCTTGGGCGGATTATCACGCATAGTTGTTAAACCTGCTTTCAATTTCACCGGCTCAACACCTAGCACGTTCTTCATTTTTGTAATTTGAAAGCATGTATTTTTAGGGCGCGGCGCATGTGAAGGAAAAAAATCTAGGGTAACCGGTGAAATGAGTTTATGATTTAACCCAAAGACCTTTGCGACATTAACAGTAAAATCATGTCTGTTATGAATATCTTTTCCTGCGAGGTGAAATCTCCCTTTATGCTTATTTTGTACAACTTGCCAAATTGCTTCAGCAGCACTTTCTACTTTCAAGAAATTATTATATACATCGGTCACCATTTTTAGTTCAGTACCTGCTTGCAACTTCTCGATCGTCCAGGTAGCAGGATTTAATCGTTCGTATGGATTATTCCATCCGTACATAGTGATGAGGCGGACAATTGTGTGAGGAATGCCACCTTCACGTAAATCTTCTTCAGATTGTACTTTTGTCTTTCCATAATATTCCAGTGGATCTGGATCAGAGTCTTCATGATAGGGTGGTTGCATACCATTAAATATCGAATTCGTAGAGGTAAAAATAACAGATGACCCAGCTTGCTTGGCAGCATTGATAATATTCCGTGTACCTATTACATTCACTTCCCATGCTTCGTCTTGATGCTCTTCACAATAGTCTACATTTCCGATACCGGCTGTATGAATAATGTAGTCGGGCTTGAAAGATTGGATGACACGCGACACAATTCTTGGTCGCGTTATGTCCATTTCCTCGTAATGTACTTTTAGAATATTTGGAAGATATCTATTTTTATTTACAGAACCACCTATCACAATTCGTTTGGGCGCATTGTGCAATAAAGCTGTTCCAAGTAGACCTGTTGATCCGGTTATAAAAACTCTCATCTCTTTTATGCAATCTTTGTGATTGTAAGGCAAGTCATATGACGAAATCAAGTGCGCTACACTTCTAGCAAAACAACATCCCCAGAACGGTATATCTCCTTAGCCTTCGATAATCCAAGTTCATCTTTCTTTGCAAAACTTTCCTTCAGGAGTATGAGGTTAATCTTAAATTTTTGTATCGTATTGCGCAACGGAAATTTGAGCACAGGATACACATCTTGTATACGCATTAATCCAGGGTTATCTGCATTTACTAACACTGCCTGGTTTGTATGAAATACAACATTCGTTGTGTTTTGGTGTGGGATACAGAGTATTCGATAGTCCTTACTTTTCTTATTCAGAAAGGTAAAAATATTTTCAAGGTCTGGCGTTACAGACCGATTGCGATCTTTAATAATGGTACGATGGACACTAAGGATAAGACCAAGATTCCCTACCAATAGCAATCCAAAACCAATAGTAGCTACCATTGCAAATTGAGTCTGCTGTAATTGCCAATAGATCCAAGCAGCTGTAATAGAAGAAGGAAGTGCTGCCATTTCCAAGTAACGATATCCCTCACCGATACAAATAAGATATTTCACCATTAAGACAACAATACCTAAGACGTAAAGAAACAATATCCATGCTGCAAACATGTTAATAAACGGTACAGTTTGCCAAGAAAGAAACGGAAGTAAGTGAAGGTTTACTAACAGAATAGCAAAGGCCGATACAATCCAAAAATTTGTGCCTATTAACGTTATCGGCGCAAATTTTGCTAATAAAGAATAAACAAGCTCAACAAAATCTGCCTTTTTCTTTGTTTTACTGAGACCCCGAACTTGATGCGCATATCTATATTCTTTATTTACTACCCAGAAGTAAATATTATATAAATGACCCTTTAATACTCTCAGGTAATAGCCATTCGTTATGAGTACTGCTAATACAAGGCCTAGAATAAAAACACCAATAAAGTAAAAATCTCGTTGATATACGGTAAAGAACAGAGAAACAAAAAGCAGTGACTGCATTGCAAAACGATGAGTAAGAAATAATGCAGCTGTAAAGAAAATTGATGTACTTAGTAAGAGTAAGCTGTGTGTTTGTGTATAAAGAAGTGTCGAAATAAAAGCGAGGTTAAACATAAAATATCCTAATGACCGAGGTGTTAAGCTACTATTCTCTAAAACAATCACAGGAATAAATGTATAAATAGCTTGGGCCAGCAATGCGACACGAATATCTTTCGTAAAGTAATATGCGACAAAGAAAATGAGTAAATTGTTTAATGAATCAAAAAAAGGAGCGACAACACCCTGATACTTTTCTATTAGTTCTCGATTTATATAGGAAAAAAACATTGGGAATACAGGAGGATAATCAAAATAGCCATCTACAATAAATTGTCCAGTTAGTTTGCCTGGTATTTTATGACCTGCATTCCGAACATGATCTATTTCAATAAGACGTGTCCAAACGTCAACACCAAATGATCGATTAAACAATCTTGTATATGTTTGTAGAATAAACCCAATAATTGGAAATAAAAATGCAAGAATCATAGTTTGGTAGTATAACGAAAAGTATCTGAAGCATCAACTATTTTTTCAAATCCTGCCCGCATGTAACTATTAATGGCGCCAAGGTTATCAACTTGTGTATCAATGACTGCATAATCGCATTTTTTTTCCTTTAGTATCCGAAGTGTTTCTTTTACTAACCGTGTCCCCCACCCTTTTCCAACATATGCTTCATCGACCCCAACCAATACAACAAAACCAATGCGCTTTCCAAATAAAATAGTAGTGAGTTCGTCTATCTTGTAAGACGAAAAGCCGACAATCTTGTTACCTTCTTCAGCAACTATAGCTTGATCCGCAGCACTACCAACAATACAGTTCTTTGCCCATTGTGCGTGTGCTATACCATATTTTGGTCGCGTTATTATATCTTTATAAAATCGACTGTATCTGAAAACTGTTCTTGCTATTTCCATAGCACTATCTACGTCATTCTCATTAGCAATACGGATATCAGCATCTTCCGTAAACTGCTTCTTTTGTAAATCTGCAAGTAACCATAAGATGCTGTCTATTTTAATAAATCCTGATTTTTCTAATGCTTGTTGCGTTACTATATCACCACCTCTCACTCGACAAGTTAAGTAAGAAAGATGCTTCGTTTGCTGAAGCATTTGTTTTAATAATTGCATGCGTGATTGCATTGCAATCTTTTGATCAAGCGTGCCAGCTACTTGATAAATTCTTCCAACTGGAAAGCCAAATATTTTTGTATCCCATGCTTGCTCTTGCCATAAGCCAAAACTTGCTGCGTTTTCTACAATGTTTCCTTTATGTAAAAATTGCAACATGTCTACAAGTAAATACTCTTTTAACAGATCTTCATTTACACCGAAATGTGATAAATAGTGATAGGGATAATAGGAATATTCGTCAAAAGAGAGTATCCCAAATAGGTTATGTATATTCTTCACGAAAGCAATTTATACTAGGGCAGCAGCTGTAACAATTTCTTTTACGGTGGCAATGACTTGTCTCACCTGCAGATTTTTCATCTTCGGATACATCGGTAGATCAATAAGCGAATTATAGAGCATCTCAGCTATTGGAAATTCTCTCTGTTTCACTTTTAATAATTTTGCATAGAGTGGTTGTCTATATAATGGAATAAAGTACACATTACTCCCAATATTCGCATCTCGCATTTTTTCAATAAATTCATCTCTGTCTATTTTCAACTTCTCTAAACGCAACCGCAGTGGATACAAATTACGTGCGTGTTTTATCTTTTTGGAACCATTTACGGGTGTAATTAGTTCTTCAATATCAGCAAAAGCTTCATCATATAGTTGAGCAATTTCTTCTCTACGACTTATAAAATTATCTAATTTTTTCAACTGTACAACACCCATTGCAGCCTGAATATCATTCATATTATATTTATATCCCAACATATCTATTTCGTAATACCAAGAACCAGCTTTTGTTGCACGCTTCCATGCCTCTTTACTCATCCCCTGTAATCGTTTCTTTGTCATAATATCTGCAAACTTCTCATTATTTGTCGTCACCATACCACCATCACCAGTTGTAATATTTTTTATAGCATGGAATGAAAAGCACGATATATCACCAATGTTACCGATTTTCTTTCCATTATAGGAAGCACCCAAAGCATGTGCTGCATCTTCAATGATAGTTATATTATGTTTTCTTGCTAATGCAAGTAATTCATCCATTGCTGCAGGATACCCACCATAATGAACAATAATTATTGCTTTCGTTTTTCTTGTAATTGCATTCTTAGCAGCAACTGGGTCTATATTAAAAGTGGCTTCATCACTGTCTACCATAACTGGTGTAGCACCTTCATAAAGAATCGGGTTTATTGATGCTGCAAAGGTAAAGGCTGGCACAATAACCTCATCACCTGGTTTTAGCTCAAGTGCTGCAACCGCTAAATGAAGTGCCGCTGCACAAGAATTTGTACCAATTGCAAACTTTGCACCAGTGTATTTTTGGATTGCCTCTTCAAATTGGTGTGTTTTAGGACCCAGTGTAACCCAACCAGATTGCATTGCATCCCACACCTCACGCAATTCATCTTTTGTAAGCCATGGTTGTGAAACTGGAATAAATTGTTTTGCTACTTTCATTTCTTACCTATCAATACCACGATTTGAAAGTATTTGTAAAGCACTAACTATTATGCGCCTATTTCATGGACAAGTTTTTCTTTCACCTTGTTCGTCTCAGTACGAAATATAGGAAACAAAATAATAATAGAAAGCAATAATAAAGCTAGGGATACGATATAAATTATATTGGAAGTTATAACTGTAGAAATAAGTAATGAAATTGTCAGACCAATATTTTGCATAATGATAAATAGTGCCTGTAAATATTCAAGATTTTCCTTTGTAGAAATATCACCTAAAAACGCGGGGAGTATTGCCCGAACAGAACTATGGATCGCCAATAATACAATACCAAATAAAAAGATACTCTTTACCTGACTTATATATAAAACAAACAGACTAACTACACCTACGAGAAGAAACCCAAGTATGATATTACCCCTTCCTCTCGTATCCGATAATTTTCCAATCACATAAGATAAAGCAATTGGTGCTATAGAAAATATTGCAGACAACATACCTATTGATGCAACGCCAAACAGATCCTTAATATGCAACGGTAATACGCTAAACGTTAGAGCAGAGACAATAAAGAGTGAAAACCAAAGAAGAGAGATTCGTAATGCTGTGCTACTTGTAATTGACCGTTTCAGAAAATACAAAGGCGAAACAGCTGGTGCATATCTATGATCTGATATCAACAGAAGACATACAGTACCCAATAAAGGGAATAAGGCATAAACTAAAAAGGGAGTTGTATAAGCAAATTTTGCTATTAGAAATCCTAAAATGAAAATCCCAACTGCGGCTCCCAATGAATAAAATGTATTAAAAAGACCAGCATGGGAACCAAAAGAATCACGATGACTTACTCGTAATAGATAACTCCCCTGTGCTGTCCAAAGCAAAGAAGCAGCAACCCCTAGAAATACAGATGCAATGTATATAAGTTGAACCTGTAGTGACACCACTGCAAGAATATAAATCGTATAAAAGATACTTGAAATGATAAGGCATTTTTTAGCACCAAATCTATTAACAAAGTAAATGCTTACACCAGCAGCCATAATAAATGCTACATAAATAAATACCAGCGACTGAAACCCGATGTTTGTGAGGTTATTATCCCGAAAATAAGTAGTTAAAAATTGCTGAACGCCACTATATCCAGCAAATATAAATAGAAATCCTAAGCTAAGTAATCGTATGTCTTTATGCATGATTATTAGCTATTATAAATTAAACAAGGATCATTGGGATAAGAATTTATTACAATTGTATTTTAATTGCAAGGAAATCATCTTGGTCTCGAAAACGTGGATATTGTTCAAAATCTGAATCTGCTTGTTGCGTCGCTCGAACAGTTTCATATACTCCTTCGAGCCCATCAGCGTCTACAAGATCAATAAAGTCTTCAAGCCCCTTAGCTGTATGGATATTCATATCTAGTGGTACCACACCATCTGAGAAGATATAAATAGCTTCAGCATTATCGAGTGAGCCATAAAATAAGTCTGTGGTAAAACTTTCAAAACCCGCTATACGCTTAATTATACCAGTATTCCCCTGCCTAACAGTCTCATACATTTCAGATATAATTGGGCTAAATCGCTCATCTTTATCTCGTTTCTCCATTGCTTCTCTCACAGATACTTTTGCTATCTCTGCACTTGCTCTAGCAGCTTGATATGTTCGCTGGTCTTTTCTATAAACAGTGTCTCGTGTTAATAAATCGTTGATACCATTACGTCGTTTTACAATTGCGAATACATCGCCCGCATTTGCAACTTCCAACTCATTCGCTTCAAAGTCTAATTTGACTGCAGCTATACTACCATATGGGACATTCATAGAATCTTCTATGTGCAATATATCATCGTGATTACTCGATTCATCTTCAGCCAATCTCCTATTAATATCACGAAGAAATTGCGAAGCAGATCTTCCTACTTCAACTTGTTGTGCAGCTGCAAGAACTTGCTCTGCAATATATTTTCCACCTTTTTTCTTTCCTAAACTTGGCACTTGATCAACCTGAGTTCCACCGTCAACCACAACAGCATATACACTGTTCCCTTCTACCCTCACTAAACCTGCATCTTCATTCGTATCTTTATTTGGACCACCGATATGTGTTAATGCTTCTACAGAGATTTGTTTATTTCCTATCTCGATATCTTGTTGCCGCACAACCCCATCAACTAGATCGTCTGATGACAATGGAATAGACTCACGTAGTAAGGGTAAGGTAGGAGATAGCTCCTTATCTATTTCTCTTGTTATATCTTCTAAAGTAAGAGTAGATACGTTTCTCACCCAATTATCTAATGCTGTAAAGTATCGTGGTACGTTATCTACGTGTAATTGCATTCGTGTCATTCCAATGCCATTGCCATTACGGTCCACTGCTTCTTTTCGCATGTAATCATCTGTTGGCCTGCCTGATGAAGAACGATTCATATAGCCGTCTGCCCATCGCTGTCGATCCCATGTATCATAATCTTGTGGCTGATATAATCGATTTGTTCCAGGAAACCGCTTTCCAAATTCATCTGCAATTCTCACAATTACTGCTTCTGGATTTAGATCTCGAATGACATCATCCATACTTTCATCTAGAAGTACTTGCATCACTTGTTCAGAGGGCAAAACACTAACAATATCTTTTCGAATTCCTAATCTTCTATACAACGGATTTGCAAGCATTTCATTCGTATAATACGTGTGTGTTAAAAACCTACCTTCGTCATGTAATAAACCTGCAGCTGCAGCATGAAGTGGATCAATCTGCTGCACCTCCTGCCAACTTTTTTTCCACGCATCATCTACTTCCTCTTCGGGCTTTAAGTGCTCATGTAGTAAAGAAACTAAACGATAAGCCACATCAGAAGCATAATCAATAGATTCAAGGGGACCACCTGGTGCTTCCCAATTGCTATATGTTGAAGCATCAGCGATTTCACCTCGATCATTGCTTTTATTAGCACGCTCTAAACGCCAATTTGATGTGATTGGAGAAATACGATGATGAGCAAAGTGAATTGCAGTTATATCATCTAAAGAAATATGCTTCTCTTGATTTGCTTCTACCAAATCTGTCGTAGTGTAATGATCAGATAATGCATCAAGGATCATTTCGAATCGCTCGCCTATTTCTTTGTCTACCAATGTACCCGATGGATATAATGATTCTTTATTGGCCATACTATACGCGCAATTATACCTTTACTTGTCTATATGGACAACATTATTAACAACAGCAAGACTTTCCTTTGCACTTCTGTCCCAAGTAAGTTCACCGCTCCATTTATGAGCAGTTGTTTGTAGTTTCTTGTAGAGGACTTTATCCGTTATTAGTCTGTTCATTTGTCGAGCAAGGTCTTGGGGTGTATTCTTTTTTGCAATTAAACCAGTTTTATTGTGTTGTACAGAATCTCGCAATCCATCAATATCATAGACAGCTGCAACTGTTCCGCAAGCATTTGCTTCTGTTACAATTAACCCCCAACCTTCTTTAATTGAAGCAACTGCAATAACGTGAGCCTTCCCCATTAATTCCCGTTTTTGTTTTGCATCAACAAACCCCCAAAAAGTTACAGCACGCTTGAGATTCTTTTGTGCAATACTCGTAATTAACTTCTGCTTATATTGTTCTTCGCCTCTACCAATAATCCAAAATTTTGCCTTGGGTTGCTTTTTATGCAGTATGGCAAAGGCGTCTAGAATTTCGTGCACACGTTTTGAAGGTGTTACTCTGCCAACATATATAATAGTAGGATTTCGCTCTTTTTTTGGCATTTCTTTGACAGGTATGAAATCTATTGCCATAGAAAAAACCGTAATATTATGTTTATTAAAACCATACCTCGCGAGATCATTTTTTGTAGATTCCGAAATAACCATTGCAGGTAACCATCTATAAAATTGCAGATAGAATGGCTCAATAAGGTAGCCGATTAATGAATAAGGAAATTTTGTTTCGTAAAACCAAACACGACGAGCTAATTGGTTAAAATAGGCAATCTTCTTTGTTCGAACATAGAGCGGCGTAAAAAAAGGTATAGTATTAATTTCATCTATGACGATGTCAAAATGCTGTTTTGCATTTTTGAGGTAATACATCATTGCATGAAAACGCACTGAAACTTGCCCACCGTAGCGAATAATTGTTACCCCATCTATTTCTTCAACAAGTTTGCAGTTAGGATACGCTGCGGTGAAGAGTGTTACCTTATGACCCCACTTTACCCATCGTTTTGCAATTTCCTGCGTTACTACCTCAGCACCACCTGCTTTTGGATTTGTAATATCACGCCAATTTAAGAAAAGTATATTCACAAAAAATAAGGGTAAAGGGTTACCGGTAAAGCGTCAAGAGGAAAAATGCATATTAGCCAATGTTGATGCGAAAGTCTAGCTCAGGATCATAAATCCATCGTCTTTTATTTCTATTGTCGTAATAGCGCAAAATACGTAATCGATAAAATACAGCCATGGTGTCCCAAAACATATGGAAAATAGTAAAAATAATTTTACTGTTCATAACAGAAGTATAGCGAAAATCATACGTTAGAATAATAGGTGCCTCATAGATGCGTTTGTATCCTAAAGAACGAGCAACAGAAAGCATTTCAATATCAAAGGCAAATCGCTTTACTAATAATCTAGGTAAAACATCTTCTAGCACTCTTCGTCGAAATACCTTTAAACCTGTTTGTGTGTCACGGATATTAATATGAAATAAAAGTCGAACAACATATTGATAGCCAATTGAAAGAATTCGTCGAACTAATGGGTAATCAACTTTCGAAACAGGGTGTCGTTTTGAGCCAACAACAATATCTGCATCATACCATTTCATATGTTCTAAGAGCATCGTAATACCTTGCGGATTTAAATCAAATCCAGAATCTATAAAGGCAATAAGGTCTCCTTTACACCGTGCCATGCCATATCGAATAGCATACCCTTTTCCCCGGTTTGTCGGATACCCTTCTACCCGAATGCGAGGGGAAGCATATTTTTTTGCATTCTCATAGGTTTTATCCTGCATACCATCAACAACGACAATAACCTCATGGGGATAGTGAACTTTCGCTAATGCATTATCAATATTTTCTAAGTTTTTTCGTATCGTTTTTGCTTGTTTATAACAGGGTACAATTACAGAAAGGAATAGTGGTTTATCCCAAAACGTGGCATGCGATTTTTTCATATTGCTCTCACCCTTACCCGATACACTTACTGGACAGCATTCGCACGGGCTCTCACCACGTAAAGTAGCAAAAGTAAAAGCAAAAGTAAAGCTGCACTAAAAATTGAGACATGAATCACCTGATAAAGTGATTGATGATAGATTACAATACCGCCAATTTGTATAAGGGCACAAATAGGAATTGCATAAGCAATAACTAACACACGAATAGAAAGTAAAAAGTTTGCTAACAAAAAGACCAGCGCATGAAGTGATATAAATATAGCAAACAATCCTAAATAAGGAGCTGCTTGTATATACTCAGCTTTCCCAAGAATAGTTAATATATATTGCGGAAAGAGAAAATACATTGCAGTTAACAAAATAGCACCTAATGAAACTAATCCAAAAGATGCATATAACAAATTACTTGTTTTACTCCCAGCTGCATACCGTTCAGTTGCAATTGGCAAAATAGCTGAAGCAACACCTGAAACACCGAAAAAAATTATCTTTCCCATGGTTGAAACACCTGAATAAAGTGAAGCAATATTGCCGTATACATTTTCTGGAAAATAATGTTTTACCAACAAGACATCTGTCGTATAAAAACTCGTGAGACCAAAAAGAATAAAAACCGTTGGTAATGTTAATCGTACAATTTCGTTTACATGAATAGGCATATGCTCAATACCTTTTATAAAACGCTTTAAAACAACCTTCACCGTAACAACTGTCACAATTGCTTCTGATAATATCAAGCTATACATTGCCCCGAGTAACCCCATCCCAGAAAGAGTAAGCGTTGCTGCAAAAAATAACCGGGAAAACATTTCCGTAATAGTGCTTAAAGAAAAAAGCTGAAAAGCAGACATGCCCTGCAAAATAGATCGCGCAACTGTGAGAAAAAAATAACCAATTGCCGCAATACCACCAATAATGACAAGCCATGGATTTGTAATATGGAGATAGGAATTTATCTGTGTATGGAAAAGAATAAGTATAACTAAAAATAGTATGCCCAAAATTACTAGACGCTTCATGAAATAGTAGTAAATGTATGACACCTTACCCAGCTCATTTTTTCCTTTCGCTTCCGCTACCATTGTCGTTATTGCGATTTGCAAAATGGTAGCAGGTACAATAAGTAAATTAATAACGGACTGCAGGGTAACTAGTGTTGCATAGTCTGAAGGTGACAACAAATGGACCATAAGGAAAATGTAAAAAAATGATCCCGCGTTCGCAAACATACCACCCACAGTCATCCAAATAGTTGCGTAGGTAAATTGGTTAGATCGTAATAAATTGTACGTTTTTTTGATCATCTTTATGCAATCCAATAGCCACGAGCAAAAAGTAACAGGCTTATTACTAGTAACAAACTAAAAAAGGTTAGTAAAATCACTTTTAGTATAGTAGATCGCATAAGACCAAGTACAATAAAACACGAAAAACAGAGAAGGACGTACCTTGGCATGGATGTGAGTGTGCCAGTGAGCGTTGGAGATATAAATACCAAGAAACTAAAGAGTACATACGATAAACGAGTTTTAAAAACTGATACAACCAGCAGTATACCAAAGAGAATAGTAGTCAAAAATTCATACAATGCATTAAAGAATGCTAACGAGGAAGGATTAACAGTAGCAAAGATCTTTATATATCGCCAAAATACTTGGGGTAATAAAACAATTGTATTGCTTCGGCCAGTATTAAAATCTGGTAATGCATGAAAGAAAAGGAATGGATCTTTATACTGATGCCATAAAAAGAACATGTAGCCAATAAGCCCTAGCGGTATGAGCAACAAAAAGAGTACCTTTTTCTCAGGTATTATTTTCTCGTTCTTCTTCCTTTGCTGTAAGTAATATTCCAGTAATAGTGCCGGTAGTAGAAAAATACCAGCAAATCGTGTTGCACTTGCAAAAATGCCCAACATAGCAGCTAACCACCATTTTTGTTTTCGTGCAAAATAAAATGAACTAATGACGAGAAAGAAAAATATGCCTTCTGTATATATTGCTCCAAAATAAAATGATGTCGGAAATAGCAGAAGAAACAAGCACACCCACCATATTTGCTGCTTACTATAATCAAGCTGCAATAGCTTCATTAAAAAATAAAATCCTAAAAAGAACGCGGTTGTAGAAAGAATAATACCTACGAGGAGATATTGACCAAAAAAGAAACTACCAATAGCACTAGTAAGTATAGGGTAAAAAGGAAAGAAAGCTTGTATAAAGTCAGCAACATACCCGCGCTCTGCTATGGTTAAGTAATGCACACCATCAAAATTACCCCACGACCAAATCCAATACGGTAACCCCGTTGGCGTCAGATAGTCAACAGCATAGGGAAATCTGTAGCCGAATGTTGGCAAAACAAGTGCGGACAAATAGGTAATGTAAAACAGTACAATACGCCATGAGAATAACAATAGAAATGTTTTTTTTATGTCCATTCTTTGGATGATCTACTATCGGCAGTATTGGTCAAATACACGTTGATACACAGCAACCGTCTCGTCTGCAAATCGCTTCCCTGTAAATTTACTTGCTTGTTCTATTCCTTTTTGGCTCAATTCATTTTGTAGGTCTGTACTGTGTAATACAGCCTCTAATCCTGCTGCTATACTTTCTATATCATCAGGATTAACAATGTACGTTGCGTCACCAATAACCTCTTTTAGAGAAGATCTATCCGAACTGATAACCGGTGTACCACATTGCATTGCTTCCAAAGGCGGCATACCAAAGCCTTCATAAAATGACGGGTGTACACAGGCCACTGCTAAATTATAGAGAGCTGTCATATCTTCATCGGGGACAAAACCAATAAGTTTTACTCTATTTTGTAACTCATGCTTTTCGATACTATTTTTTACCTCAATAACTTCGCGTTGATGCACATGTTCAAACACTTTCCCAACAAACACTAAAGAAGCTGTTGTATCGTGCATATGTGCAAATGCTTCCAGTAATCCCATAACATTTTTGTTGTAATTAATATCGCCAACATGTAAGAAAAATGTTTCAGGGAGATTATATTGCTCTCTTATTTTCCCTAAGGAATTTTTTGGCAATGGCTTTAACATGTCACTTACCGCCAAATACGCAACATAAATCTTTTCAGGATTAATATGCAAATACGTTGCAATATCTCGTTTAGAATGCTCTGAGTCTGTCAATACAGCTTTTACTCCTAATAGGGAAAATTGCTGCACCATTCGTTTTATATTACCTCGTATACCTGCGGGAAACTCGTTTGGATAAACCAAAGGAATAACATCATGAATTGTTACAATAGTTGGCTTTGTTTTTAGTATTGGGAGTGTTAAAAAAAATATATCGAAAAATGGATAATGAAGTATATCTGTTTGTTTTCCAGAAGCTAATATTTCTGGATAATGTTCCTGCAAAGCAGCCAATAGATATTTCGTATAATACCCAATACCTCGAACACTGTGACCAGAATGTAATGGAGACGTATCTATCGAAACTTTCATACTATTGCCAATCTGCTACATTAATTTCCCACTCACCTTTTTTAGATCGCTCCCAGTATTTAATATATACAACCATAAACCGTATGCCTGAAAAAAGAGCGAAAATAAATCCAGGAAACCCATCCACGTATCCTCTATGTCGAAGAAAAATGCTAAAAAAGGTAATGAATGGTTTGATCACAAAGTATTGCAATAAAGCAGGTTTTGCAACTGATACTTTACCAGCTATCATTTCCTGTGCTTCTAGTGTTGTGTACCGATTCCATCGGGTAAGGTATCTCGTAAATGATGGGTCAGCAAAATGAAGCAAGTCTTTTTGTAATACACCTACTTCCCCTTGCACTTCTGCCTGCTCATGTACTGTTTTGCATGGTAAGTGTGCTGTTCCCTTGCGATATAATCGTATTGTCGCATCAGGATATTGTCCACCTTTTTTTAAAAAATGACCGAGAAAATAATTAGAGCGTGGCATCCAAAATCCATTCTCTTTGGGGTTACGAGCTATTGTTTCTACTATTTCTTTCTGAAGTGGCTCAGATACCACCTCATCTGCATCAAGCTGCAATACCCAATCAGCAGTAGCGGCATCAATTGCTATGTTTTTATTAATATGAAACATGGGCTTATTATCTGTTGCAATAATTTTCTCAGTGTACTGTTTTGCAATTGCAACAGTAGTATCAGTACTATTACCATCTACAATAACAATCTCATCTGCCCATCCTTTTACCGAATCTAAAGTGCGAGCTAGATTTTTTTCTTCGTTATAAACTGCCAATACGACGGAAAGTGTTTGTTTCATGTTTTTATTATTTTAAACGCTGGTTTTCCATTCTGAAAGTAGATTGTCTTTACAATTCTTGGGTCATTGTCTGGAATTTCATCATTATCACCTACTACTAAGGCATTTTTCTGTAGTAAGTCTTCTTTATTTATAGCACGAAATTCGTAGTTGTCATAACTTGTTACTGTTGAGAAACCAAATTTGTCACGAGGCGTTAACTTAATTTGCTTCTGTATACTTTCTGGATCTTTTTTCGAATAGAACAAGAATAATATATATGGTTGATCATACCTATCAGTAACAACAATTTTACTAAATTGGTCTTTCTGTGACTCGAGATATGGCACAAGCTCATTAAAACCATAGTTGTTGGCAAGTGGTAAATGCTCAGGAATATGCACGTAATATTCATGCACATATTTTGCAAAATGATATGTATATAATAGAGCAACAACTACGACACAAACACCCATTAGTACTCTTCCCTTCGACTTTACGGCCTGAAAACTATAGTAAACACCAGTAGCTACTAACAATGTAAGAGGAATTACCATGTTCGCACTACGTAATGCATGTGGTGTTTGAAACGTAATGGCAGATGCACTCGGTGCTACTACCAACCAAAGAAGAACAACTCCTTTATGTTCAATATCCTTTTTCAACACAAAATAGATACCAAGCAGCAAGAAGAGTGCATCGACAACATACATAACACCCATTTCTGGAATATTATTGCGATCTATAATGTCACCATTAAAGAAGAGAAAGGAAGGTGTGTAGTGGTCTGAATAGTTTTTCAAAAAGTCTAGGCCATAGCCAATAACCTTATTATGGTAGACCTTTGCTGTCATACCGTCTGGATTATTGTGTTCTCCACGGGCTTCGTTAATCCCCCAAAATGGTCCAGTGTCAGAGAAAATTGAAACACCAGTAAACCGTGCATATCCAGATTTTGAAAAGAATGTGAGTAAAAGTGGAGCACCAATAATAACTGCTATCACGATTGGCAGAAGGAGGGATCTTTTTAAAGACCATAGTTTTTTATAATACAATGTAAGTAAACCAATACCAAGGAGTGGGACAATTATTTTTGGACTTTGGTATGTATAAACTGAGGCAATAAAGCTGATAAATGATGCATAAAACCATTTACTATTACCTAACCCTTTCAAAAATGCATACACACCAAGCGTAATAAAAAATGTTGCTACATTTACTTCCCACCCTCCTCTTGAAAAATGTAAATGCCATGGCGAAATAGCAAGAAAGAACGCTGCTAACAAACCAATCCATTCATTTGCAAAGATTTTTTTTGCTAAAAAATAGATGAGAACAACAGTAGCTACACCAAACAGCGCCGATGGTAGCCGTACTGCTAGCTCTGTAAGACCCATGCTCGCAACAAACGGTAAGACAATATAAAAATAAAGGGGCGCTTTATAATCGCCAAATGACTTAAAAACCAACGGCCAAGCCGCACCATGTTCATCATGACCAGTTTTTAATAAACTGTAGGCATTGTAACCAATAGCTGCCTCATCTGCATTAAATCCACCAGGATACCTTGTTAATGCATAAAGTCGTAAGCCTGCAGCCAACAATATAATGAAAAATAAAAGGACTAGTACTGACTTTTTCATATTATTTTGTTTTTACAATCTTAAACGCCGTTTTGCCATCGGCAAAGTATATTGTTTTCAACAATGAAGCACGAGGCTCTGACACTAAATCTTTTTCTGGTAATTCCTCTTCTGTTCCAACATAGAGCGTATTTGGCTTCGATCTGTCATTGGGCCAATAAATATGTCGGAAATGAAATGTACCAAATTGTTCAACCTCTCCGACATCAACACCACGTGTATTAGATAAATGTGCTTGTGCCTGGAACTGTTTTGGATCTATCCCTAAATAAAATAAGACATAAATATACGGCTCATTATAATCGGTTGTAAACACTACATTAGCTACATTTTTATATTCGTTTGATATGGCTAATACTGCTTCTTTATAACCAGTCAGCCAGTATTCACTCGTACGTTTCGGCATATGTATATAATATGCATCAAGGTAAAAAAGGAAATTGTATACATAGACTAGTGCAACAATCAGCAAGATACCTATACCAAGTTTCAGTTTGGAAAATGTTTTAATAAAGTACCACATTCCCAGCGCAATAATCGTATCGACTGCAAATACTAATTGTAGAGACCGCAACGCTTGCGTAGAGTCACGGCTTAATACAGCTGGAATTGGTGCTAGGAAAAGCCACAAAAAGAGCACTCCTTTTCTTTTGAACTGTGTTTTTGCAAGTACAAAAAAGCCAAGTACGTAAAATACAATATCTGGCCAGTAGCCATTTGCTATTCCTGGGGCATGGTGTCGTGGACTCGTGTCACCAGTCACAAACAAATACGCAGGTGTTACATAATTAATTTCCCGCTCAACTATTGCACGTAACCATTGTTCTGTCTGTGAATGAAATAATTTAAATTGTGCACTTGAGGAAGCTATATGGTCTTCGTTCGCAATGGCCATAGTATCAACATCAGAGCGTTTATAGGAAAATAAGCTCTGTACTACCAATCGCTGTCGTGCTTGCGGCTGTATGATAGTAAGCAGAAATGGAAATATAAACACTGTACCAACAACCAGCGCTATAAGATGTTCTTTTTTCAGTGGATAAATTTCCTTCCAGTAGAGTAGCAAAAGACCTCCACCTAAAAGTGGTACAAACAAACGACTACTTTGGTATGTATACAAAGAAAGAACAAACGCAACAACAGAAGGAATCATATAGAGAGGTTTTTCAAGTCCTTTTAGGAACAACCACAAACCCAAAAGGATTATGGTAAGTGCCATATCAGCTTCCCAAGCACCGCGCGAGAAATGAATATGCCAAGGAGAAAATGTAAGTACCCCAGCAGCAAGAATGCCCAGTGAGTCTTTTTCAGTTATTTTCCGTACGATAAAGAATGCAAGTACTATGGCAATCACACCAAAAAATGCATTAGGAAGTCGTACTGCAAATTCTGTTAACCCAAAAACGGCAACTGAAGGAATTGTTGCATACGCATATAACGCAGGCTTGTAATCCCCAAATGATTGTAACGTGAGCGGCAATTTAACACCATATTCATCTGCCCCTGTTTTTAACAACGAATAGGCATTATAGCCGAGTGCAGCTTCGTCCCATGTCAACCCAGGTGGATTTTCACCTAATTTATAGAGACGTAAAAATGCACCAACACAAACCAAGCAAAGCAGTACTATAAGTATTCTTTTAGTCATTGAAACATCCTCGAAGCGGTTGTTGCACTGTTATGTCACCACTACTTATTTTGGCTTTATTACTATCAATAGACAATAATGAAAATGCAAGATCGTTATTGAGAAAGTTAATCGTCGTAAGTGGTTGTAAAATTCTGGGATAATTTTTACCTGATGTTACAATTAAAATTTTCCCAACGTTTTGATCTACTAATTGTTTGACATGAGCCTGCAATTCCCAATCATTTACAAACTCATATTTATTGAACCTATCAACCCAAGCATGATTTGACTGCATATAACGAGCTAAATGTGAATCATTGTTGTACGTTGTCGGGTTGTAGGCTTGGAAAAAAAGAAGAAAAATATGAGGTTCACCATAGCGTTTTGTCATTACTATACGATCATAGTCTTGTTGATGCGCCGTAATATACTGCACAACTTCTTTTTCACCATACTGCCATGAGCATGAATACTGTACAGGATAGGAATAAGCATACGTTTGGTAATATTTCCCAGCCTGCAGCATAACAGCAGTTACTAGTAAAATAGTAAACCCATATGCTAATGCTCGTTGCCGGAGTAGTAAGTTCCTTATTGTCTCAAAAAAACCTATACCAACCACAAGTTCAATGGGTAAAAACATAAACAATGATCGTAGTACATGCGGTGTTTCCCTTGTAATTGCTGCTGGTAATGGTGCTAGCAGTATCCAAGCAAGAAGTACAAAACCCAATCGTTGTCTTTTCATCAGGACCATAAACGTGCCGACAAGGAACAGTGGTAAATCAATAACATACAATAATCCGTAATTGGGCAAACTAAATTGATACTGTGTACCACCTTTAACAAATAAAAACTCGGGAGAAAAGTATACCATATAATTCTTTGCCGTCTCGCTCACAAAGTATGTTACTTTGTTATAGACAATCTTCTTATACTGGCCCGGTAATGCAGAGCTCCCCCGCATTTCATTAATACGATTTATGCCACCCTGGTCTAATAAGGTAACAGAAACATATCTTGCAGACCCTTCTTTGAGTGAAACTGGAATAGAAAGCATAAATATACTAAAAAAGAATAGGAAGGAAATAATACTTATCCGCTTTAGTTCCCATAAACGTTTCCAATAGATAATTATCAGGACCATCAGAAATAGCGGTACAAAAACTCGAGCACTGTTATATGTAAAAACGGCAAAAAGAAATGAAACAATACTCGGCAATAAAAGCCATGACTTATGCATAACACCTTCTAAGAAAAGGTAGACACCAAGGGCAATAAAGAAAAGTGCAAGGTTTGCTTCAAGTGCAATTCTTGATACAAAAAAATGCCATGGAGCGACTGCAACTAATAAACCACTAAAAAATGCCGCATATCGTTTTTGCGTTATACGATAAACAATAAGATAGGTAAGAACCACCGTAAGAACACCAAAAAAGGCAGAAGCTGCACGGGTGCCAAGTTCATTCAATCCGAATACAGCAATAAAGGGGACACTCGTATAAATATACCCTGGCAATTTATATTCGCCAAATGCTTGAAAGCTTATAGGAAAAACCTTCCCCCATTCATCATGACCTGTCTGTAAAATAGAATAGGCATTATATCCTAACGATGCTTCATCCCAGTTAAGCGATGGGGGATTCTGTGCTAGTCCCCAAAAATAAAGAAATGAAGCAAGTAAGGTGATTATAAGTAGGTCAATAAAGAACGCATGCTTTCGTATTGCAGCAGCCATACTGTTTATTGTAGCAAATAAAACACTAAAATTTGTTATTCTGACGTTATGGTAGGCGCAGTAACAAAAATAAATGCTGGAGTGCCATTTGGATATGAAATTTTATGGATTATATTTTTATTTGCCTGCAATTCCTCTGCCGTACCAACATACAGTGTTTTCTCTTGTGCTATAAGACCTCGTGGTATTTCCATAAACTCATACTTGCCGATCCCATAATTTCCCAGCTGATCAAGAAATGGTTTGCCTTCTTTTTCATATTGGAGAAAACCTGGTGATGCTTGCTGAAATGATTGTGGTGCAATTGGTAAATAAAATGCAAGAAACGCTTGTGGTTCCGACAACATTCTACTCACAACAATATGATCATATTCACCGTCATGCTGCTTAATATACGTTACGGCTTCTTGCCAACCATAATGCATATCACCAGCACGCACAGAAGGTGCATGATACAGGTAATTTTCTAAAAAGAAACTGAAAAAGAAAAGTGGCACAACAACTAGCGCTACCCGAAAAACGTTTAGCCGCATTGGCCATCTAGTTTTTGCCTGATCATAAAGGAAGAGTATCCCTATTGCACTAATAATTTGCCATGCCGGCATTGCCACTGCCTCTCGGTTTCCAGCCATAAAACCCTTGGCCAGTGCAGCTGGAATTGGTGCGATAAGTAACCAAAAGCAAAGGAATTTTAAGTAATCATATTTTTTTGTTACAAGCAAATAAAGAGCTGAGGCTATAGTTGCAATCTCAAATAGATACAATACGCCTCTACCTGGAACCATACCGTAGGTGCCTTCTGGTGGTCCGCTTGTAAATAAATATTCAAATGAGAAATAAGAAAGATAATTATTAGTAAATGTCGAGATAATATACAAAATCTTATTTGAAAATACCCTTGCAATACTATCTGGTAAACCCAAATTCACGGCTTCAAACCGTCGATCTGCCACAGCACCCCAACCCCCTGTCGGGTGAAAAATGACAACATCAGAAGCCCTTGAACCTGCACCTGCAAAAAATGTTGCAAAAACAATTACAGCAAATATACCTAATAATATTGTTGGACCATATAGTTTACTTTTCAGCATACGTAAAGCGTCTCTTTTCCAATAGATAAGCCCAAGAATGATAAGCGGGGTAATGATGCGTGAGGAATGATATGAAAAGGTATTTAAAATAAAGAAAATACTAGAAAGCCATAAAAATCGTGGTTTTTCAAGCCCAAGTAAAAAGAAGTAAATACCTGCTGTTAAAAGGCTTGTCGTTAAATTCGCTTCAAATGCACCTCTTGAAAGCGGCAAATGCCACGGCGAAACAGCTAAAAGAAAAGCCGCCATCAATCCAATTCGTTCATCCTGTGTCAATTTTCGTGCCAAAAGGTATGTAAAAAGTACTGCTATTGTGCCAAATAATGCAGAAGGAAAACGAACCGCAAACTCTGTTAGACCAAAAATTGCAATTGAAGGAATTGTAAGATATGTATAAAGTGGTGGTTTAAAATCACCAAATGATCGTAAATTTAATGGTAAAAACTTTCCCCATTCATCATGGCCTGTCTGTAAAATTGAATAGGCCGTATATCCCTGCGCCGCTTCATCTGCAGTAAAACCAGTTGGATAGGTTTGTAATGCAATAATACGCAGCAGGAATGCTGTAACAACGATACAACCAATTAACCAATATTTTCGTCCCATAACTTCACTTATTTAATACAAACACCACACACCATGCAATAACAATTTACTGTTTTGTCACTACATAGTATATGGGTAATCCATAAGGATCTAATGATGCATGGACAACTTTTATACCAGCTGGAGGATCTTTGCGCCAATCCCAATCGCCACCTACATCATATTGTTGTGAGACTAAATAGGCTGTCTTTGCGTCGAGTAACTGCGAAAATGGCATTTTCTTCCCGACATCGTTTAGGGAGACAAAGTAAAACTTATCGAATGAAAATCCATCAAATCCTGGTACTATGTTTGGTTTCGATTGATCGGAACTAAACTGCTTCTGGAACTTTGCAGGATTATATGCAAACCAGAAAAGTGTTCTACCAAGCAATGGGTCACCACGATTGGTAATATATATTTTCCCATATTCATTTTGATGTTCTTTTAGGTACGTTAAGCTATCTTTATACCCATATTGCCAAAATTTATATCCATCAACCGGATTATGCTGATAATACTGATGTACATATAACAAAAAGTTACACGCACCAACCATCATTATTATTCCAAGGACCAATTTTGCCGAAAACATCTTTTTTGACTGATCGTATATAAAGACTAATCCAAAAGCACACAATAGTACGATTGGTAAATTTAGCAAAAATAATCGTGTTGCCTGTGTACCCCCTTCTATAGTCAAAGCTGAAGGAATTGGCGTAAGCACAACTAACGGTACGAGTATCTTTAGAGCTTCAGTATGCAATTTAATTGCACTGTATATACCCATTACAAGCAAAATTGCCATAAAGAGGTAGAATTCACCCATTCCACCAACCGATTGTCGAGGATTTGGGTCACCTTGCAAAAACAAAAATTGTGTTGAAAATGAAGAAAGGTAGTTGGTCACAAATGCATTGGTGATAGCAAGTGGTCTATTATGTGCAAGTTTCTCAGCTGTATCCTTGAGTGTCCCTGCAAAAGGAGAATCTGGGGGAAAAACCGGCACATTACGCTGTTGTTCTATAAGATTTATCGCTTGCTGAGGATTACTGGCAATTGAAATATGCGTAAAGCGTTCCCCTGTTCTTCCTTGTAGCGAATGGTAGGCAAATGGCAAAAGGAGTACAATAAAAAGCCCTGTAGCAAATAGAAGATATTTTCGAGGTATTTGCAAAAATTGTTCCTTATATAAAATTGCAACAAAAAGTAAAAATATGGGAACAAAAAGGGTCGCGATGGAATAGGTGTATATCATCATTGCAAAGGCAAATGCAGCAGCAAAAAGCCACTTCGTATTTCTGAAGCTCTTAAAAATACTTAGTAGTCCAAGTAATAAAAGGCTTAGTAACAAGGTAACTTCATATGATGTCCGAGAATATTGTATATGCCAAGGTGTTATTGCAAGCAAAAACGCAGCGACTAATGCAATGCCACGACGTTTTGTTAGCTCAAAAGTAAAAAGATAAAGAAGCCAAATACTAATAACGCCAAAAAGTACTGGTGTTAAACGAACACCCCATTCATTCAAACCAAATAGAACAACTGTTGGAACAGAAACATACATGAGGAGAGGGGCTCGCCATTCACTAAACGAATGAATATAGGTAGGTAATAAATCCCCTCTATAATCTCGTGCTGTATGAGCTAACGAATATGCATGCAAACCTACATCTATTTCGTCCCCAAAAAGTTCTGGAGGAAATTTATTCAAAGCAAAAACACGAAGTGCAAAACTAAAAAAAAGTATGCCGATTAAAATAACTGTAAATTTATTTACTCTTGATTGCTTTTCTTCCATAACTTTAGCCACTTTTGTCCAGTATACAAAATAAAGGTTATAAGGTAATACTGAAAAGTACCAAAATAGATACGCGCGCTTTTTTTATTCTGTTTATACGCCCAATCGCCAGCCTTACTAGCAGAAGCACCATGTGCATGAATAACCCTCGCACCTGGAATATAGTAAATTTTCTTACCAATTCTTTTCATTCTCCTACACAAATCTATGTCTTCATAATAAAGAAAAAATGATTCGTTAAATAGCATGCCAAGTTGTTCGATCGTATTACGTGAGAGCAATATAGCAGCTCCTACCACCGCTTCTACCTCTGTGGCATTTGCAGTTTTTGGATAATATTTCGAATACGAACCATCTTTTCCTAGAAAAAATTCTTGTATTGCTCGAGAAATCGTTGGCAGATTGTAACAAGATGCTTGTATAGTTCCGTCTTCAAATAATAATTGCGGCGCTGCAATCCCGCAGTCTTGTGTGCTTTTATAAAATGACAAAAGATTTTGCAATACATCTTCAGTAAGTCGTGCGTCTGGATTTAACAAGAAAATGTAGTCTCCACCTGCTCGTTCAAAAGCTTGATTATTTGCTTTCCCAAAACCTACATTTTTCTCGTTTTCTATAAATTGTATTTTACTTTCAGCTTGGAGCTTTTTTAGTGCATCAGTACTCCCATCAGTAGACGCATTATCGACAACAATAATTTCTAGGGAAAAATCTTGTGCTTTTACGTCCAAAAGAGAGTCAATACACAGCGTAATTAAATCTTTTGTATTGTAATTAACAATAAGTACAGAAATTCTAGGCATACATTTATTGTAAGGTCTTGCGTAGATAATTGCTATGATGGCACAATACAATCAGTGAAGATATTACTTATCATAGTTTCTCTAGCTCTTCTTATCCGATTAGCCTTAGTATTGCCCGTTTACCATGGCGATATGTATAACCATATAGTATGGGCAAAATATGCGCTTCAATATGGACTACACAATATTTACGATGTTGAATTTAACTTACTCACAGCCTCAAAGATTAATCAACCACCAGGCACCATTTTTATCTTCTTGCTCATGCGCATTGCATACAAAGTAGCTGAAAAAGGTATCTACATACTCAATAATAATCTTCATCTTTTTTCTGTAGACTATCTTCCATTTTATCTGGAGACAAAGGTATATCCTGCTTTTTTAAAACTACCTGCAGTTGCAGGAGATATTGGCATCGGGATACTTATCTATAAAATTGCTTCTATGTACGCAAAGAAAAAACAGGCGCTTCTAGCATCGACATTTTATTTGTTTAACCCTATTACGTTTTACAATAGTGCATGGTGGGGACAAACAGACGCAACCATAAACTTTTTTGGCGTTCTTGCGTTTTATTTTCTGCTTAAAAAGAAACTATTTGGAGCCATTACTGCAATTGCGATATCCTTTTTTATTAAAGCCTCACTGACCGTTTTTCTGCCGATTTACATTGTTATGTTATTTAGACAACGTTATTCGATTACAAAAATTATTCTCTATTCATTAATCGTAATAGCTACAATTTTCGTTATTACACTTCCATTTCATGATATTAGTGACCCCCTCTGGTTCTTTAGAATCTATATTAATCAAGTACTCTTTGGAACACTTGGAAATCTCAATGAAAATGCATTCAATATTTGGGCATTACTATTTGGCATTCAACCACCGCATCCGGCCTATACACCAGTCTTCGGTGTACCAGCTTCATTCATTGGATATATCCTCTATTTCTCAAGCGTTGCACTTATTACCGCAAGATTTATTAAAAGTAAATTTACGATCGAAAATGCACTTCTTTCATTTATTTTAAGCGCAGGAAGTTCTTACTTCTTTTTAACAGCAATACATGAACGATATCTTTTTCCAATTTTTCCAATGCTTGCATTACTTTTGGCATTTAGATCAAAACTGAAAAGTTTATATATCGAAATATCTGCAATACATTTAGTTAACTTATATTACCTTTGGTGGGTACCAGAAATTCCATACATGCGCATGTACTTAGGAAACAAAGGGGTGATTAATACACTCATTGTAGGATTGTTAGTATTTTTTGGTCTTCTAGCCTACTTCCTCCTCAAATGGCCAAAAGATCTTCCCCAGCATGAAATTGAGGTCAATTAAGCATCTCCGTGATCTTCAAAAAATTCACGTAATGCAGCTTCCTCACGTAGCACATGACTACTTCCCATAACCACCATTACTCGATCATATTTCTGAACATTTTCAGCTATTTTCTCCACGACATATGCGTCACGGAAAATAGCTTCATCATTAAACATTTGTCTTAACTTATCAATTTCAGTCTGATGTAAGTTTGCATTTAAATCATGACCTGTCACACGCTTTACCTCTTCTGCAATAATACTATTATTCCACTGCCGACCATCTTGGCGGTGTAACATAGGTAACAAACTACTAAACTGCTTTTCTCTTACAAATTCTAAGAAATCATTTTTTATTTGCTCATCTATCAATGCTATGTTTCTAGTTTTTTGTTCATCCGTCATACTCGAGTTACGCCTTATTGCTTCAGCAACATTGTTAATTTGTCTCACAATATCATATACACCAATCTCTTCATTTGTATTTCCACGATCTTGAAATGATTTAATGAGTGCATCATTTGGCATATCTGTACTTTCTAATACAATTGATTTTTCACCTTCACCTAAATTTGCATTGTATTGTTGCACCAAATAATTCATGAATGATTTTTCACCAAATGCATATGCCTGATTAATGTCAGTAATTGGAAAATTACTTACAGGACCTTCATATAGCACAACTTGAGGTTTTGTCTCGTCAAATTGTTTTTCCAGTTCTTCAAATTGAGGATTACTACTATCATTCGTATGTTCAACAGCAGTATATTGGAGCACTTTCTCACCACTTTTTAAGTGGATACTAAAGTCTCTGGCCGGTATCGGCCTTTTACCTTCTTGCTGGAATGGACCGTATTTTTTAGGTCCATAATCGTCTTCGGATGTAATATTCGGCCATCCATTAGGCAATTTATTACCCTTTAATGTCTGACCTACCCGTCTTCCGGCAAATACCTCAAGGGTTCTTCTGGGATCATTTGTGTCTATATCTAGAGCATTATTAGCTTGATAATTTGTGTCTTGATCTACCATCTTTTCTACTTGGACTGCATCTGTTTCATCCATACTTATTTTCTATTATACATTTCGTATATTTTTCAATCGCAAGTATAAAGCAGACAA
>JADMIO011189642.1_pt1 | contig 29907 bp, 27 predicted proteins | sample 8958161 | NCBI WGS metagenome assembly JADMIO01 (sample SAMN16585339, study PRJNA669376) | soil metagenome | isolation source: Crop rotation soil | place: USA: Cullars Rotation, Alabama | collected 2011 | reverse complement strand
CGCGACAACTTGTCCACGTGGAATTCTAAGCTTAGGATCCCAATGTGCTGGAAAGGCCGTATGTACAACGACGTGCAGACGCTCACCTCGGTTCGTGACGAGCTGCAGGAATGGCGACACCGGCTGCATACGCTGAGCGCCTCGGGCGAAATCAGCTCCGCGGCACCGGCGGAATTGACGTCGATTACCGAAGTCATCGCCGAGCATCTCGATCGGGTGATTGGCGCCCTTGATCAGGACGAGACGGATTTTTCGGACATCAGCTCGCACCTCCAACAACAGGTCAACGACCTTCGCCTGGTCTCGCTGGAGACCACCTTCCGCCGGCTGGCGCGGCCCGTTCGCGATGCCGCGCAGCAGGCGGGGAAACAAGTGGAGCTGGAGCTGCGTGGGGGCGATGTCGCACTCAACCGCCAGGCAACCGAATCGTTATACGCGCCGCTCCTTCACCTGGTCCGCAACGCCGTCGCGCACGGCATCGAGGATCCGGCGGCGCGCGAAGCCGCTGGTAAGCCGCGCGGCGGTGTCATCCGGGTAAGCGCCGCGGTCGAGCCTGATCGCGTGGTCCTCACCGTCGCCGACGACGGTGCCGGCCTCAACTTCGAAGCGATTCGCGCGCGCGCCGTGCAGCGAGGGATGATCGCGGCCGACGCCGTCCCGGATCGGGACGCCCTGACAGCCGCCGTTTTCCAGCCCGGCTTTACGACGGAGAAAAACGTCAACGACCTTTCCGGCCGTGGCGTCGGCATGGACGTCGTCAAAGCGGAAGTCGAAGCGCTGGAGGGCCGCATCGAAGTCGATTCCGTCGATGGTCAGGGACTCACGATTCGGCTGGTATTTCCGATCAAGAGCGAACACGAGGAGTATCCGCCGCTCGCGATCGAGCGCACCTGACCGTCACGATTCGCGGTCGTTCTCCGCGATCTCCTCGATCAGCAGCGTGGGTATTCCAGCCGGCGCGGAGCGCACGGTGGCCACGACGGTCCCGTGTTTACGGCCGGGCCGAATTTCACTGATGTCCATGCCGGCCGTAATCAACCGCGCGCGCGTACTGCCGAGATCATCGACACGATAGGCGAGACCCCAGAGCTGATCGTCGCCAGGGGCCGCGCCGCTGGTTGCTTGCGCGCTGCCCGCGAACTCGATCGTCACCCCACCGCTGCGAAAGAACAGGAGGCGAACCCCGCGCGCCGGAAATACTCGATCGAGCGCGAGGCGCAGGCCAAAGTCATCGCGCCAGCGCACAATCGCACGATCGAGATCCGACGAATGGACCACAATGTGATCAATCGCCCGGACGCTGCCGACGATCGGCAGCGGGGGCGGAAGAGGCTGCGGGGAATCGAACAGTACGTGAATGCCGTGCGCCATGGCCTCGCCGCACTCTCCGTCCCGGACAAACCGAAGTGACTCCAATCGACCGGTGCCGGCGCGCAACTCCACCGCGCCGCGGTCCAGCTGCAAACGCCAGCCGCGTTCACACAGCGTCGCCGGGATGCCTAACAGTGTCTCCAGCGCTCCCTTCGTCGCTTCGATATCCGGCACACCCAGCTGTACACTGTCGAAGATCACCGGTGCGATGAACTACGGCCCGGCGCGCCTTGTCAACCTATGCGCAAAGGCTGGTGTCCGCTGGCGCGGGCGGAAGCGTTCTGCCACAAAATATCCATGCGGAAATGGGTTCGCGTTCTGCTGGCGCTGGTCGCCGTCGCCCCTGTCACCGCGGCGAATGGCGTGAGCGACTCCCGCGGCGAATTTGCCTCGGGCTGCTATCATGGCACCGGCACCGGCCATCGGTTGGTGCCGGTGCCGTTCCAACCCGCCATCGTGCTGATCAAGCGGACCGATACCCGCACGATGGTCTGGAAAAGCGATCGCTTCACCACCGACACACAGAGTCCTTCCGAGCGCGTCGGTCCGGTACCGGACGCGATCCTCACCTTCACGCCCTCCGGCTTTCTCGTCGGCACATCCGATTTCGTCAACAGCGCCCACGATGAGTTTTGCTGGTATGCCTGGCGAACCGGCACTCACATCAAGACCGGCAGCTACCTCGGGGACGGCACCGCGCTGCGCGACATCACCGGTCTGGGTTTCGCTCCCGACATCGTCATCGTGCAGCGCGACCAGGTGCGGCGCGCGCGCATTCGGTTGACCTCCACCGCGCCGCTGGATCGCAATGCCCCGCCGTGGTCGGATCTCGCAGCCGCCGGCGGGCACCGCATTGTGGCGCTGCTGCCGGACGGCTTTCGAGTTAGTGACGACGGCGATACCAACGAAGCCGGAGGCACGTATTATTGGCTCGCGTTCAAAGCCGAGGCGAATTTCCTCACGACCGGCGCCTACACGGGCGATGGCCTGGCGACACAAACAATCGCGGTCCCTGACTGTGACGTACGATACCTCTACGTCTGGGGCGATATCGTCGACAACACGACCGACAAGGGTCGCGAGCGCAGTCGGGCGCAACCGCGCGACTGGACGCAAAGCCTCTTGAGCGAGCCCGATACGACCGGCAGCATCACCGCCCTCGATAATCGCTCTTTTACTGCCGGTCCGTTGTCGAATGTCGCGGGCCGGAACTACTATTACTGGGCAATGTGCACGCAGACCACGGTCTGCCCGGGCGACTGCGGCGACACGCGCCACGTCACGATCGCCGATGTGATCAACGGCGTGAACATCGCCCTCGGTCGCGCGCCCCTGACTACGTGTCGCACGTTCGATGCGGACGGGGACGCCACGGTTTCCGTCGACGAGCTCATTGCCGCGGTCAACAGCACTCTGCACGGCTGTCAATGAAAGGAGTCGCGAATGCATTCCAAATTCACCGCTCTGAACGACGCGCTCTATGCCTACCTCGTCGACCACGGTCATAATGCGGATCCGGTGCTCGGCGAGCTCATCGAGGAAACGGAACGCCTCGGCGGCATCGCACTGATGCAGATCGCGCCCGAGCAAGGGACACTCTTGACGCTGTTGACGCGGGCCATCGGAGCGCGGGCCGCCATCGAGGTCGGGACGTTCACCGGCTACAGCGGCATCTGCATCGCGCGCGGGTTACCCAAAGACGGCCGCTTGATTTGTTGCGACGTCAGTGAGGACTGGACCGCGATGGCGCGCCGCTATTTCGCCAAAGCCGCCGTTGCGGATCGTATCGAGTTGAAGATTGCGCCGGCGATCGAAACCATTACGGCGCTCCCTGCATCGACGGTGTTCGATCTGGCATTCATCGATGCGGACAAAGTCTCGTACCGCGCCTATTATGACGCCTTACTCCCCCGCATGCGTCCGAACGGTTTGATTCTCTTCGATAACGTTTTGTGGAGTGGTCAGGTGATCGAGACCAGCAACACCGGCGAGGACGTGCGCGCGATCCGCGATCTCAACGACTACATCGCGCAAGACCGCCGTGTGCAGGCGGTGATGATCTCAGTTGCAGACGGATTGACCATCGTGCGGCGGCGCGGGCCTGACGAATAAAAGGCGTTCAAAGGGCTCCGCGTTCACGATAATCGCCGCCAATCCACAATCGAGCTCCGCCGCGCATCCGGCTGGCATTGCGGACAGAACACCGCGTCGTCCGCGTGCACGCGTGCCCGGCGCAGTGTAGCGCCGCAGCGGCGGCAGGGTTGGCCGGCGCGGCCGCGGACGTTCAAAAACTCGCGCAGCTTTTCGTCCATCGGCGGCTTTCGTTCGGCAATGATCCGACTCGCGTCGGCGAGCACTTTGACGATCGCATCATGCAACCGGTCCAGCTCGTCCGCCGAGAGGGCGCGCACCATGGTCTTGGGATGCAATTGCGCTTCCCACAAGACCTCGTCCGCATAGGCATTCCCCATGGCGTCGAGGGCACGTTTGTCCATGAGGAAGATCTTCACTTGATCGCGCCGGCCGCGGGCCAGCTGGCGAAAGGCATCATGAGTGAACTGTCGCGTGTCGAGGACATCCACGCCGATCTCCGACATCCCCGGCACGAGATGCGCCGCATCGGGTGGGATCAAGTAGATTTTCCCCATCTGCACATCGTCGCGATACCGCAGCTCACGACCGTCCGTCAGCCGGATGCCTAACGCGAGGTCGCCCTCGCCGCGCTTGCGTGCCGGGCCGATGCTGAAGCGGCCGGCCAGCATCGGCGATACCACCATCTCGACATCGCGGGGCTCGAGCTGGAACCGCACGAAATGCGCGTGGCGCGTCACGGCAACAAACTGATGCCCGATCAGCAGCGCATCCGGCGGCGCATCGATCAAGGCGCGCAGGACCACCGGCTTCATCAATCGGATGGCGTCGATGGAGGCGCCGCGCAGCTCCCGATCGAGAATCGGCACCACGTAGTCGAGATCGGGTCTTTCCGGCATCAGCCGCCCTCGCGCCGATCACCGCGTCGGGCGGCGTGTCATCTGTTTCATGGTCGTCGCATTCATCACGCCGTAATTGGCGTAGCAGTTGTTGAAGATCGCGTGCACGGTGCGCGCATCGAGCTCCGTCAAACGCTCACGCCAGTCCGCCAGCTCGCGCTCGCTATAGAGATAGCGATAGCGCTCCGCGGCCGAGAGACCTTTCTTCGTCCAGTTCTCCGCGTTGTGGCCGTGGAATCGCACATACGCCTCGTCGGCGGTCGCGACACACACCGGCGGGACGGCATCGGCTACCTGCGGTTCATCGACGATCACGTAACTCGAACCAAGGTCGCGCAGCAGGTCGAACGTCCGCGCCCGGCGCGGCTCCGCCAGCCAACTCTGGTGCCGGAACTCGACCGCCAAACGATCATCCGGCAGCTGCCGGCGGCACGCCTCGATGATCCGTACATTGCCGCGCGTCGCGGTAAACCAGCGCGGGAACTGGAACACCAGATGTCCCAGCTTGCCGGCCGCGCGTAATGGCTGCAGCGCGGAACGAAACATTTGGAATGCGAGATCGAGCACCTCCGGCCGCGCCGCGGTCAGCCGATTTTTCGCCAACTCGTCCGGGGTGAGCAGATCCTTGATCACCCGCGGCAGACGCTTGGTATCGGCGCCATGCGTCGTGAGCAGCGCGAAGGCTTTGATATGGAAGACAAAATTGTCCGGGGTTCGGTCGGCCCAGACCGTCGCGTTTCGTTCAGCCGGCAGCGCGTAATAGGTCGAATCGACCTCCACCGTGTCGAACTGCTCGGCATAGAACCGCAGGCGATCTTCCGGACTGCGCAGATCGGGCGGATAGAACGCACCACTCGCAATCAACGTGGGGTCCGTCCAGGAAGCCGTTCCGATCCGTAACTCGGGAGGCACGCTGCAGCCTAATCACAGAATGGCGGTTCGTGCAGCCCGGGCGCGGCGGCGCGCGAAACCGACACCGCAATGAATGGCTTGACCAGCCCATGAACAAGGCGGATGTTGGATAGTTGAGCGAACCGCAGTGGCCGAGCATACGAATCGACTGATCGACGAATCCAGCCCGTATCTTCGCCAGCACGCCCACAATCCGGTCGATTGGTATCCCTGGGGCGAAGAAGCATTGACGCGCGCCCGGCAGGAGAACAAGCCCATCCTGCTGAGCATTGGCTATTCCGCATGTCACTGGTGCCACGTCATGGCGCACGAATCGTTCGAGGACGAACAAACCGCGCTGGTCATGAACGAGCACTTCGTCAGCATCAAGGTCGACCGCGAGGAACGGCCCGACATCGACCATATCTACATGAGCGCGGTGCAGATGCTGACGGGGCGGGGTGGCTGGCCGTTGACGGTTTTCCTCACGCCTGAAGGCAAGCCGTTTTTTGGCGGAACGTATTATCCGCCGGAAGACCGGTACAATATGCCGGCCTTTCGCAAAGTCCTGCTCGCCGCGGTCAAGGCGTACCACGAAAAACGTGAAGAGATTGATAACACCGTCGGCCAGTTAATGGCGGGGTTCATGCGGTCCGAGCAGTTCGCCGCAGCCGATATCCCGACTGCCGCTGACGTCACGCAAGCCGCCGCTCAGCTGGCACGCGCCTACGATGAGCAGTACGGCGGGCTCGGCCAGGCGCCGAAATTTCCGAACGCGTCCGTGTTCGAGCTGTTCCTGCGGGCGCACCGCAATTCCGGTGATCAACGCGCGCTCGACATGGTGCTCAATACGCTCCGTCATATGGCGGATGGTGGCATCTACGATCAACTCGGCGGCGGCTTTCACCGGTATTCGGTCGATCAACGGTGGTTGGTGCCGCACTTCGAGAAGATGCTCTACGACAACGCGCAACTCGTGCCGCTGTACCTCTCTGCCTATCAGCTGACCGGTGATCTCTACTTCGCCACCGTGGCACGCGAGACGCTCGATTACGTCGTGCGCGAGATGCGCGCACCGGCGGGCGGTTTCTACTCGACCCAAGATGCCGACAGCGAAGGGGTGGAAGGGAAGTTCTACGTCTGGGACGAGGCGGAAGTGCGCCACCTGCTCGGCGACGAGGTGGCCGCGATTGTTTGCCGGTACTGGGACATCAGCGCGGAGGGAAATTTCGAGCACCACAACATTCTGCATGTGACGCTCGAGATGGAACAGCTCGCCCGCATGTTCGACCGCGATGTCGGCGAGCTGCGCCTCATGCTCGGCGAGGCTCGCGCCAAGCTGTTTGCCGTCCGCGCCCGCCGCCCCAAACCCATGCGCGACGAGAAGATTCTGACGGCATGGAACGGGTTGATGATCAGCGCTTTCGCACGCTCGGCTGAGCTCTTTCAGGAAGAAGGCGATCGAAAAGCGGCGCTGGAAGGGATCGCCTTCGTGCAGCGGCATTTGCAAAACGGTGATCGCCTGCTCAGCACGTACAAAGACGGCACGGCGCGGCTGAACGGCTATCTCGACGATTACGCTTTTTTTGTGGCCGCGCTCCTCGATGTATTCGAAGCGGTGCAGGATCGCACGCATCTCGATCAGGCGGTGTTGTTGACCGACGCGATGATCCGCCACTTCTGGGACGCGCAAGCCGGTGGCTTCTTCTTCACCAGCGACGACCACGAAGCGCTGATCGTCCGCAGCAAGCCCGCCTTCGATGGATCGATTCCGTCGGGCAACTCGGTCGCACTCCGGAATCTGCTCCGCCTGTACCATTACACCGGCCAATCGACGTATCTGGATCGCGCCGAAGCGACCCTGCGACTCTTCGCCGGACCCATGCGGGCGCAACCGTTCGCCTTCGCCAATACGCTGTGTGCCGTCGACTTCTATACCCAGCGCCCGTATGAGATCGTCGCGATCGCCACGCCTAATGACGCCGGCACAATCCTGCTCGAGCAAATTCGCCGCATGTATCTGCCCAACCGCACCCTGATGATCGTCGATCCGTCGCAGCAGGAGCACCTACCAGCGGCGGTCAAAGACAAGGGGCAGATCGACGGTAATACGACCGTGTACGTCTGCCGCAACATGACCTGCTCGCCGCCGGCGACGACGTGGTTGGAGCTCGAACCGCTGCTGCGCCCGGACCGCCCTGCCGGCAGTTGACGGTCCCGATCCTTCTCCTCGCGGCATTCGCGGCGCGACGATTCCCCCGCCGCCGGCCACCGAGTTTCTCCGGATCGGAGTGTCCGCTTATCTGCTACAATGCTGGGCATGTCAGCGAAATCGATTCGGGTGAGCTCTGATCCCCCTGTGGCGGTCAATCGGGCGCAAGCGTATACAGACGAAATCATTGCAACGGCTCGCGAGCTGCTCGCCGATGGCGCCAGTATCGGTGACCTCAAGATCGTCAGTACGAGCATCAAGGAAATCCGCAACGCCTTCAAAGTCTTCGCGCCCTACCGGCACATTCGAAAGGTCAGCACGTTCGGCTCCGCGCGTTCACAATCGGGCGATCCGGCGTTTCGGCTCGCCGAGCGATTCGGCACCCTGATTGCCGATGCGGGCTTCATGGTGATCACCGGGGCCGGTCCGGGGGTGATGGAGGCGTGCCAGCGCGGCGCCGGGCGCGAGCGCAGCTTCGGCATCAATATCCGCCTGCCGTTTGAGCAGGGCGCCAATCACATTATCGAAGGCGATCCGAAGCTAATGTCCTTCAAGTACTTCTTCGCCCGCAAACTGCTGTTTATCAAAGAGGCCCATGCGGCCGCTTTTTTTCCGGGCGGTTTCGGAACGCACGATGAGGGATTCGAAACGCTCACGCTGCTGCAGACCGGCAAAAGCAAGCCGATGCCGGCGGTGTTCGTTGACGTCCCCGGCGGCACCTATTGGAAGACGTGGCAGCGCTACGTTGAAGACCATATCCTGCGCCGCGGCATGATCTCGCCGGAAGACCTGGCGCTCTACAAAGTGACCGATAACGTCGAAGCCGCGGTGGCGGAAATCACCAACTTTTACCGCGTCTACCACTCCTCGCGTTACGTCCGCGATTTACTCGTCATCCGCGTGCAGCGCCGGCTTCCCGACGCACTCGTGGAAGAACTGGCGGACGAGTTCCGCGATATCATGACCGTTGCCGGCCTTACCCAGCGCCGGGCATTCCCGGTCGAGCGCGACGAGCCAGATATCTTTGATCTGCCGCGGCTGGTGCTGTCGTTCAACCGCTTCAACTTCGGGCGCTTGCGATCGATGATCGATCGCATCAACCGGGCCCCGGAATGACGCTAGCCGATGGCCAGCAACTGATGGCTGTCGAGCATCTTGTCGCGGATCGGCACGCCGATCGGACAGGTATTGGTACACGGTGCCGAACAGGACGCGCACGCCGAGGCGTTGGCGGACAGCTTGGCGTAGTGCCGGCGGCCTTCCTTCTCCCACCCGTAGTCTTTCGCGTACATCCGATACCGTAAGATATCGTTGATCGGCAGGTCGTACGGACAGGAGCTGAGGCACTCGCCGCAGTGCGGCTGGCAGTAATCGCCCGCAATCAATTGATCGTAGCGCTGCAGCAGTGCCAGATCGCCCGACTGTGGCGCCATCCCCGAGGCGTACAGATACTCGTCGACTTGTGGCAGCTCGTAGAAGGAAATCACCAGACACGAGACGTGCGGATTTGAGAGCACCCAGCGAAACGCGGCCTGGGCATAGCTCGCAGACTCCTTGCGAAATTCGGCCAGATTCGTGTGCTTCGCGCCCTTGAGTGTCTTCATCGCGACCACGCCGACGTCGTGCTCGTGCGCTTTGGCGAGCAGGTGCCCGAATTTCGGAAACAGGCCGAAATTGTAGGCCAGCATCATCACATCGAAGCGGCCGGAATCGATCGCCGTATTCGCCACCTCTTCCAGGTTCGGCGTGTGCGTACTAACGCCCAGAAAACGCGCCTTCCCCTGTTCCTTCAATCGATCGAATGCTTCGTGGATATTGGGTGCCATCAACCGGTCGACACTGTCGCAGGAATGGATGTGGACGAGATCCACATAGTCGGTCTGCAGGCGCTTGAGGCTACCTTCCACGGTTTCGATGATTTTCGGTACCGGCGTATCGTTCGGCAGGTGCCCGTCGGAGACACAAAACTTCGTCGCCACGAACGCGTCGTGCCGGCGGCCCTTCAGCGCCTGACCGAGCACCAGCTCGGAGCCGAATTGGGAATAGTCCGGCGCCGTATCGAAATAATTGATCCCACGATCGAGCGCTCGCTGGGCGACCGCGACCTGATCGATGCGCGCGGACCCTAACGAGATGTCCGATACCATGACATTAGTGCGGCCGAGCCGGCGGTAGGTTTTCACCCGCGCTTCTTGCCATTCCGGCTGCACCCGCTTGGCCGTGGCTTCGACCTTGGCGAACATGATGTCACGCGCGACCGGGATCCATCCGCGATTGCGAAACAGTGCGCCACCGATCACCCCCAGCCCGCCGGCAGCGGTCGCCGTCGCCGTGCCTAACACGCGGAGGACTGCGCGCCGGGTCCGGCCCACGCCGTTGTCGACCGATATACGAGCATCTGCAACGAGCCACGGCCGCGCGGCCGTTGCACCGCACGCCGGGCACTGCATGCCGGCGCGCCGTTCGCGGCTGGCAAAGACCGTCACCAGCAAGGCGGCGGCTGTCACGCCCAGCTTCCAGAGCGGCAACGCGCTGCGTTGGTCTCCTTCAATGACGTCGTGCAGCAGCGGACCGAGGAGCGTGTAGGAGATGACGACCGTCGCGACGAATAGCAGCGCGACGACGTCGCGGCGGACTCGGAACGTGCGCGCGACCTGATCCGCGCCACAGCTCGGACATTTCACGCGGCCGAGAGTAATCCCTCCGGTGTGGCTTGTCTACGGAGGGAGCGGCTACGCCGGTTCGGGCTCCGACGATTCCGGTTCCTCGTCGGGCACGTACTCGGCGAGCGTCGCGACGCCGACGACCTTCTCGCCTTCGCTGAGCTCGATGAGTCGCACGCCCTGGGTATTCCGCCCGATGACCGAGATACCCTTGAGCGGCGTCCGGATGACCTTGCCACCATCGGTGATCAGCATCAGGTCGTCGTCGTCTTTCACCATGCGCACGCCGACCACGGTGCCTGTCTTGTCGGTCACCTTCATCGTGATGATGCCTTTGCCGCCACGCCCTTGCACCCGGTAGTCTTCCATCGGGGTGCGCTTGCCGTAGCCCTTTTCGGCGACGGCCAGCAGCGTCGCAGCAGGGTCGACGACATCGACGGCCACCAGTTCGTCCCGTTCATCGAGCTGAACGCCGCGGACGCCAGCGGCCGAGCGGCCCATCGGGCGCACATCTCCTTCGCGGAAGCGAATCGCCTGGCCTTCGCGGGTCGACAGGATGATCTCCTGCTGCCCGTCCGTCAGGCGCACGCCGATGACCTCGTCGCCCGCATTGAGACGGATGGCGATGATGCCGGACGGACGCGGATTGGCGTACTCTTCCAACGCGGTTTTCTTGACGGTCCCGTGCTTGGTCGCGAAGAACACATACCGTCCGGCGGGAAACTCGCGCACGGGCAGGAACGCGGACACTTTTTCGTCAGGCCCGAGGTTCAGCAGGTTCACGATCGCTTTGCCGCGCGCGGCGCGGCTCGCCTGCGGCAATTCGTGGACTTTCGTCCAGAAGAGCTTGCCGCTGGTCGTGAAGAACAGGATGTACGCATGCGTCGACGCGATGAACAGGTGCTCGACGAAATCCTCTTCTTTGGTCGTCGTGCCGATTTTGCCGCGACCACCGCGGCGCTGGGCGCGGTACAAGGTGACCGGGTTCCGCTTGATGTAGCCTTCGTGCGAGATCGTGACGACCATTTCTTCGTCGACGATCATGTCTTCGACCGAGATATCGACGGCGCCGCTGATGATTTCGGTGCGCCGCGGATCGGCGTGCTTCTCGCGCACTCCTTGCAGCTCGGTCACGACGATCTTCGCGACTTCGCGCTCGTCACCCAGGATCTCCTGGAAGCGCGCAATCTGCTTGAGCACCTCCGCGTGCTCCTCGATGATCTTGTCGCGCTCCATGTTGGTGAGGCGCTGCAAGCGCATCTCGAGAATCGCCTGCGCTTGAATCGCACTCAGTCCGAAGCGGCTGATCAGACCATCCTTGGCGGTAGCAGGATCCGGCGCGTTGCGGATCAGACTGATGACCTCATCCAGGTGGTCGATCGCGATTTTGAGTCCTTCGAGGATGTGCAGGCGTTCCTGCGCCTTGCGCAACTCGTAGACCGTGCGGCGCGTGACGACGTCTTTGCGGTGCTCGATGAACACCTGCAACGCGTCTTTGAGCGTCAGCAACTTCGGCCGGTTACCGACGATCGCCAGCATGATGACGCCGAACGAGTCCCGCATCGGCGTGAGCTTGTAGAGCTGATTGAGCACGATTTCCGGAACGGCATCGCGTTTCAGCTCGACGACCATCCGCATGCCTTCACGATCGGATTCGTCGCGCACGTCGGAAATGCCCTCGATGCGCTTTTCGTTCACCAGCTCGGCGATGCGTTCGATGAGTTTCGCTTTGTTGACCTGGTACGGCAGCTCGCCGACGATGATGGACGAGCGGCCCCGCTTTTCGTCGGTTTCGATGCTCGTCCGCGCCCGCATCTGCAGCACCCCGCGCCCGGTGCGATAGGCTTCGCGAATCGCGCCGCCGTCGTGCAGGAATCCCGCGGTCGGAAAATCCGGACCGGGAATGTACTGCATGAGCTCATCGATGCTGAGTTGCGGATTCGCGATCAGCGCAATACAGCCATCGATGACTTCCCCGAGGTTGTGCGGCGGGATGTTCGTCGCCATGCCGACGGCGATTCCGGATGAGCCGTTCACCAAGAGGTTAGGGATCTTGCTCGGCAGAACCAACGGCTCTTCCGTCGAGTCGTCGAAATTCGGGACGAAGTCGACCGTTTCCCGGTCGATGTCGGCGAGCAACTCTTCCGCGAGCTGCGTCAGGCGACACTCGGTATACCGATACGCTGCCGGTGGGTCGCCATCGATGGAGCCGAAATTCCCCTGGCCATCGATCAATGGGTAACGGACGTTCCACTCCTGGGCGAGGCGGACCAGGGCATCGTACACCGCGCTGTCACCGTGCGGGTGATAGCGCTTGAGCACTTCGCCCACGACACCGGCACACTTGGAGTAGCGGCGATTATGCAGCAAGCCCTCGTTGAGCATGGCATAGAGGACGCGGCGGTGAACCGGCTTGAGACCGTCGCGCGCATCGGGCAACGCACGTCCGATGATGACGGACATCGCGTAGTCCATGTAGGACTGCCGCATTTCATCTTCGATCGCGATCGGGGACTTGTTCAACATGACGAGCTCAGATGTCGAGGTTCTTGACGCTCAACGCATTGGCTTCGATGAATCGCCGGCGCGGCTCGACCTCATCGCCCATCAGGGTCGAGAAGATCTCGTCGGCCTCGTACGCGTCTTCCACGCGCACTTGCAGCAGCGTGCGCGTCTCCGGATTCATCGTGGTCTGCCACAACTGCTCCGGATTCATTTCCCCTAAACCTTTGTAGCGCTGGATATCGAGGCCTTTGCGCGCATGTTCGAGGATCGCGGCCACAGCCTTCCGCAAACTGCCGGTGGCGATCTGCTTATCGCCGTCCATGACCGTGAACGGTGCCTGGCCGGCGGGCCGGAGCTCGGTCGCCAATCGCCGGAGCTCTTCGAATTCCGGGCTGATGCAAAACTCGGCGTTGATGACGGTCTCCGCGCTGTGACCGTTCAGGCGCGTGCGCCCGATGATCTTCCATCCGCCATGTTCCTGGTCTTCGAGCAGCTCGAAGCTCACCGGCAAACTGTCGGGCGCCGAACCACCGAGGCGGGTCTTGGCCGATTCCATCACCGCTTCGAGCAATTGCGCATCGCTCAAGGCCGCGCGGGTCATGCGCTCGTCATGGGCCAGCGTCTCGACGATGCGGCCGTTACGATGGCCGCGTTCGACGACATTCAGGACCTTGTCGAATCGGAGCTGCCGCTTGACGACATTTTTCAGGGCGATGCCGGCAATCAGTACGCCGCCGCTGGCGGATTGGAGCTGCAAGTTCTCGGTGCCGAGCTCGATCAGGTGATCGTCGAGCGCCGGCTCGTCTTTGAGGTAGCGCTCGGATTTGCCCTTCTTCACGCGAAACAACGGGGGCTGCGCGATGAAGATATGGCCGCGTTCGATCAATTCGTGAAAGTGCCGGTAGAAGAACGTGAGCAGCAGGGTGCGGATGTGCGAACCATCGACATCGGCATCGGTCATGATGATGATCGTATGATACCGCAGCTTGCCGATGTCCTTGTCTTCCTTGCCGACGCCGGTGCCTAACGCGGTGATCAACACGCGCAGCTCCTGCGACGACAGCATCTTGTCGAAGCGCGCCTTCTCGACGTTCAGGATTTTTCCGCGCAGCGGGAGGATAGCCTGATTCTTCCGATCGCGGCCCTGCTTCGCCGATCCACCGGCCGAATCGCCTTCCACGATGTAGAGCTCCGACAGCGCCGGGTCACGCTCCTGGCAGTCCGCCAGCTTGCCCGGCAACGAACCTGAATCGAGGGCGCCTTTGCGGCGCGCCAGCTCCTTCGCTTTGCGTGCGGCCTCGCGGACGCGTGCGGCCTCGAGGGCTTTGTAGACGATGCGTTTGGCTTCCGACGGATGCTCCTCGAAATACTCGCCGAGCTTCTCGTTCACCAACGCCTCGACGAAGCCTTTGACTTCGCTGTTCCCGAGCTTGGTCTTGGTCTGCCCTTCGAACTGCGGATGCGGCAGCTTCACGCTGATGATCGCGGTCAGCCCTTCGCGCGCATCCTCGCCTTGCAGGGCTTCACTGTTTTTGCCGTTGCTCTGCGCGCTGGTGTAGGCATTGACCGTGCGGGTCAACGCGGCCTTGAAGCCACTGAGATGGGTCCCGCCTTCGATCGTGTTGATGTTATTCGCAAAAGAAAAAATGCTTTCCGCGTAGCCCTCGTTCCACTGCAGGGCGAGCTCGACCTCCAGCCCGTCGCGACTGCCGGTCAGCGCAATGACGGGTTCATGAATCGGCGTCTTGGCGCGACTGATGTGCTCGACGAACTCGGCGATTCCGCCGCTGTACAAAAATTCGTGCTGCTTCTGCGTGCGCTGATCCTCGATCGAAATGCTGACGCCCCGATTGAGGAACGCCAGCTCGCGCAGCCGCTGCGAGATGATCTCGAAGCTGAACTCCGTGGACTCAAAGATCAGCGCATCCGGCTTGAACGTCACCTTCGTGCCGCGCTGGCCGGTGGTGCCGACCTCGGCGAGCGGCGCCTCCGGATCGCCGCGGTGAAAACGCTGTGCGTACACCCGGCCGTTCCGTTTGATTTCGACATCGAGTTGCTCGGACAAGGCGTTCACCACCGACACACCCACGCCGTGCAATCCCCCCGACACCTTGTACGCGCCGGTGTCGAACTTGCCGCCGGCATGGAGCTTGGTCAGGACGACCTCGGCCGCTGAGACGTGCTCTGTCGGGTGAATGTCGACCGGAATGCCGCGCCCGTTGTCGTCGACGGTCACCGCCCCATCGATATGCAAAACGACCTTGATGGCCGTGCAGTGCCCGGCCATGGCCTCGTCAATCGAATTATCGACGACCTCGAAAACCAGGTGGTGTAGACCCCGCTCCGAGGTGTCGCCGATGTACATTCCCGGCCGCTGGCGGACGGCCTCGAGTCCTTCGAGGACCTTGATCTTTTCCGCCCCGTATGCGCCCGGGTCATCGGCGTCTACCATCTCCATCAACTCCCTCGCTCAACGCAATTAAATCGTCTGTTGAAACTATCACAGAGCGACCCGGAGGTAAATCGCGAAGCGGCAATTAAGTTGATAAATTTACACTTATTTATCAACTATTTACGAACAATATTCGAGGACTCGGCGACCCTGGTTGAAGCCGCCGAAAAGAGGCGAAAAAAGGGCCGATTTTAGAGCCGCATCGGCATGACGATATAACAGTAGTCCGGGTCACCAGACTGACGCAGAACCCCCGGGCTGACGTCATCGTTAAAGCCAAATTCCACACGGCTGTCGGCCGGCAAAATCGATAGGACTTCGATCACATAGCGGGCATTGAAGCCGATCGCCAGCGCCTCGCCGTCGTACTCGATTTCCATCTCTTCGGCCGCTTCGCCGACGTCCGGATTGATCGACGAAAGTTCCAACCGCTGCGAATTGATTTCCATTTTCACGCCGCGGGTACGCTCGCTGGACACGATCGAGACCCGGCGCAATGCTGCCAACAGTCCGGCGGTATCGATCACGGCAATCCGTTCCGACTTACTCGGCACGACCTGGCGATAGTCGGGAAACTCGCCTTCGGTGAGCCGCATCGACATCTGGACGGCGCCACGTTTCGCGTGAACGACACCGGCTTCGATGATGATGTCGATGACGTCGTCGCCGCTCTCGAGGACTTTGCGCAGCTCCAACACCGCCTTGCGCGGAATGATGACCCCGCGCGCCAGGTCGGCACCTTCGATTTTGCGCGTGATCATGGCGAGGCGATGGCCGTCGGTCGCGACCATGCGCAACTGGCCTTGCTCCGTCGATTGCAGGAAGAGGCCGTTGAGGTTGGTGCGCGTCTCGTCTCCCGACACGGCGAAGATCGTGTGCTCGATCATCTCGCTCAACACACTGCCGGGTAACCGCAGCGTGCCGCTGGGTGCCGCTTCCGAGGGCTGCGGAATGACGGGAAATTCGCGGGGATCGAGTCCCACGAGCCGGAAACGGGAGCGTCCCGCCGACACCTCGATCCAGTTGTTGTCGAGCGATTTGATCTTGACGTCGCCCTCAGGGAACTCCCGCACCATCTCGTACAGCTTGCGTGCCCCGGTCGTGAGCGTTCCCTTGCGTTTGACCGTGGCAACGCACTCGCGGCAGACGGTGATCTCCTGATCGGTGGCGGCGATCGAGATCCCGTTGCCGTGCGACTGCACCAGGACATTGCCGAGAATCGGTACGGTGGTGCGCCGTTCGACGATGCCCTGGGTCAGATACAATCCCGCCAACATCTCGTTTCGTGCAATTGTGAATTCCATGCCGCCCTCGTTCACCGCTGTCCTTCTTTTCTATCTTTTAAGGAATAAAGAAAATAGTACATAGTAAGTCCTGTGGATATGCTGAAATCGTTGCGGCACATGGTCATTTCCTCCCGCCCTTGCGGAGAACCGTGAAGAACCCCGGTCCGGCCCACCCGACTTTCCACCCCTCTTCACACCCTTCTCCGCAGTCTCCCCGCAGCTTGTCCACACCCCCACCGGCCGCATTCAGCCGGCATGTTCCAGGATGCGCTCCAATTGTTCGACCGTGGCCCGGAAGCCGGGATCATCTTTGAGGCGGCGCTCGATGACCTGCGCGGCATGGATCACGGTCGAATGATCACGGCCGCCGAATCGATCACCGATGACCGGAAACGACGCTTGTGTGTACCGCCGGCAGAGATACATCGCTACCTGCCGCGGCAACGCGACCGTGCGCGTGCGTTTTTTGGAACGCAGCTCGTTCGGTCGGATATTGAAGAAGTCACAGACCGCCTTCTGGATGGATTCGATGGTGATCGCACGATCTTTGCGATCGCGCAGGACACTCTGCAATACCTCGCGGGCGAAGTCCACGGTGATCGGGCACTTGTTCAACGAAGCGAAGGCGCCGAGCCGTGTCAGCGAGCCTTCCAACTCGCGCACGTTCGAATCGATGTTGGAGGCAAGGAATAGGGCCACCTCGTGCGGCAGATCCATCTGCTCCAGCTCCGCCTTTTTCTCGAGAATGGCGACCCGCGTTTCCATGTCGGGTGGTTGAATGTCGGCAATCAACCCCCATTCGAACCGATTGCGTAGCCGCTCCTCGAGGTCCGGAATCTCCTTCGGAAACTTGTCCGATGTCAGGACGATCTGCTTGTGGGCCTCGTAGAGCGAGTTGAACGTGTGGAAGAACTCTTCCTGGGTGCGCTCGCGCCCGGCGAGGAACTGGACGTCATCTAGGATGAGGATGTCGACCCGCCGAAAGCGGCTCTTGAACTCGTCCATCCGGTCACGCCGCAACGCCGCGATCAATTCGTTCATGAACGACTCGGACGACAGATAGACGACGCGCGCCTCCGGCGATTTATCGAGGATGTGATGCCCGATGGCATTGATGAGATGCGTTTTCCCCAGCCCGACGCCGCCGTAAATGAACAGCGGATTGTAGTGATCGCCCGGCTGGTTCGCGACCGCCTGCGAGGCCGCGTGCGCAAACTGGTTACTGGCGCCGACGACGAAATTCTTGAACGTGTACTTTGGCTGTAGGACACAGCGCCGCGCCGTCTTGCTGGTGGCGGGCGTTGGGTCCGACGGCGGCGGCGGAAAGAGCTCTTGCTGGGTTGCCGTGCGCACCTGCAGCACGACGTTCACCAACGAACCGCCGCTGGCGACCGCGAGCGTCTCCTCGATCAGCCGGAGATACCGCTGCCGAATGACTTCCGCCGCTAGCCGACTTGGGACCTCCAGAATCAGACCGCGTTCGCGCAACGCGAGCGGCCGCAGCCGCTCGACGTATGCTCGGAAATCATCCGGATCGATGCGCTGCCCAACCGCTTCCAGCGTCCGCTTCCAAGCCTCATCCATAAAATAATCCACACGGTTATCAACAGGTGGTGAACAAGAAAAACCACATGTCGGATCAAGTGGTTAGCGGTAAAACCCCAAAGCTTCCCAATAGGGAAGTCCACAGGTGAATCTGCGAACTGTTCCCCCTCAAGGCGCGACGTCAGTTTTGGAAAGCGTTCCCTCCAGTTGACGGGGACGAAGGCGATTCGTTTACTCCCTTCTCTGGCGCGTGGCAAGAAAAATTTTGCCGGGAATCCGATTTTTTCTGGTGATCCAGCGCGGATTGACTCCGGATCGATGCGAGTGGTAGCCGGACGGCGGGTTCTCCACAGGATGTCCACACAACTCTCGCAAAAGCTATTCGAAGAAGCGTGCACGGTGATACCCGGTGGCGTGAACAGCCCGGTGCGCGCGTGGCGCGCGGTCGGCGGGTCACCACGATTCATCCAGCGCGCCAAAGGCAGCGCGGTGACGGACGTCGACGGCAATTCCTACATCGACTACGTCGGGTCGTGGGGGCCGATGATTCTCGGCCACGCGCACACTAAAGTGCTGCAGGCGGTCCAGAATGCGCTGCGCGACGGCGCGAGCTTTGGCGCGCCGACTGCCCGCGAAGTGGAGCTGGCGCGCCGCCTCACGCGAGCCCTGCCGTCGGTGGAGCAAGTCCGTCTGGTGAGCTCTGGCACCGAAGCAACGATGACCGCGCTCCGGCTTGCGCGCGCGTTCACCGGGCGCACGAAGATCATCAAGTTCGCGGGTTGCTATCACGGACACTCCGATGCGTTGCTGGTGCGTGCCGGTTCCGGTGCCATGACCTTCGGCGTGCCGGACAGCGCCGGGGTGCCCGAAGCAGTCGCCAGCCAGACGTTGATCGCCGCGTACAATCATCCCGACCAGGTGCAGGCGTATCTCGAAGCGAATCGCGATGGCGTGGCCGCGGTGATCATTGAGCCGATCGTCGGCAATATGGGCGTCGTCCGACCGCGTGCCGGTTTCCTTGCCGCCTTGCGCGAGCTGACTCAGGCGCACGGTGTTCTCTTGATCTTCGATGAAGTGATGACGGGGTTCCGGGTCGCCTACGGCGGCGCGCAGGCGTTGTTCGCTGTGCAGCCGGATCTCACCTGCCTCGGGAAGATCGTCGGTGGCGGCCTACCGCTCGCCGCCGTCGGTGGCCGGCGCGACATCATGCAGCAGCTGGCGCCGGTCGGACCGGTCTACCAGGCGGGAACGCTCTCCGGGAATCCGCTCGCCGTCGCCGCCGGATTGGAAACACTGGACCAGATTGAGCGGCCGGGCAGCTACGAACGACTCGAAGCCGCCGGCCTGCGATTGGAGAGTGGTCTGCGGCAGGTCTTGGACCGGCACCGCGTGCGCGCGTGTATCAACCGCGTGGGCTCGATGTGGACGCTGTTTTTCGGCGTCGATCAGGTGGACGATCTCGATGGCGCGCTCGCCTGCGATACCGCCCGCTTCGCGCGCTTTTTTACCGGCTTGCTGGAACAGGGCATCTATCTGCCGCCCTCCGCTTTCGAAGCCGCTTTCATTTCGCTCGCCCACAGTGACGACGACATTGACTTCACCGTGCAGGCGGCGGATCGTGTGATCGCAGAACTGCGGTAAGCCGACGTTCTGCGTCGAACATCGGAGGCACGCGTGCCAGCGAAAGATTCGCTGATTGCCGGCGCCCGCTATATGGCGCTCGGATTCGAGTTCGCCGGCATTGTCGTCGCGGGCGTCATCGCCGGATACTATCTCGACCGGCGCTTGGGGACGCCGCCGCTGTTCACCATCTTTCTCACGCTGGGCGGGATGTTCGGCGCCCTGCGTCGCTTGCTTTGGTCGCTGAAAACACGTAGCTGACCGCTCATTCCATGAATTTGCAGTTGGAGAGTATCGAGCGCCTCCATCTGGTGCTGTTGGGGGTCGTGTGTGTCGCGGCTTACCTCACGCACACGGTTTCCGCGCCCAGCGTTCTGCTCGGTGGCGCCGTCATGGGAGGGAATTTCTGGCTGATGCGGCAATTGTTTCGGCGCTTGCTGGGTAACGGCACGCCGAGCAACCGCGCCGCGGTGCTGGGCATCGTGCTCTTGAAGTTCACCATCTTCGTCGGGTTGCTGGCGATGCTACTCTGGCGCGTCTCGATCGATCCCCTCGGATTCGGTATGGGCGCGACCGTTTTGCTGGCAGCCTGCGTGATTGAAGCTGTCCGTCACCAACCCGTGGCGGCGTAGGAGAAACGACGTGGAAGAACATTTTACCTGGTTCTCGGTCATTCCGGGCGTGAACCTGTTGCCGCCGCAAACCGCGGGCGCCTTTCTCGTCACCGGTCTGTTGATCTTCTGGGCCTTCCGGGCCCGCCAGCAGGCGGCTGCCTGTGCCGATCCCATCGTGCCGGACGGCACAATGACGGCCCGCAACGGCAGCGAGATTTTCGTCGAGCAGTTTCTGGCCATGGTCATCGAGCCCGTCCTCGGCAAGAAGGGCCGGCGCTACGCGCACCTCTACGGCACGTTCTTCCTGTTCATCGTCGTGTCGAACATGCTCGGGTTGATTCCGGGCTTCTCGCCGCCGACGAGCAATATCAACATCACTCTCGCGTTAGGCCTGACATCGTTCGTGATGTACAACTATTTCGGCTTCGAGACGCACGGCCCGGGGTACCTCCGGCACTTCCTCGGTCCGATCTGGTGGCTCGCCGTACTGATGCTGCCGCTGGAGATCGTCGACAATCTGCTGCGGCCGATCACGTTGAATTTGCGTCTCCTGATGAACATGTTTGCCGATCACCTCGTGCTCGGCATCTTCACCGATCTGACGAAGCTGGTGATCCCCGTGGCATTCCTCGGGCTCGGGCTGTTCGTTTCGGTGATTCAAGCGTTTGTGTTTACGCTGCTGAGTCTCGTGTACGTGGCGCTCGCCACGGCGGTCCATGAGCACGGCGAGCACCATGCCGAGCACGGCGAACACGAGCAGCAGAGCGCGCACGCGCCGGCGCATTGAGGCGCCGGAGCGCAATCATTTGCAACAATCGGTTCGCGGCCGAGGGGTGGCGAGGAGGACAGCAGAGGCGTGGCCGTAAGCGAACCGCACATCACAAGAGAAAGGAGGGAAAACAGCATGCGCAACAGCCTGAAGGCACTGGCTCTTATCGCACTCGTGAGCGTTTTCGGACCGGGGATTGCCCTGGCCGCGGACGGCGGCATGGATCCGACGAAGGGCATGATCGCGATGGCGGCGGGTCTCGGTATCGGGATTGCCGCCGTCGGCGCCGCGTTGGGTCAAGGACGCGCGGTGGCGGCCGCCATGGAATCGATCGGCCGCAACCCGAATGCGGCGGACCGCATTCAGACGCCGATGATCATCGGTATCGCGTTCATCGAAGCGCTGGCCATTTACGCTCTGGTCATCGCGTTCTTCTTGCAAGGTAAGATCTGACGAGCGCGGGCGAAATTGCCCGCATCGAACGATCATGACGGCGGAGGTGACTGGCTCACCTCCGCTTTTTTTTGGGCCCGTCATCGAGAAATCCTTGTCACGCGCGGCGCGCCCGCTGTATGGTCGGCGTATCTCGTCGGTTGGGGGTGGTGGATGGCGGAAGTGGCAGTGGCACGCACACAGGGTGTGGTGGCAGGGGCGATTCACGGACGGTCGCGGACCGTTCTGGCGGCGCTGCCGATCGGCGCGATTCGCCCCAACCCGGAGCAGCCCCGGCGGCATTTCGACGCCGGCGCGCTTGCGGAGCTCGCGGCATCCATCAGCGTCCGCGGGGTGCTCCAGCCCATCATCGTGAAACGCGACGGTGACGAGTTTCTGCTCATGGCCGGTGAGCGGCGCTACCGCGCCTCGCAGATGGCGGGGCTGAAGGCGATCCCCGCGCTGGTGCGCAACGACGATCCGATGGAGATCGCCATGATCGAAAATCTCCAGCGGGAAAACCTGACGCCACTGGAAGAAGCCGAAGGACTCGCCACGCTGGCCGAACAGTTCGGCTATACGCACGAGGCCCTCGCCGAGCTGATCGGCAAGAGCCGACCGTACGTCACCAATACGCTGACGATCTGTCGATTGCCGAAAGCGATGAAGGAAGAATTTCACGACCGGCCGGATGTCTCGCGCGAGATTCTGATCTCGATCGCGCGCGCCGAGACCCCGGAGAAGCAGGACACGCTCTGGCGGCTCGCCCGTATGCGCAAGCTCTCGGTGCAGCGCTTCCGTTCCGAGCAAGCCGGTGAGCCCGGCGCGGCGGACGAGATCGCGGAAGTGGAACAGCTGGTGCGCAAACTCGGCCGCAAGCTCCGCGCCCTCGACACCGCGGTCCTGCCCGCCGAGCAACGAGCGCAGTTGCAGCGTCTGCTCGGGCGCGCGCAATCGCGCATCCTGCGTACGCTGACGGCGCTGCAACAAAACTGAGATCGCGATACCGCACGCCGGAGTCGCTTGTCTCGTGCGAGGCGATGTGGCTCTCTCGGCGTATGGGATATTGCAATCAATGCGGCGCGTGCTGCCGAGTTCTCACGCTCGAGCAATCGCCGGCGGAGGTGCAGGCGATTGCGGCCGTGACGAAGGTGCTCGGCATCCCGTCTGACCATATTTTTGCCGCCGAGCACTGGCATCCGCTGACGCGCGAGGAGGCCATGCAGCGGAATCCCTTCTACACCAGTCGCCTGGCGCCCGACGCGCATCTGTATGCGTGCGATCAGCTCGGGGCTGACGGCCGCTGTCAGGCCTACGAAACTCGCCCCCTCGTGTGCCGCGGCTATCCCTGGTACGACCAACCGCCGAAACACATGGTGTTGCCGGACAAAGAATGCACGTACGCCGAAGACCTTCCCGCTCCGCCCGCCGCCGAGGCGCCGAAAGTCGAAGAGGTCTGAGATCCCGTCGTCAGGTCGGGGCTTCCCTGGAGTTGCGTGCTACACTAGCGTGCAGTGGTACGGCCGCGCAGAGTAGCCGGCAGTCCGACCGAATGGTTGCTGTACGACGGACTGTCGAATTGTCCCTATTTGCCCGAGCAGACGGCTCGCCTGCCGCTGCGGCTGCCGAGCCGCCCGCTGACCGCTGACGAGCTGTCGCAGCGATTGCGCGAAGGTGATCGGCGCAATGGACGGCTGCTGTATCGGCCGACGTGCCCGACCTGCCACGCGTGCGAGGCCATTCGCATCGATGTGAACAGCTTCGCGCCTTCGAAAACCCAGCGACGCGTGTTTCGTCGCGGGGAAAGCGTCTTCCAGACCGAAATCGGTCCGCCATTGCTGAGCCGCGAACGTGTCGTGCTCTACAATCGCCATAAGATCGAACGTGATCTGCTGATTGAAAATGAGTTGCTCGACGCCGCCGATTACCAGCAGTTTCTCGTCGACACGTGTACCGATAGCGTCGAGCTGCGCTATCGAATTGGCGGCGAGCTCGCGGGCATCGCGATTACCGATCGCGCCGCGGACGCGTTATCGGCCGTCTATTGTTTCTTCGATACGCGCTTCGGCCGCTGGAGTCCGGGAACGTATTCCATCCTCAAGCAGATCGCGCTGTGCCGCGAATGGGGCCTGCGATATCTCTATCTCGGTCTCTACGTGGCCCGCAGCGAGACGATGGCGTACAAGGCGACCTTCCTGCCGCACGAGCGTCTGATCCACGGCGAGTGGCGGGCCTTCGATCGCGCCGCGTGACAATCGCTCATCCCGGATAGCCGCCGTGCTGCGGCAGATCGTCCGTGATCTCGAACCACGGCGCCTTGGAATCGACGAAAATGTGCGCCTGTGGCCGAATGCCGGGGTCGTCGTCCAGCACGCCCATTGGAATGATGGCGAGCCCGCGTTCGGGATCAACGCGTGGCATCGATGATCCGCACGCCGGACAGAAGTGCTGTGCGAAGCGCAGCGCATCCGGTACTTTGAAAGAAACCAGTTGTTTTTCGCCGCGCGTCCATTGCAACCCATCGGCGGGGAGGAACAGGTTTGATGCGTGCGCCGCCGATCGCGCTTTGCGGCAGCGGCCGCAATGACAGTTCCAGCAGCCACCAGGCGCTCCGGTAACGACGAACGCCGCGGCGCCGCAGAGACAGCTGCCGCGGATCGCGCCGGCTGAGGCGGGCGAGACCGGGTCATCGAGCACCGGCAAATCGATGCCCGGCGGATACGCGTCAAAACGCGGTAGCTCGCCCGTGATCTCGTACCATGGCGCTTTCGAGGCGACGAAGATGTGCGAGAGCGGCCGTACACCGGGGTCGGCGTCGAAATTACCCGCCGGCACGAATACCAGTCCCTGCCACGGATCGCCGGGGACGACCGATCCACAGCGCTTGCAAAACGCGCGGGTCAGGTTGGCGGACGACTGCCAGCGACCGACCTGTTCATCGCCCTGCAGCCGGAACGAGGACGCCGGTGTGGCGGCCGTTGTCGAGAACGCAGCCCCGTGCGCTTTGCGGCAACGGATGCAGTGGCAATGCGACATGAACTGCAGCGGGCCGTCGATTTGCCATCGTACCGCGCCGCAGAGACAACTCGATTCCAGCATGTTTCTTCCTGCTGCGCTCTCGGCCAGCTGTCAACAGGCGGTGTGAACGCGCAATCGGCACCCGATGCAGCGCGACTGACCCTGCAACTGACATATTTGGTGCTTGACAGCGGCGCAACAAGCCGGCACAATCCGCCCTTCGCGTTTGTCCAGAGACATCCGCATTGGAGGGAGCCGTGATGAGACTGTTCCGAATCGATATGCAGGTTTCCAAGATGTTCCCGGCGATGGCGCTATTGTTTGCCATCGGGTTGGCTCAGCCGGCACTGGCGGCCAAAAATCTCACCATTACCTTCGCGGGAACCGGCACAGGCACGGTGACGGTCACTGACAGCACCACGCCGGGAGACAGTACGATGTGCAGCGCGACGTGTACCGTCGCCCTTGGGAACAACGACATCGGGACGTTGACGGCGACGGCTGACGTTGGATCGGTGTTCGTGAGCTGGAGCGGCCAGAGTGCCGGCATCACCGGCTGTGCCGGGAATGTGTGTAATTTCTCGATGGGCAACGCGGCCCAGTCGGTCACGACGACCTTCAATACAACGGTGAATACCCCGACCAGTACGCCAACACGCACGGCGACGTCGTCACCGACCCGAACCCCAACCACGACTCCGACGATTACGAATTCGCCCACGATTACGAGCACGCCGACGAACACCGCGACTTTCACCATAACGTCGACGCCGACTCAGACCGGAACGTTTACCGCGACCGCCACGCCGACCTTGACGCCGACCCAAACGGCCACGTTCACGGCGACGCTGACGCCGACGGTCACCGGGACATTTACTCCGACGCTGACCCCGACTCCGACGCTGACCCCCACCCAAACCGCGACTGCCACCGCTTCCGGCCCGGTCATCACGGGTGGTGCGGCACCGGGATCGGGTCGCGTCTTCGGTCACGGCGCGCCGCGCCCGACGCCGAACACGTGCATTGAAATCTTCGACGCGGGACCGGACGGCGCTCCGGGCGGCGGCGATGACGTATTGATCGGCACCGGCGGCACCGATGCGCAGGGCAATTTTGTCGATGGGGGTGGTCTCGGCATCGGCGTATCGCCGGCACTGCGAGACGGCGAAGTCATCTTCGCGGTGGATACCTGCGCGGGTTTGACCAGTCCCGCCGTCACCGTGGCGCTCGCCCCGGCCGCTCCGGCGCTGTCGCCTGCGGTGCTCGCCTTGGCGTTGGCGATGTTGAGCTTTATCGCCTTCCAGACGCTCGGACGACGCCAGGAATCGTAATCAGCCGGCGGCTCCTGATTCGTTCTCAACAGCGGATCAGGAGCCGCGCTGCTTTCGACGCGCAGAGTAGAGCGCGTCGACACCCGACCAGATCAGCAACCCCATCAGCAGCACCATGTCGATCGCGACGCTGCCCAACGGGAGTGTCTGGCGCCCGTCCATGATGGCCTCGACGTCCAACGTCTGAAGCGCGGCCGCCACGGAATTGAGGTGAACGATCAACAACACTGTCGGCGCGAGGAAAAGCGCGGCTTTCATCCAGTCGCGGTTGTACAGCTGACCTAGGCCGGGAAGGCAGAGCGAGAGCAGGACAGGAGCTCGCAGTGAGCTGCGATTGGCCATTTGCGACCTAGCGGTACCACCGGGCGTGCGCGTTCACAACGACGGCCTGAGATTCCTGGCGTTGCGGCTGGATCGAAACGCCCGCGGTGTTGATCGGACACACCGTGCTCTACGCGGCGCTGGCGGAACCTGCTAATCAGCGTTGAGCCGGACCGTGGTCACGCCTACGCTCATGTCAGATCGAACCGTTGAGCGGTCTCTTACCGAACCCCGAGTCGCCGCGGGAACCGGTGATCCCATTGCTGCCGAAGGGCGCGCGCGTGACGTGGTGCGCCGGCTGCGGGCGGCCGGTCATCTGGCGTACTTCGCCGGCGGCTGCGTGCGCGATCGGCTGCGCGGCGTGACGCCGTCGGACTATGACGTCGCCACCGATGCGCCGGCTGCCAAGGTGCAGGCGATCTTCCCGCGCACGGTGCCCGTCGGGGTGCAGTTCGGGGTGGTCTTGGTGCTCGTCGATAATCAGCCGATCGAGGTGGCGACGTTTCGCGCCGACGCGGAATACGTGGACGGACGGCACCCGATCAGCGTGCGTTTTTCGACGCCCGAAGAGGATGCCTGCCGGCGCGACTTTACCATCAACGGCATGTTCCTCGACCCCGATTCCGGCGAAGTGATCGACTACGTCGGCGGCCGGACGGATCTTGCCGCCGGCATCATTCGCGCGATCGGCAATCCCGCGGACCGTTTCCGCGAGGATCGCCTCCGTATGCTGCGCGCGGTGCGCTTCGCGGCGCGGTTCGGATATATCATCGAGCCAGCCACGCTTGCGGCGATCCAGCAGTCGGCCGGCACGATTGACGGCATCGCGTGGGAGCGCATTGGCGATGAGGTGACCCGTATTCTGACGGAGGGCGCCGCACGCCGTGGGTTCGAGTTGCTCGATGAAACCGGCCTGCTGCAACAGATCTTGCCGGAAGTGGCGCAGTTGAAAGGTGCGGAACAGTCGCCGGATTATCATCCCGAAGGCGACGTGTTCGAGCACACCCTGCGGCTGCTGGCGCAGCTCACGGATCCAACTGAAACGCTGGCCTTTGCGGCGCTGCTGCACGACATCGCGAAACCGCGCTGCGCCGCGCGCAGCGGCGATCGGATCACTTTCTACGGACATTGTGAATTGGGCGAAACCATGGCGGTCGAGATTTGCCAGCGATTGCGGCGGAGTCGCGATGTCTGGGAACGCATCGCGTATCTGGTGCGTTACCACCTGCGCCTGGTCAGCGCGCCCGAGATGCGGCGCAGCACGCTGCGCCGGTTTCTCGCGGAAGACGGGATCGAGGAACTGCTCGAGCTGGGGCGCATGGATGCGCTCGCCTCGAACAAGGATCTGCAATTCTACGAGTTCTGCCGCGCGCAGCAGCGCATGTTCGGCAGCGAACCGATCAAACCACCGCCGCTCCTGCGCGGTCGCGACCTGCTGGAGATCGGCTATCCTGCCGGTCCGCTCTACACGGAGATCTTGCACGCGGTCGAGGAAAAACAGCTCGAAGGCGAATTGCATTCGCGCGAGGATGCATTGGCATGGCTCGCCCATCGCTATCCACTCGGGAGCAGCGCGTGAAACATCGATCGGCGTTTCTGTTAGGCATGATCGTGATGCTGGTGGCACTGCCGGGGTTTGCCGGAGCGCCGCCGGCGGAGCCCGTCTGGCAGGAGCTGGAACCCGGGCTGCAAATGGGCACGTTCATTTCCCCGCAACCGGCGGCGGCCGGGGATTCACGGATCCGCGTGCTGCGGATCGATCCCGCTCGCTTCGAATTGCGGCTGTTCAATGCGTCGGCGCTGACCGAGAAAAAAGCGATCACGCCCAAGGAGTGGATTACGCGCTATGGCCTGACCGCGGCGATCAACGCCAGTATGTATCAGTCCGACTATCGGACGAGTGTTTCGTTGATGCGCACGCGCGTGCACACCAACAATGGCGCCTTGTCGAAAGATAATGCCGTGCTCGCGTTTGATCGGCTCGACGACGGTGTGCCGCGGGCGCAAATCATCGATCGCACTTGCCAGGATTTCGATGAGTTGAAGAAGCATTACGGCACGCTGGTGCAAAGCATTCGGATGGTATCGTGCGATCGGAAAAACGTGTGGAGCCCACGCGAGGAGCGCTGGAGCACGGCGGCGATCGGCATGGATCAGGACAATCGCATCTTGTTCATTCACGCGCGCGCGCTCTTTCGGACGCACGACCTGATCGATGCGCTGCTCGCATTGCCGATCGGTCTCAAGACCGCGATGTACGTCGAAGGCGGCCCGCAGGCCCAGTTGCACGTGCACAGCGGCGGGCGCGACGTCACACTCGTCGGCAGCTACGACCCCGCGGTGCTGAACGGCGACGAAGCGGTGGACGAAGTGGCCATTCCGAATGTCGTGGGTATCGTGCCGATCGCCCAGCAGCCCTAACGGTGGTTGACTCGCCCGCAGCGCGCTCGCTACACGTCTGCTCGATGTCTTCGCCCGCGAATCAACCGCACGCCCCGCGGCGGATCGGATCGGGCGCGGCGGCGACGCCGGCATCGCCGGCCGCGGGATTGCGCGACGCGCTCGACGCCATCTATCGCAAGAACCTGTCGCGCGAAGAGCTTGGACGCGAGGCGGCCGAGCTCATTGCGCACACGCACAATCTGCGGGCCGTCGTGATCGTCGGTTGCGATCCGAAACGGACCCGCCTTCATATTGTGGGCAACGTCGGTGTCGAGCCAAAAGGCCTCGACGCGTTGATCGGTCCGTCCGGTCGCTGGATGGTCCTCCGCTGTCTCAACGAACATCGCATCAACGTGACGAGCTCCGCGCAGGACAACCCGTTTGTCCCGAAACTGATCGCCAGTATGAGCCCGAAGAGCCTCACGATCGGGTCGATCCCGCTCTTCCTCGACAGCGTTCCCGCCGGCGCCGCCGTGCTCTTCGCGACGACGGCCAATGCGCTGACCGATGCCGTGCTCAGCGGGATCAATCACGCACTGCGCGGTTGCGTGCCGGCATTCGCCGAACCGCCGCCCGCCGGCAATTCCACCACGCCGGCGAGCATTCCGGTGACGCGGCCCGTCAGCCCGCCCGCCGAACCGCGCATCCCGAGCGTGCGCTCGATCCCGGTGCTCGGCGATAAGCCCGCGCGTGTGACGCCCGACTCCGCTGATCTGGCGCACACCCAGCGACTGCTCACCGAAGAACGCCAGCGCGTGACCATGCTGGAAAAAGAGCTGGCGCGTATGCGGGACGAGATGACGCGCTCCTCGAGCCACCAGATCGAGGTGCAACGGCTCAATCGTCGCGCCCTCGACACCCAGGCCGCCGCGGCGCAGGCGCGCACGCAGGCGGCGGTGCTGCGCGAAGCCCTGGCGGACGCCGAGCGCCGCGCACGCGACGACGCCGCGATGCTGGACGGGCTCACCGTCGACCGCAACGACGACGGCATGGAGGCGATTCCCGTTACGGTCGATCCACCAACCGTCGATTTGCTGTTTCGTCTCACCGATTCCATTACCGGTCTTTTGAACCAAGCCCTCGGCGTGGATCAGCACCAGGACCGCATCATCGAAGATGTGCGGAAGGAGATCGCGTCACTGCACGGACCGGCGGTGCCAGTCAGCGACGGCGGCCGCGACGAGGCGAGCCTGGCGGCGCCGGCGCGCGGGCTCACCGAGATGCCGGAAACGGCGATGGCGATGCAGACGCACACCAAACGCGAGCTGACGCAGACGCTGGACGACCTCGGCCAGGAGGGACTCGCGCTGGTGGATCTGCGGGATTGGCTACAAGCATGGCGGATTCGGCGCACCGAGCACGATGACAGCGCGACCGCCGATCCGGCCGACTTTCCAGCACAGTGGGATCCGAAGCTTGGAATTCACGTGACTTGAAGTCGCGGC
>JADMIO012610725.1_pt1 | contig 29910 bp, 28 predicted proteins | sample 8958161 | NCBI WGS metagenome assembly JADMIO01 (sample SAMN16585339, study PRJNA669376) | soil metagenome | isolation source: Crop rotation soil | place: USA: Cullars Rotation, Alabama | collected 2011 | reverse complement strand
CCGCCGCAACGTTCTCGTACGGAACGCCGCGGCGCACAAGAGTCGATTTCGCGACATCGCAGGACGAGGTGAACTTCGCTGTGCCAACCGGATTAAACTGGAACGCGCACTCGTCTGGATCGGCGGAAACGATGACGGGGGAGGCCTCTATCGCCTCTTGCAATGCCGGGTTGCCGTAGTGCGTAATCGCCTGGAAGATCGGGAAATAAGTCAGGCACGCCAACAGCAACCCGAGCATGATGATCGGCTTGCGGCCTATGCGGTCGGAAAGCCAGCCGAAAAAAATAAAAAATGGCGTGCCGAGCAGTAGCGCCGCCGCAATCATCAGGTTGGCTGACTGGGCATCGATCTTCAGGGTTTGGGTCAGGAAGAACAGCGCGTAGAACTGCCCGGTGTACCAGACGACCGCCTGGCCGGCGACCAGGCCGAATAGCGCGAGCAGCACGAGCTTAAGATTCGTCCACCGCAGGAAGCTCTCTGTCAGCGGCGCTTTTGAGGTAGCGCCCTCTTCCTTCATTTTCTGAAATACGGGACTCTCGTTCAGCTTGAGTCGGATCCAGATCGAGACGCCGAGCAGGATGATCGAGACGAGGAACGGGATGCGCCAGCCCCAGTTGGCAAAGTCCTCTGGTGTCATCACGAGTCGGACACCGAGTATGACCAGCAGCGACAGGAACAGCCCCAGCGTCGCGGTCGTCTGTATCCACGAAGTGAAGTAACCGCGACGATTTTGTGGTGCATGCTCGGCAACGTAGGTTGCCGCGCCACCGTATTCCCCGCCCAGTGCGAGGCCCTGCAACAGGCGTAGCGCGATCAGCAGCACTGGCGCGGCGAGTCCGATCTGGTTGTAGTTTGGCAGCAGGCCTACGATGAAGGTCGACAAGCCCATCAGCGTGATGGTGATGAGGAAGGTGTACTTGCGCCCTACCATGTCACCGAGGCGACCGAAGAACAGCGCGCCGAACGGCCGCACCGCGAAGCCGGCGGCGAATGCGAGCAGCGCGAAGATAAAGCCGGCGGTGGGATTCACGCCCGAGAAAAACTGCGCCGCGATGACAGCCGACAGCGAGCCATACAGGTAGAAGTCGTACCACTCGAACACCGTGCCGAGCGAAGACGCGAAGATGACTCGGCGTTCTTCAGAAGCTCCTGCGTTGCGACTCATCGTCCCGACTACGCTCCCGCCCTGATTATTATTGCTTTCAGCTTAACAGATTTGACTGTGATGGGATTCGTGCCCGGTCTACATGGCGAGCCGATTGCTTCGTGCTAGTGTTGGCGCTCTCTAGTAAAGATATCGACGCGCAGCGCCTGCCGGAGTTCGCAATAATGGGTGACAAATTCAAAGACAAGGTCGTCATAGTGACCGGTGGCAGTCGCGGTCTGGGCCGCGCGATGTCGCTGGGCTTTGCGCGCGAGGGCGCGAAGGTGGTGGTCGCCAGCCGTAAGCTGGCCAGCTGCGAAGAGGTTGTTGCGCAGATTGCTGCCGAGGGCGGCAGCGCATTGGCGCAGTCTACGCATATGGGTGATCTCGCCGCACTCGATGCGCTGATCGAGGCGGCATACCGGCAATTTGGCCGCGTCGACATCCTGGTCAACAACGCCGGGATCAACGTCGCATTCGGACCGCTCTCCGACATCGCGCCTGCGGCCTTCGACAAGATGGTGGACGTCAACCTGAAAGGGCCGTGGTACCTCGCATCGCGGCTGGCGCCGCGCATGGGCGAGCACGGCGGCGGCTGCGTGATCAATGTATTGTCGGTCGCCGCGCTGATCACGCCCGCCTACTCCGGCATCTACGCGGCCACCAAAGCGGGATTGCAGGCGCTGACCGAGGTGATGGCACAGGAATGGGCGCCGCTGAATATCCGCGTCAATGCGCTGGCGCCGGGAAGCTACCACTCCGACCTTACCGACAGCGCGATCGAGGCCATTCCCGGCTATGGCGAAGGCATGGTGTCGGCGGCGCTGATACCGCGCATCGCCGCCACCGAGGAAATCCTCAATCCGATTTTTTATCTGGCGACGGAGTCGTACACCACCGGTATTACTCTGGTGGCTGATGGCGGGTTGATGGCGAAACGTTAGGTTTGATTGCTAGTCTGGCTAGCCTTGGGCTGCAATATACGCCCAAAGTAAACCCCAGCTTCAAACAGCAACCACATCGGTATGGCCAGCAGGGTTTGGGACAACACATCCGGTGGCGTCAGCACCGCGCCGACGAGAAAACAGAACACAATTACATAGCGACGTTTGCCAGCCAAGTCCTCCGGCGTGGTGATACCGGACCAGATCGCCAGGATCACTGCGATTGGGATTTCAAAGGCCAGCCCGAACGCGAAAAACAGCTTGAGCACGAAATCCAGGTAGCTATTGATGTCGGTCATGATGGTAATGCCTTCGGGCGCCACACTGGTAAAAAAGCCGAACACCAGCGGGAAGACAACGAAATACGCAAACGAGGCCCCGGCATAGAATAACAGCACGCTCGATGCCAGCAGCGGAATGGCCAGACGTTTTTCATGCCGATACATGCCGGGCGCAATAAAACTCCAGACCTGATACAGCACGTAGGGTAGCGACAGCAATATCGCCGCCACCAACGTAAGCTTGAACGGCGTGAAAAAGGGCGAGGTGACTTCGGTCGCAATCATACTCGCCCCCTCCGGCAGGATCGCGCGCAACGGCTCGGAAACGAAGGCGTAGATTGTGTTAGCGAACGGGAACAGGCACACAAACGCCAACAGTATCGACAAAATTGCGCGCAGTAATTTGTTACGCAGTTCGGTAAGGTGCGCGACCAGCGGCATCGGCTGGTCGTTGGATTCAGGTTCGCTCATTCGGCTTTATTTACCGGTGCATTGCCCAGTGCAGTGCTATTGTCCTGCGCGCTGGCACTCTGGGGTGCGGCAGCGGGTGCGGATTCGGTTTGCGGCGTGACTGGCGCGACCAGAGGATTCGAAAACTCGCGTTCGAGACTTGTCGTTTCCTGTTTCAATTGCGCGCTGGTCTGGCGCAACTCCCGCATTACCGCGTCGTTATGTAATTCCTGCTGCACTTCCTGCTTGATTTCGTTGAAACCGCGCCGGATGCGATTTATCCATCCCATCACGGTGCGCACCGTCTCAGGCAGTTGTTCCGGTCCGATCACCAGCAGGGCGACGATGCCCACCAGCACAAGTTCGGAAAAGCCGACATCAAACATTCAGGTTTTACTTACCCTTGCCTGCCGTGTCCGCGCTGTTGTTTGGCTCCGTGCCATCGCTGGTCTTGTTGGCGTCGTCCTCGGACATCGCCTTGCGGAAACCCTTGATCGCATTGCCAAGATCGGTGCCCAAGGTACCCAAGCGCTTGGTACCAAACAACATCACTATGATCAGCAGCAAGATCAACCAATGCCAAATACTAAATGCGCCACCCATACCCTACCTCCTGTTACCCGTGCGTTGCCGACAGCATATCACTTACCCCGTGTGCCTCGCGCTGCCTTCTCGTCGAGACCGGAGACACCCAGGCGATCGCCCAGGCACCGCATAACATCGTCTATATCCAATTCCAGGTGTGACAGCATCACCATGCTGTGAAACCATAAATCCGCCACTTCACCGATCACCGCGTCACGGTCGCCGCCGGCCGCGGCATCTTTGGCCGCGATGATGACCTCGGTGGCCTCCTCGCCGACCTTTTCCAGAATTTTGTTCAGCCCTTTATGATGCAGGCTCGCCACGTAGGAGTGCTCCGGATCAGCTTGCCGGCGCGCCTCGAGAGTCGTTGCAAGCTGTTGCAGCACATCGCTCATGGCTTTTCCCCGTAGATCTCTTCCGGCTGCTTGATAACAGTATCGATGACGCGCCAGGCACCCTGTTCCAGCTGCTGGTAAAAGCAGCTGCGCCTGCCCGTATGACAGGCGATACCCCCCACTTGTTCCACCTTCAGTAGTACGGTGTCAGCGTCGCAGTCGACGCGCAATTCCTTTAGATGTTGCACATGGCCGGATTCTTCGCCTTTACGCCACAGCGCCCCTCGCGAGCGCGACCAGTAAATGCCGCGTCCTTCGGTGATGGTCAGTTGGAGTGCGTCGCGATTCATCCAGGCGAGCATCAAGACCTCGCCGGTCTGCCAATCCTGCGCGATGGCAGGCACCAGTCCGTGCTCGTTCCATTTGATGTCTTGTACCAGCGTACCGGGGTCAGTCATGGCAATCTTCCACGCGGGGGCGGCATTATGGCATACGCTGCGGCATGAACCTATGGATGGCAGCCAGGTCTACGCGTAGGGTCAACGTTCGGCTGACCACAGCAAATACACGCCTGTCCCGGCCAGCAACCAACTCAGCAGCGGCGCATTTCCAAGTTGCTGCCAGACGCCTGGCAACGCAATAACGGCGGCGGCCACACAGGCTGTGGCAGCCAGTACGCGGCGCCGGCGTCGGGCGACGTTCCCTTGTTCCTGCTCTTGTTCCCGGCGCAACGGTTGCGGGGCTGGCCGGTGAATGCCTTCCCTCGATTGCAGCAAGCTGTCCAACACGGCATCGGGCAGTTGCGGTAATTGCTCCAGCCACGACGGCGCATGGCGTTGCAGGCGTTTGAACATCGATTGCGGCGAATAGCGGCGCTGTACCCAGTCTTCCAGAAACGGTTGTGCGGTTTCCCACAGGTTGAGATCGGGATAGAGCTGCCGGCCGAGGCCTTCGATATTGAGCAGGGTTTTCTGCAACAGCACGAGCGAGGGCTGCACCTCCATATCGAAGCGGGCAGCGGTCTGGAACAGGTAGACCAACAGCTGGCCAAAGGAAATCTGGCTGATAGGGCGCTCAAAGATCGGCTCGCACACGGCGCGCATCGCGGCCTCGAAATCCTGTACGCGCGTTTGCGGCGGCACCCAGCCGCACTCCACATGCAATTGTGCGACTTCGCGGTAATCGCGGCGGAAAATGCCCAGCAGATTGCGCCCGAGGTAATACTGGTCGGCGTCCGACAGGCTGCCGACAATCGCGCAATCCACGCCGATGTAAGTCGGGTCGTCGGGATCGGACGCGTCCACGAAAATATTCCCCGGATGCATATCGGCGTGGAAAAAACTGTGCTGGAACACCTGGGTGAAGAAAATCTCCACACCGCGCTCACCGAGTAGCTTCAGGTCGGTACCGCGTGCGCGCAGCGCCTCAACATCCGTCACCGGGATGCCGGAGATGCGCTCCATGGTCAGCACGTTGCGGGCGCTGTAATCCCAGTACACTTCGGGCACGTACAGCAGCTTGTTGTCCTGGAAATTGCGGCGCAATTGGCTGGTGTTGGCGGCTTCGCGCGCCATATCCAGCTCGTCGAGGATGACCAGCTCGTAGTCGGCCACCACTTCTACCGGACGCAATCTGCGCCCGTCGGGATGGTAGCGCGCGGTGAGGCGCGCCAGCGTGTACATCAGCGCGATGTCTTCGCGGATGACGGCTTCGATATCCGGCCGCACTACTTTCACCACGACCTGTTCGCCGCTGTGCAACGTCGCGCAATGGACCTGTGCCACCGACGCCGATGCCAGCGGTGTGCTTTCGAAGCTTGCGAACAACTCGCCAACCGGTTTACCCAGTGCCTGTTCGATGATCGCGACGGACTGCTGCTGCGGAAACGGCGGCACGCTGTCCTGCAACCTGGCCAACTCATCGGCAATGTCCGGTGGCAACAGGTCGCGGCGGGTGGACAGCATTTGTCCGAACTTGATGAACACCGGGCCCAGTTCTTCCAGCGCGCGCCGCAGGCGCACGCCGCGCGGCAGGTTCGGCACAGCGTGCAACTGCCATGGCGCTACACGCAGCGCCAGGCGCGGCAGCGCGGGCAGTCGCTTGTCGTCGATAAATTCATCCAGACGGTAGCGGCCGACGGTACGCAGGATTTTGACCAGGCGCAGGGCGCGGGACACGACTCAGCCCCTCAACTTTTCTATACGACGACGCAGGCGCTCGGTGCGCGATTCCAGCCGGTCTACCCGCATCTCCAACTCGTGCACATCGCGATAGAAGTCTTCGACTTCCAGGGGCGGAGGGCTGAGCCGCGCTTCTTCGTGGATGAACTCCGCGAGCTGCCGGGTGAGGCCACTCGATGCCTGCCTGCCCCAGGCAAACATGTTGTGCAGCAGTTGTGCGAGCTGGTGGCCGGCGACATCGCCGAATGCGCTGACCAGCGGCGCCTCCCAATCCACGTCCAGCGTCGACAGGATGTGCTGCAATTCGATCAGCGGCGCGCTGTCGCCCTCCAGCGCCAGTCCGCCATTGATCAGTGTGGCTGTGGGATCGTCGGCTCTAGCCAGCTCAGTAAAATCCGAAGCGGTGCCGCGGATGCTGGTGGTGACTGGGCCATCGTATACACCGCTCAGGCGAATACCGGTGGCGCCTGGATGCAGGTAAAAATCCAGTTCCGGCGCCGTGCAATGCAGCGCGAACACGCAATTTTCCAATGCGGCGAGCTGGGTCGTGGCGCCCGGCGACAGCGCGAGTGCGCGGTTGAGCCCCGCTTCCAGCGCTGCCAGTGCCGCTGTATGCAGCGCGGGATCAACACTCCCCTTCATCTTCAGGCCTTGACGCCGCGGTGCAGTGCGACGATGCCCCCGGTCATATTGTGGTATTCCACCTGGCAGAAGCCGGCGTCTTCCATCATTTCCTTGAGCGTATCTTGATCGGGGTGCTTGCGAATGGATTCTGCAAGGTATTGGTAGCTGTCACTGTCGTTAGCCACCAGCCGACCCATCAGCGGCAACACGCGGAAAGAATAGGTATCGTAGGCCTTGCTGAGCAGCGGATTGCCCGGCTTGGAAAATTCCAGCACCAGCAGGCGACCACCGGGTTTGAGCACGCGCAGCATGGAGCGCAGCGCGAGATCGATGTCGGTGACGTTGCGCAGGCCGAAGGCAATGGTCACGCAGTCGAAGCTGTCGTCGGGAAAAGGCAGGTACTGGGCGTCGGCTTGCACAAACTCGATGTTGCTGAGCCGACCCGTATCCAGCAATTTGTCGCGGCCAACTTGCAACATGGAATCGTTGATATCGGCCAGCACGACGCGTCCTTCTGACCCGACCAGTTCGGCAAAGCGCGCCGCAAGATCACCAGTGCCGCCGGCGATGTCCAGTACCGCGTTGTTTTTACGCACGCCGCTCAATTCAATGGTGAAACGTTTCCAGATGCGATGGATGCCGCCAGACATCAGGTCGTTCATCAGGTCGTAGCGCGCGGCAACGGAGTGAAACACATCGGCCACCATGCCCGCCTTGGCGTCTTTTTTGACGTCCTTGAAGCCGAAGTGTGTGGTGTCTTTGTCGCTCATTGCTTGTCTGCCGGGGGAGCGTTGGGGATTACGCAGTATAACCCGATGTTTTCGTTCGGTCAGTTGAACTCGTGTAGGCATCGTTGAAATTGGATGCGTAGCGGAGAATGTGACGGTTAGGTATCGCCGGGACACGCCAAAAAGCGCACGTCCATGTACAGGCTCGCTGGCGACATCCTTGTCGCCAGACGGTCCCGGCGATACCTAACCGTCACATTCTCCTTCAGTCGAACCATCGCGATTGGTTAACAGTGCGCAGCAAAAATGATCGAGTTCCGCAGCAGCCCGTAAGCGGTGACAAGCTCGCGGCCGTTCACACTCCCCGCCACGTCGCAAGACCGGCGAAGAACGTCTGAATCAATCAGTTCCCTAAAGCCCCAGCTTTAGCACCTGCACATCCGGATCGCGGCTCGCGCCGGCCTGCGTCATTCGATCGAGGTAATCCTGCCATTTGGTCTGCTGCTGCTCGCACAATTCATGCAGATAGCGCCACGAGAACAAACCCGTGTCGTGCCCATCATCGAACACCAATTGCAGCGCGTAATTGCCCACCGGTTTGATCGCAGTGATGCCGACGTTCAGCTTGCCAATCTGCAGCACTTCCTGCCCCGGCCCATGGCCCAGCACCTCGGCGGAGGGTGAGTAGACGCGCAGGTATTCGCAGCTGAGAGAGTAGCGCTTGCCGTTTTCGTACTCCAGCTCCAGTTGCCGCGATTTGCGATGCAGCTGGATTGCGACGGGTCGGTGTTGTTCGGAGTCGGCGGTGTTCACAGGATGAACCGCGACAGGTCGTCGTCCGCGCTGAGTTCCTGCAGCTGCTTGTCGACGTAAGCGGCGTCCACCATCAGCTTCGCTGATTGCAGCCCGGTGTCGGCGGCGCCGAACGAGGTATCTTCCAGCAGGCGCTCCATCACTGTGTGCAGGCGTCGGGCGCCGATGTTTTCAGTGCGCTCGTTGACCTTCCAGGCGGTCTCTGCAATACGTCGCAGGCCATCCTTGCTGAATTGCAGATCGACGCCTTCGGTGGCGAGCAGCGCCTGGTATTGCTCGGTGAGCGAAGCGCGCGGCTCGGTGAGGATGCGCTCGAAATCGTCGGGCGACAACGCCGAGAGCTCGACGCGAATCGGCAAGCGTCCCTGCAATTCCGGGATCAGGTCCGATGGCCTCGCCAAATGGAATGCGCCGGAGGCGATGAACAGGATGTGGTCGGTTTTTACCATGCCGTGTTTGGTGCTGACGGTGGAGCCCTCGATCAGCGGCAGCAAATCGCGTTGCACGCCCTCGCGGGAGACATCGGCGCCCGCACCTTCAGAGCGCTTGGCGACTTTATCCAGTTCGTCGATGAACACGATGCCGTTCTGCTCGGCCTCGGCGACGGCCTTTTGCTTGAGCTCATCCTCATTGACCATCTTCGCCGCTTCTTCATCGGTCAGCGCCTGGAATGCGGCCTTGATCGGCATTTTGCGCGTTTTGCGCTGCTGCCGTGACATATTCGAGAACATGCTCTGCAATTGGCTGGTCATCTCTTCCATGCCCGGCGGTGCCATGATCTCGAATCCCATCGGAGTACTCACTTCGATTTCGATTTCTTTCGTATCGAGATCGCCTTCGCGGAATTTCTTGCGCAGCAGTTGCCGCGTGTTGGAAGCCGCTGACGCGTCGGCTGATCGCGCAGGGGGGAGCAGGATATCTAGGATACGCTCCTCGGCGGCTTCCTCAGCGCGCGAACGCACGCGCGTCATTTCCTGTTCGCGGTACATCTTGACTGCGACATCGACCAGGTCGCGCACGATGGATTCGACATCGCGGCCGACATAGCCGACTTCGGTGAACTTGGTCGCTTCAACTTTAACGAACGGCGCATTCGCCAACTTCGCGAGCCGTCGCGCGATTTCCGTTTTGCCGACGCCGGTAGGCCCGATCATCAGGATATTTTTCGGTGTGATCTCGGCGCGCAGGTCTTCGGGCAGCTGCATGCGCCGCCAGCGATTGCGCAGCGCGATGGCGACTGCGCGCTTCGCGGAATCCTGGCCGATGATGTGTTTGTCCAGCTCGTGGACAATCTCGCGGGGTGTCATGTTGGACATGCGCAGGCCTAATAATCCAGTTGTTCGATGGTTCGGTTGTGGTTGGTGTAGATGCAAATATCAGCTGCGATGCCGAGGCCCTTCTCGACGATCGTGCGCGCGTCCAGCTCGGTGTTGTCGAGCAGCGCGCGCGCCGCCGACTGTGCGAACGGTCCGCCCGAACCGATCGCGATCAGGTTGTCTTCCGGCTCGATGACATCGCCGTTGCCGGTCACGATCAGCGAGGTGGTCTTGTCGGCGACCGCCAGCAATGCTTCGAGGCGGCGCAGTGCGCGTTCCGTACGCCAGGCCTTGGCCAGTTCCACCGCGGCGCGCACCAAATGGCCCTGGTGTTTTTCCAGTTGCGCCTCAAACAGTTCAAACAATGTAAATGCATCGGCGGTGCCACCGGCAAAGCCGGCCAATACCTGGTCCCGATACAGGCGTCGCACCTTGCGGGCATTGCCTTTCATTACCGTATTGCCCATGGACACCTGCCCGTCGCCGCCGATGACCACGCTATTGCCGCGCCGCACGGAGAGTATGGTTGTTCCTCGGAATTGCTCCACGTGGAGTCTCCTGTGGGGATGGGATGGGTTGCGGACCCAGAAAGGCAGATATGGGGCGGGCGGCAGGAAATTCAAGACCACCCGATTGCCCGGATTTTCCGCATACTTTTTACGATGCGTTGTTTCGCTACCGCTTTCGGTATTGCGCTGACGTTCCTCGGTGCTACGGCCCGCTGCGCCGCAGCAGTACCGATTCGATATTTTGCTTCGCCAACAGGCCACGGGCCTGTGATGTGGACTCATGCGAGGTGAAGGGTCCCAGCGAAACACGAAACCAGCGACCGTTGTCGCCAGCGCTTTCCTCGACCTGCGGATTCAGGCCCAGCAGCAGTAATTCCGCGCGACGCCGCTCCGCATCCTCGCGTTGCCGGAACGACCCGGCCTGCAAAAAATACGGCTCTTGCGCTGCCGATGCCGCCGGCGGCTTGGGCAGGTCAGCGGCCGGCTCAACCGCTTCCGCTTCCGGTTCGTCTGCCATGCTCTGTTCCTGCAGCATGGTGTAAAACTCAAAGCGCGGCTTGGGAATTTCGGCAACGGCTTCCGCTTGTGGCTCACTGGCAACTTCCTGTCCCGGTTCGACAGGCGGCTTCAGGGTGCCCAGATACAGCAGCAGGCTCAGGAAGACGCCGGTCAACACACCGCTCAGGTAAAACTGCAGCCCCTTGACGCGGGAGGGGGGCTGTTCGCCGCCGTGACGCTGCGCCTGCATTTTGCGCGCCGGCGCTTTCTTGGCAGCGGTGCCGGGTTTGCGCTTGGCAAAGTCCTGGGGCATGGTCTACATCTCCTGCGGCGCGGACACGCCAAGCAAGTCCAGGCCGTTGGCGATGACCTGGCCGACACACTGGCTCAGCGCAACGCGCGCATTGCGCAGCGCCGCATCTTCCACCAGCATTTTATGGGCGTTGTACCAGGTGTGAAAGTCGCCTGCGAGTTCGCGCAGGTAGGTGGCGACGGTATGCGGTTCGCTGTTCAGTGCGGCCGCTGCCACCACTTCGGGATAGCGATCCAGGCGTCGCAACAGGCTCTTCTCGTGCTCTTCCTGCAGTAGATCCAACGATTGCACCGCACTGTCCGCGCCCCATTCCCAGCCCTGCTCGGCCAGCTTGCGCATCACGCTGCAGCTGCGCGCATGCGCGTACTGGATGTAGTAAACGGGGTTGTCATTGCTCTGGGAAAGCGCCAGGTCGATATCAAAGGTCAATTGCGAACTGGGCGCGCGCGCCACCAGGAAATAGCGGGTAGCGTCGCGGCCGACTTCGTCGATCAGGTCGCGCAACGTCACATAACTGCCGGCGCGCTTCGAAAGCTTGACCTCCTCGCCGTCGCGCATCACCGTCACCATCTGGTGCAACACGTAATCCGGCCAGCCCACGGGGATATCGCGCTGCAGTGCCTGCAGTCCGGCGCGCACCCGTGTCACCGTGCTGTGATGATCGGCGCCCTGTTCATTGATCACGCGCACGAAGCCGCGCTGCCACTTGTTCAGGTGATAGGCGACATCGGGCAGGAAATAGGTATAGCCGCCGTCGCGCTTGCGCATAACGCGGTCCTTGTCATCGCCGAAGTCAGTGGTGCGCAGCCACAACGCGCCGTCCTCTTCAAAGCAATGCCCGGTTTCCAGCAGGCGTGCCACCGTGCTTTCGACGGCCCCGTCCTCGTACAGCGATGACTCAAGGAAATACACATCGAAATGGACTGCAAAGGCTTTCAGGTCGAGGTCTTGTTCGTGGCGCAAGTAGGCCACCGCAAACTGGCGAATGCTTTCCAGATCGTCCGCATCGGCTGCGGCGAGGACATGCCGGTCTTCGGCGTCTACCTTCTCGCCGCGCAGGTAGGCCTGCGCGAGTTCCGCGATGTACTCGCCGCGGTAGCCATCCTGCGGCCAGGCAGGATCATCCGGCGCTATGCCTTTGCAGCGCGCTTGCACCGACAGCGCCAGGTTGTGAATCTGCGCGCCGGCATCGTTGTAGTAAAACTCGCGGGACACATCCCAGCCGGAGGCATCCAGCAAGCGACAGATACTGTCCCCGACCGCCGCGCCACGACCATGGCCGACATGCAGCGGCCCCGTGGGATTGGCGGACACGAATTCCACCTGCACCTTGCGCCCGCCACCTGCATTATTGCTACCGAACGCCGCGCCCTGCTCGAGGATGGTGCGCAGCACGGCGAGATTGCTATCGGCACTGAGAAAGAAGTTGATGAATCCGGGGCCGGCGACTTCGGTGCGGCTCACCAGCGCATTGGCCGGCAGCGCTGCACAGATCAGGTCGGCCAGCTCACGCGGCTTGCGCTGCGCCGGTTTGGCCAGTGCCATCGCGATATTGCTCGCCAGGTCGCCGTGACTTTTATCACGCGTGCGATCCAGTTGCACCGGCGGTATCGCAGCGGCGGGCACTACGCCCTGCTCGACCAGCGTTTCCAGCGCCCGTTGGATGAGTTGTGTCAGTTGTTCCTTCATGTATTGCGGATATGCCTGATTTGCGTCGATTCGAGAGCGGCTACGCGGTATTAATTATGTGTTCGGACGCGCGCGCGTGGCCATGCGCATCCGGCGGGCTCATTATCGTCAATCGTATTGGCCCTGACTATAGCGGAGAGGGATATAGCGCCGGAGCCTAGAAAACATCCTGCGGATCAATATCGATGGACCAGTTTAAACCGTGCCTGGGCGGCAATTGCTCGGCGTGCGCGACCAACACGCTGGCCGCCGCCTGCGCTGCCCGGCGATTCGAGGCCATCAGCAGCAGTTGGCAACGGTACTTGCCGGCACGGCGCTGCATCGGCGAGGGCAGCGGCCCGATCAGCCGGGCATCCGCGGGGATTTGCGCTGTGCTGCGTTCACGAAGCTGTTGCAAAAAAGCCTCTGCGTAAGACGCGTCAGCGCAGTCCGTGCGCACTACTACCAGTTGCCCCGCGGGCGGTAAACCGCATTCGTGCCGGCGCTTGAGCAACGCGCGGGCCTGTTCGCCATAGCTGGACGTCAGCATCGCGAGCAGCGCTGGATGATCGGGGTAGTGTGTCTGCAATAGCACGGTGCCAGGCACTTCCGACCGACCGGCGCGCCCCGCCACCTGGGTCAATAGCTGCGCCATGCGCTCCTCACCGCGAAAATCGGCACTGAATAGCAGCGCATCGGCATCGATGACCACCACCAGGCTCACCGCCGGGAAGTGGTGGCCCTTGGTGAGCATTTGTGTGCCGAGCAGGATGCAGGGTTCGCCGCGGTTGATGGTGTCGACCAGCGCCTGCATGCTTCCCGCGCTCTGCATCGAATCGCTGTCGACGCGATGCACCGTCCAGGCGTGAAATCTCTTGCGCAGGAAGTCGTCCGTTTGTTCTGTGCCCAGGCCATTCGCCAGCAGTTGGTCGCCGTGGCATTGCGGGCATTTCTGCAGCAGCGCGCTGGCGGCGCCGCAGTGATGGCAGCGCAGGCGACGCTGGCGTCGGTGGATAGTCAGGCGCGCATCGCAATGGCGGCATTCGGCGATCCAGCCGCAGCTGTGGCATTGCAGGGTTGGTGCGTAGCCGCGGCGATTGAGGAACAACAACACCTGCTGACCCTGCAGCAGCGTGTTATCGACGGCCGTTATGACCTCTTTGGATAAACCGGCCTGTAACTCCTGCTTGCGGACATCCAGCGCACGGATGCCAGGCATGACGCTACTGCCGGCCCGTTGCGTCAGGTGGTGGTGTCGGTAGCGGCCGCTGAGTGCGTTATGGATCGTTTCCAGTGACGGCGTGGCGCTGCCCAGCAGTACCGTGCAGCCATGCAATTGGGCGCGCTTGACCGCCACGTCCCGGGCCGAATAGCGAAAGCCATCCTGCTGTTTATACGAACCGTCGTGCTCCTCATCCACAATGATCAGTCCCGGCGCGCTTAGGGGGGTAAACACGGCAGAGCGGGTGCCGATCACAATATGGGCGGTGCCGCAGCGGGCCGCGTTCCAGGCGAGGTTGCGCTGACCGTCGCTCAAGCCGGAATGCAGCACCGCGATCTGCGCATCGAATCGCTGCTGGAACCGCGCCAGCGTCTGCGGCGTCAGGCCGATCTCCGGCACCAACACCAGGGCTTGTTGCCCGCGCGCCACGCAGTCGGCGATCAGTTGCAGGTAGATCTCCGTCTTGCCACTGCCGGTCACACCCTCCAATAAATGGCAGCTGAAACCGTCCCGCGCCGCCAGCAGGGTCTGCAACGTAGTTGCTTGTTCCGCATTAAGAATTAACCCCTGCCTACTCTGCGGAGATTGTAAGTGGTTACTTATTAAGCAGGGTTCGATCAACTGCTTGTCCTGCAGGCTGCGCAATACCGTACTGCTGATTCCGCTGTCCTTGAACTGCGATTGCGCCACCACGGGACGCTCTCGCAACATTTCGATGACTTGCGCCTGGCGCGGCGAACGCGGCAGGGCTTGCGGGGGAAGGCCCTTGCCGCGTGTGGTCAATTGCCAGCCGGGGCTGCCCATTGGCTGCACGGGTTTACCATCCCGAAGGCGGGGCGGGAACAGGGTGGCGTACACCTCGCCTACCGGATGGTGGTAATAGTCAGCAGCCCAGTGGCACAGTTGCAGCAGGACAGCATCTACCAGCGGTGCGGGGTCGAGAATCTCCAACACTGGCTTGAGTGTCTCGGCCGGTACCGCGCTCGCGTCAGCAACTGCCAATAGGTAGCCAGTCACTTCGCGATTTCGAAACGGCACGCGCAAGCGTATGCCTGGCTGCAGGGCCTGGATTTCGTCGGAACTGAGGTGTTCGGGCGGCAGATAATCGAATTGGCGACGCAAGGGCGATGGGATGGCCACACGAAGAACGGACATTAAACCCTTGCTCACACGCCGAATTATCAAAAGAGCGGCATTGTAGCAAAACACACCGAGCTATTGCTTATCATGCCGCGTCTGGTAAGATGCCCGCCTATTTTTTGAGCTGCCCATGTCCATGGCGGTTCAACTCCCCCAACGAGGTGCGGTACCCGACAATGGTCGGGATGGCGGCATCAATCAGGAGCTACAGAGCATGAAAGCAGACGTTCATCCCAAATACGAGGCGGTTACCGCAAACTGCAGCTGCGGCAACACCATTGCGACACGGTCTACGCGCACGCAGGATTTCCACATCGACGTGTGTTCACAGTGTCACCCCTTCTACACCGGCAAGCAAAAAATCGTCGACAGCGGCGGCCGTGTTGATCGCTTCAACAAGCGTTTCGCTGCTCGCGGCGCGAAGCGCTAGGCTAAACGCCAGCAGTAAGCTGGAAAGCGCCCGAGCCTTACGGCCAGGCGCTTTTTTCTTCCCTGATGCTAGTTGGTCATTGCGGGCGTAGCCGCCCAGATCGAACGGATTGACGCCGCCGCCCGGTAGCCGCAGCCTTGTTACTGCAGGTCCTTTTCTATACTCTCAATGACCTTTGTCCCGCAGGTGTCCCGGTGAGCACAAACAGTCCCAATCCAGTCAGTGTTCCGCATACTTCCGAAAGTCCTGTGTCCAGAGACTTGCGCGTGGATGCCCTCGAATACCATGCCGGGCCAGTCCCCGGAAAAATCAGTGTTGAGATAACCAAACCCGCAGAGTCGCAACGCGACTTGTCACTGGCCTACAGCCCTGGCGTCGCAGAACCGTGCCGCGAAATCGCTAACGACCCGGCCGATGCCTACCGCTATACCGGTAAAGGCAATCTTGTTGCAGTGATCAGCAATGGCACCGCCGTACTCGGCCTGGGCAATCTCGGCAGCCTGGCCAGCAAACCCGTAATGGAAGGCAAAGCGCTGCTGTTCAAACGTTTTGCCGGCATCAACTCAATCGACATCGAAGTGGACACCGAGGATGCCGAGGAGTTTGTCGACACTGTCGCGCTCATCTCGGGTACCTTCGGCGGCATCAATCTGGAAGACATTCGCGCACCGGAATGTTTTGAAATCGAACGGGCGCTCATCGAGCGTTGCGATATCCCCGTCTTCCACGACGACCAGCACGGCACAGCGATTGTTACCGCTGCTGGCCTGATCAACGCCCTGAGTATCCAGGGCAAGCGCATGGAAGATGCCGTAATCACCTGCCTCGGCGCCGGTGCTGCGGCGATCGCCTGTATGCGCCTGCTGGTGAGCCTCGGCGCTCGGCGCGAAAATATCTTCATGCTGGATACACGCGGCGTGATTTACGAAGGCCGCGATGGCGTTAACGTCTACAAGCAGGAATTTGCGAATCAAACCGACAAGCGCAGCCTGGCGGACGCAGTAGCGGGCGCTGATGTGTTTATCGGACTGTCCGGCGCCGATCTGCTTACTCCTGCGATGCTGCTGTCGATGGCACCGCGTCCGGTGGTGTTCGCCTGCTCCAATCCGGATCCGGAGATCAAACCGGAACTTGCGCTCGCGACTCGCGACGACCTGATCATCGCCACCGGGCGTTCAGACTATCCCAACCAGGTGAATAATGTGCTGGGGTTTCCTTTCATTTTCCGCGGTGCGCTCGATGTGCGCGCGTCGCTGATCAATGAAGAAATGAAAGTGGCCGCGACTCTGGCGCTGAGCGAACTTGCGCGCGAGCCGGTTCCGGCCGAAGTGTTGGTGGCGTGCGAGTTGGATTCTCTGGAATTCGGCCCGGACTACATCATTCCCAAGCCGCTGGATGCACGCTTGCTGACACAGATCGCGCCTGCAGTCGCGCGCGCTGCTGTGGACAGTGGTGTCGCGCGCTTGCCTTACCCGCGAAATTACGCGCCGACTTTGTAATGTCTAACGTAGCGCCGCGTCTTGCAGCGCTACGCATTATCAGAAAATATCGTTGATCTGGTTGTCATCGCCCAGATTGCCTTGGGCACGACTGTCTTCACGCCCGGTGCGTCGCGGTGCGTTCTCTTTCTTGAAATACTCGAATATGGCGTTGCGCTGACCAGCGCTCGCCAGCTGCCCCGTGTCCGGGTCGATCTTGACTGTCACGATGCCGCTCGGGATGGGGCGCTCCGCTTCCGGCGAGTCTTTCAACGCCGCGCGCATATATTCAATCCAGATCGGTAGCGCTGCGGTGCCGCCGAATTCCTTGCGACCCAGAGGTGTGTAGTTATCGAAACCTACCCAGGTAGTAGTAACCACATCGCGGTTGTAGCCGGAGAACCAGACATCCATCGGCCCGTTGGTGGTGCCGGTTTTACCGGCAATATCACTGCGTTTCAACACCAGCGCGCGCATGCCGGTGCCGCGCGTAATAACATCTTTCAGCATGCTGTCGACAATAAAATTCACGCGTTCGTCCATGACGCGCGGTGCCGGCGGAAGGTCTGTTGCGACCGGCTGATTTGGCTTGCTGAGCTCGGCCATGATGTCTTCCATGCTTTTTTCTTCGCCCGCTTTTGGCGCTGACTCGGTAGTAGCGGTAGCGGCGGTATCTGCAGGTATTTCGCAGTCGCGACAGACGGTCAATGGCTTGGCCTCAAACACCGGTGTGCCGGTTAAATCATCGACGCGTTGGATCAGGTACGGCTCGACGCGGTAGCCACCGTTCGCGAGGATTGCGTAACCTTTGGCCAGCTCCAGTGGCGTAATGGTCTGTGTACCCAGCGCCAGCGACAGTTCGGGAACATAGTCGGAGGTATCAAAGCCCAGCCCCGTGACATAGCGAATCAAACGCTTCACGCCGACGCGCTGCAGCAGCCGAATCGAGACCAGGTTGCGTGATTTCGTCAACGCCCAGCGCAGGCGCGTAGGTCCGTAAAATTTGCCCTCGTCATTTTCCGGTCGCCACAAGTCTTCCTGCGAACCGCCTTCCAGCACGATCGGCGCATCGTTGATGATGGTCGCGGCTGTGAAGCCCGAATTTAACGCGGCGCTGTACAAAAACGGTTTGAAGTTGGAGCCGGGTTGGCGCTCGGCCTGCGTGGCGCGATTGAATTTACTCTGCTCAAAACCTATGCCGCCGACGATGCTGATAATCGCGCCGTTGTCCGGGTTGAGCGACACCAGCGCCGCTTGTGCAGCAGGCAGTTGCGCTAACTGTAACTCCCCCTTGTCATTGCGCGTGACGCGAATCAGGTCGCCGACCGCGAATACTTTCACCATCGGTTGCTGCGATGCGTCGGTTGCGTTTTCACTGAGATACGGACGCGCCTGGCGAACGCCGTTTTCCCACGGCAAATCCGGGGTGCTGCCGTCGGCCAGCAATAGCGTGGCTTTTTCCGGTGTCACCGATGTCACGATAGCTGGCTGCAAGTCGCCAACCGGTGCAGTCCTTGCGAGCGCAGCGCGCCATTTTGCAATGGTGTCCTCGTTGGAATTTGTGGGAGGTATTTGCCGCTCGGGACCACGATAGCCGTGTCGTTTGTCGTACGCGATCAAGCCATCGATGACAGATTGCGTGGCGATACGCTGCAAGTCGCTGCTGATCGTGGTGTAGACATGATAACCGTTGGTGTAGGCCTCCATGCCGTAGCGCCGCACCATTTCCTGCCGCGCCATTTCCGCCGCGTAGTGCGCGGCGAACCCGAGTTGCGCTCCGTGCAGGCTGGCAGTGTCGGCTTCGTCATGTGCAGCTTGATATTCATCGCTGCTGATGTAACCCAACTCACGCATGCGCCCGAGAATCCAGTTGCGGCGTTGTACTGCAATTTCCGGCCCGCTGACAGGATTGATCCGCGATGGCGCCTTCGGAATGCCTGCCAGCATCGCGTGCTGGGCGAGTGTCAACTCGCTGATGCTTTTGCCGTAGTAAACCTGCGATGCCGCTTCGAAGCCGTAAGCGCGGTGGCCGAGAAAAATGCGGTTGAAGTACAGCTCGAAAATCTCTTGTTTGTTCAGCGTGCGCTCGATTTCGATCGCGAGCAGGATTTCATTGAATTTGCGGATGAACGTGCGATCAAAACTGAGGAAGAAGTTGCGCGCCACTTGCATCGTCAGTGTGCTGCCACCAGAGCCTTTTTCGCCGGTCAGAACCAATTCCGACACAGCGCGCATCAATCCCATCACATCGATGCCGCGATGCACAAAATAATTGTCGTCCTCCGCTGCCAGCAGCGCGTGGATGAACTCCTCGGGAATTGCATCGAAAGGCAGCGGGCTGCGTTTCTGCTCGCCAAATTGTCCGATCAATTCGCCGTCGCGGGTGTACACCAGCATCGGCGTTTGCAGTTTGACGTCGCGCAGCGTTTCTACATCTGGCAGGTTGGGGCTGAGGTAAAGGTAGACGCCGGCAAGCAGCCAAAGCGTGCCCAAAAGCCCGAATACGGACAGTCGCAGAATGAATCGTAGGAAGCTCATTTATCCCTTTAGAAAACAGCCGCTTAACTAGAACTGTAACTAGAAGTGCGACGGGAGTGACGGTGTTGGATTGGTAATTATAAGCTTTTTTTGTGTTTTGATAAGTTTTGGGCTGTGCTATATCTTCTATTAATGTATCTTTGAATAAAAATATCCTAAGTTAGTGATACTGATAGGGAATTAAGTTGCTCGGACTATTCGGTAAGAGAAAGGCGACGCAGGTTCTGGGGCTAGATATCAGTTCAACTACAGTGAAGCTACTGGAGTTGAGCTATACCGGTGGCCGCTACCGCGTGGAGAGCTATGCGGTGAGTTCCTTACCGCAGGACGCGGTCATCGAGAAGAGCGTTAACGATGTGGATGGGGTAGCCAATGCCATTCGCACGGTTGTCGCCCAATCGCGAACCAAGCTCAAGAATGTAGCCGCTGCAGTAGCGGGTTCCTCCGTAATTACCAAAATCATTGATATGCCCGAGGGTCTCAGTGAGGACGATATGGAGACCCAGCTGACACTCGAGGCGGATCAATACATTCCATATCCGCTCGAAGAAGTGGCAATCGATTTTGAGGTGCAAGGCCCTTCACCCGATCGCGAAAACCAAGTGGAAGTGCTGCTCGCCGCATGCCGGCGCGAGACCATCGAGTCCCGCGTCGAGGCCATCGAAGGTTCGGAATTAGTCCCTAAAATCATGGACGTAGAAGCCTACGCGATGGAGCGGGCCTTCTCGCTGTTGCGCAGCCAGTTGGACCTGTACGAAGACAGCACAGTGGCCATCGTCGACATCGGCGCGACCATGACCACGCTCAGTGTGTTGAACAACGGCCAAACCATTTACACCCGCGAGCAATTGTTCGGCGGCAAGCAGCTGACCGATGAGATCATGCGCCGCTACGGCCTGCCGTTGGAAGAAGCCGGGCTCGCCAAGAAGCAGGGCGGCCTGCCGGATGATTACGAGCCGGAGGTGCTCGAGCCCTTCAAAGATGCGGTGGTGCAGCAAGTTGCGCGTTCGCTGCAGTTCTTTTTCTCGTCCAGTCAGTACAACGATGTCGACCATATCATTCTCGCCGGCGGTGTTTCCTCGATGGAAGGCCTGGACGAATTGGTGCGGGAAAAACTGGGCACGCCGACGTCGATCGCCAATCCATTTGCGCAGATGTCGATTTCATCCCGAGTCAACGCCGTCGCGCTCAGCAGTGACGCGCCAGCCATGATGATCGCCTGCGGCCTGGCATTGCGGAGTTTCGACTAATGGCGCAAATCAACCTACTACCCTGGCGTGAAGAGCGTCGCCAGGAACTCAAGAAAGAATTTCTCGCCGCGGTCGCATTGGTGTTGTTTCTCGGCTTCGGCTTGTTGTTGCTCGCCGACCGCGTCGTCAACAGCCAGATTGACAACCAGGGGCGGCGCAACGAATACCTGACGGACAATATCAAGCAGTTGGATAAGCAGGTCGCGGAAATTCGCGATTTGCAGAAGCGCCGCGACCAACTGTTGGATCGTATGCGCGTTATTCAGGAATTGCAGGGCAACCGCCCGATCATCGTCCGCGTGCTGGATCAATTGGTGCGCACTGTGCCTGACGGGGTGTTCTACACCAAGCTGGTTACGACTGACAAGAAAATCAGTATCAGCGGTATTGCTGAATCGAACAACCGCGTATCCAGCCTGATGCGTCGCTTGGAAGCCTCCGATTGGCTGGCAAGCCCAGTGTTGGACAAGGTGCATGAGGCCAAGGAGTTTGGCGACCAGGCGAACAAGTTCGAGCTGACGGTAACGATTGAAGCCCCGGCTGTCGAAGACGAGTCGGGAGAAGGATGAGCCATGGCATTAGAAGATACATTGCGCTCATTGCGCGAATTCGACCTGAGCGATCTGGACATCGACAACGTCGGGTCCTGGCCGCTGCCGGTCAAGATAATCGTGTGGGTATTGTTGCTGGTGCTGGTCCTGGTGGGTGGCTACTACTGGCATATTGAGGACCTGCAGAACAAGCTCGGTGTTGCCGAGGCAAAAGAGCAAACGCTGAAAAAGGACTTTGAGAAAAAGGCATTCCAGGCCGCCAACCTGGAGGCATACCGCCAACAGATGGCGGAAATGGAGGAGTCCTTCGGCGCGTTGGTCAGCCAGTTGCCAAGCGACACCGAGGTTCCGGGCTTGCTGGAGGACATCACCAATAAAGGCCTGCTCAACGGCCTCACGATCCAGGCGATCGACCTGCAACCGGAAAAGGCCAAGGAGTTTTATGTCGAGCTGCCGATTTCCATTTCGGCCAGCGGCTCATATCACGACCTTGGGGCATTTATTAGCGGCATGGCCGGCCTGCCGCGAATCGTTACCCTGCATGACTTTCAGATTACCGCCGACCAGAAGCAGCCGAATAGCCTGGATATGAAAATTACCGCCAAGACGTATCGGTACAAGGACGGGGATGCCACGTGATGAAGCCTTGCTCTCGTGCCTTGTTACTGATTTGTTTGTCGGGCGCATTGCTCGCCGGCTGTTCCGGTGGCGATATGTCCGATCTGGATAGTTTTATGCAGGAAAAACGCTCCAGGCCTGGTGGCATCATCGATCCGATACCGACCTTTAAGGCCTATGAAGCATTCGCCTATAGTGCGACGGCTTTGCGCAGTCCGTTCGAGCGACCGATTGAAGTGCGGGAACTCGCGCAACTGCAAGCGATTGCCGCCATCAAGCCGGATCCAAACCGCCCCAAAGAATTTCTGGAACAGTACACCTTTGACTCGCTGCGTATGGTGGGCACACTCGAGCGGGACAGCAATCACTGGTCGTTGATCAAGGATCCGGATGGCGGTGTGCACCGGGTGAAACCGGGGAATTACCTGGGTCGGCACGACGGAAAAATCGTAGCGATGACGGACACCTATGTTTCGGTGGTGGAAATTGTGAGCGATGGTACGCCAGATGGCTGGGTCGAGCGGCCGCGCACAATCAAATTAAGCGGTATATAAGCCGAGGTCGCGGCGCGCAGCCGGGGCGATTAAAAAACAATATGTGGGGACAAAGGCCGTGGGGATAGTCAAAGAGTGCTTGAGAATCGGGATGCGTAACGTCGTCGTTACGCTGGCGATGGGTTTTGTGACCAGCGCGGCGCTGGCCGCTCCTGCGGTGCAGGACATCGAATTCAGTTCCAGGCCGGGCAGCAAGTTTGAAGTGCGCGTGGAATTCAATGAGCCGCCACCGGATTTCAAAACCTACGCGATCGAAAAACCGGCGCGTATTGCCGTCGATTTCCCCCAAACCGTCAGCAAGCTGGACCAGAAACGTTTTTCACTGCCCTACGGCAACGCCACCAAGGCCGTTGTGCTTGAATCTGGCGACCGCACCCGACTGGTGGTTGAACTGGTCAAACTCGTGCCCTATACCACGCGTGTTGAAGGCAACAACCTGTACCTCGAGGTTGGACAGGAAGGCAGCGATTACGTGAAACCCGGCGGTGAAAGCCTGCAGGTGCAAACCGCTGTCAAACCCGTCGCTGAAGTGGCCTCGGAAATCGCGGACCTGCAATTCCAGCGCACTGGTGCCGGCGAAGGCAAACTGACGCTGCAACTGACTGACCCGTCCGTGGACGTGAACGTGTTCAGTGAAGGCGGGGATGTGAAAGTGGAGTTCATCGACACCACCGTGGCCGAACGCCTGATGCGTCGCTACGATGTGACCGACTTCGCGACGCCGGTGACCTCCGTGGACGTCAACACCTCGGAACGCGGCGCCACGTTGCTGCTGAAAACCACGGGTGATTACGACTACCTGGCCTACCAGACGGACAATGAATACGTGATCAACGTGAAGCCATTGTCGAAGAAAGAAGTGGAGCGACGTAAAAACGAGTTCAATTACGTGGGCGACAGGATATCGCTGAACTTCCAGGATATCGAAGTGCGCGCTGTACTGCAGTTGATTGCTGATTTCACCGAGCTGAACCTGGTGGCCAGCGACACAGTCTCCGGTCGCATCACGTTGCGTCTGCAAAACGTGCCCTGGGACCAGGCGCTGGAATTGGTACTGAAAACCAAGGGCCTCGACAAACGCCAGGTGGGTAACGTGCTGATGGTGGCTCCGGCCGCGGAAATTGCAGAGCGCGAGCGCCAACAGATCGAAGCGAACAAGCAAATTGCGGAGCTGGCGCCACTGGTGTCCGAGTTTGTGCGCATTCGCTATGCCAATGCCGAGGACGTGGTCGATTTGTTCAAGGCCGGTTCCGAAGAGGGCGGTTCCCTGACATCACCCCGCGGTTCCGTGGTGGTGGATACTCGCACCAACTCGCTGATTATCACCGACACGGCCAGCAAGCTGGCGGAAATTCGTGACCTGCTGACACTGGTGGACATCCCGGTGCGCCAGGTCATGATCGAGGCTCGTATCGTGATCGCCCAGTCTGACGCGACCAAAAACCTCGGTATCGAGTGGGGCGGTGCGTATCTGGACAAAAATGACGACAATTCGATCGCCGTTTCCGGTGATACCGCCAACGTGGCCGGACTCAACAACTCTGCGATCAACGGCACACCGCCGACGGTCGACTTCCCCGGCGCGTTGCTGGTGGATCTGGGTGTCGCCAAAAACAGCGGCTTCGCAGTGGGCTTCACCAGTGGCGACCTGTTCCTCACCGCCGAGCTGTCCGCCCTGGAAGCCGAGGGTGAAGGCGAGGTCGTATCGCAGCCGAAGGTGATCACTGGCGACAAGCAGGAAGCGCTGATCAAGTCCGGTGTGGAGATTCCTTACCAGCAGTCCTCCGCCAGCGGCGAAACCACGGTTGCGTTCAAGGATGCCGTGCTGCAGCTGTTGGTAACACCGAACATCACGCCGGATGACCGCATCCTGCTGGATCTCGATGTTAACCAGGACTCGGTGGGTGAATTGGTACCCAGCGGCAGCGGTGGTTTCATTCCCTCCATCGACACCACGCAGCTGACCACCAACGTGCTGGTCGGCAACGGCGAGACAGTGGTATTGGGCGGCGTGTTCAAAACCGAGGATATCGAGGCGGTTAACAAAGTGCCGTACTTTGGCGACATTCCTTACATCGGCGCGTTCTTCCGCAGCGAAACTAACTCGCACAAGAAGACCGAGACGCTGATCTTCATCACCCCGCGCATCCTTGCCGATGGTCTGCTTGACTAGGGTTGATTGACGCATCATGGCCGCACTGCGCCGAGTCTTTCTGGTCGGCCCCATGGGGGCCGGCAAATCGACCATCGGAAAGTACCTGGCGCAGCATCTCAAACTGCGTTTTGCCGATACCGATACGGAAATCGAGATCCGCACCGGTGCCGACATTCCGTGGATTTTTGATGTAGAAGGCGAACAGGGCTTCCGCGACCGCGAACAACTCGTGGTAGCCGAAATGACCGAGTGGGATGACGTGGTACTGGCCACCGGTGGTGGCGTGGTGCTGCGTCCGGAAAACCGCAGTGCCCTGGCCGGACGCGGATTTGTTGTTTACCTCTATGCCACCGTGGAAGAACAGGTACGGCGTACCCGCCGCGACCGCAAGCGGCCGTTACTGCAAAAAGGCGATCCGGAAGATATTTTGCGCGCGCTGATGGCCGAGCGCGACCCGTTGTACCGCGAAATCGCCGACCATATCATCGAAACCGATTCCTGCAGTCCGCGTATCGTGGCCCAGCGCCTGGTGCAGGAACTCACTGCACTCTAACCCCCACAGTTAAAGCCAGCCGCGCAGTCATAGCCTGCGGCCGGGTCAAAGCCAGCGGCACAGCCAAAGCGAGCCGCGCAACCAAAGACAGCGTCTCGCCCAACGCGTTAGAATAGCGCCCCTTCAAGCCAGTCAGAGGAACATTCGTGTCACGGTTGATGCATACCCTGCATGTCGATTTGGGGGAGCGCGCTTATCCGGTCTACATAGGCCGCGATTTGCTGTCTGACCCTGCATTGCTGGCCCAGCATGTCGCGGGTTCCCAGGTGGTCATCGTCAGCAACGAGGTGGTCGCACCGCTGTACGTGGATCGCGTGAAAGCTGGCCTTGGCAAAAGGCAATTGGTCACCGAGGTGGTATTGCCGGATGGCGAGCAATATAAAACGCTGGATACGCTGTCGATGATTTTCGATCGGGTGATGGCGGACAGGCACAGCCGCAACACCACGTTTGTCGCGGTTGGCGGCGGTGTCGTGGGCGATGTCACCGGCTTTGCCGCGGCGTGCTACCAACGCGGGGTCAACTTTATCCAGGTGCCGACCACGCTGCTGGCGCAGGTCGATTCTTCTGTGGGTGGCAAAACGGGTGTCAACCACCCGCTCGGTAAAAATATGGTCGGCGCGTTCTACCAGCCGCAAGCGGTGCTGATCGATATCGATACGCTGCACACTTTGCCCGCGCGCGAGCTGAGCGCTGGCCTGGCGGAAGTGGTCAAGTACGGACTCATCGGCGACGAACCGTTCTATCGTTGGTTGCAGGAACACATGCCACGGCTATTAGCCCGCGAAGAGGCTGCACTGGCCGAGGCGATTGAACGCAGCTGCGCAAACAAGGCGGCAGTGGTTGCTGCGGATGAACGCGAGGGCGGCCTGCGCGCGATCCTTAATCTGGGACACACCTTCGCACACGCCATCGAAACCGGACAGGGCTACGGCGCGTGGCTGCATGGCGAGGCGGTTGCGGCGGGTATGTTGCTGGCGGCGGAGTTGTCCGCGCGCCGCGGCTGGATCACACGATCCGAAGTTGATGATTTCCGCGAGTTGTTGCGCGGAATGCACCTGCCAGTGCATATCCCGAAGGATATGAGCGCCGATACATTCCTTGCGTTGATGGCGCACGACAAGAAAGTCATCGACGGACGGCTGCGGCTGGTGCTGCTTAAAGCTGTCGGCGAAGCCTGCGTCGTCGACGATGCCTCCGAGCGTGAATTGCGCGAGCTGCTGGAATCAGGGTATGCCCATGAGTGAATTGAAAAACGACCGCTTCCTGCGCGCGCTGCTGCGCGAAGAAGTCGACCGCACCCCAGTCTGGATGATGCGCCAGGCGGGGCGTTACCTGCCTGAGTACCGCGCCACGCGTGAACGCGCCGGCTCGTTCCTGGATTTGTGCAAGAACCGCGAGTTAGCCTGCGAAGTCACATTGCAACCGCTGCGACGCTACCCGATGGATGCGGCAATTTTGTTCTCCGACATCCTCACCGTGCCCGATGCGCTGGGGCTAGGTTTGTATTTCGAGGAGGGCGAAGGGCCGCGCTTTCACAAAACAGTGCGCAGCGAAGCGGACCTGGCAGCGCTGAACACCATTCGCGCGGACGATGACCTCGGTTACGTGATGCAGGCAGTCAGCACGATTCGCCGTGAACTCAATGGCTCGGTGCCATTGATCGGTTTCTCCGGCAGTCCTTGGACATTGGCGACTTACATGGTGGAGGGCGGTTCGTCCCGCGATTTCGCCCAGATCAAAACCATGGCCTACAACCAGAGCACGCTGTTGCACGATTTATTGTCGCTGCTCGCGGACGCGGTTACCGATTACCTCACCGCGCAAGTGCGCGCCGGCGCGCAGGCCTTGCAGATTTTCGATACCTGGGGCGGCAACCTGAGTGCCGCGGGCTACCGCGAGTTTTCACTGCAATACATGCAGCGCATTATTGCGAGGCTGCCGGCCGAAGCCGAGGGACGCCAAGTGCCGGTGATTGTGTTCACCAAGGGCGGCGGTCAATGGCTGGATGCAATCGCCGATTGCGGCGCGCATGCCGTTGGTATTGATTGGACCACAGACATTCAGTCAGCGCGTGCGCAGGTCAATGGACGCGTGGCGCTGCAGGGCAATATGGATCCCAGTGTGTTGTTCGCCTCGCCTGCACGCATCCGCAGTGAAGTGGAATCGATTTTGGCAGCGTACGGCCACGGCAGCGGCCATGTGTTCAATCTTGGCCACGGCATCACGCCGGGCGTGAACCCGGACCATGTCACGGCGTTTGTGGACGCAGTGCAGGAGCTGTCGCCGCAGTACCACGCGGCGCGCTGAGGCGCAGTCCGCTACGAGGCTTCTTTTTTCGTCGCAACTTTTTTCGCTGATACTTTCGATGCCGTTAATGCGGCCGCTTCGTCGCAGCAAAAATCGTGGTCCATCTCCAGCGCCGGTTGGTCACACGAGGGTCGGCCGACAATTTTTGCCGGCACGCCCGCCACCGTGGTGTGCGGCGGCACCTCTTCGAGCACCACACTGCCAGCGCCGACCTTGGCGCCTTCGCCGACATGAATATTGCCGAGGATTTTTGCGCCCGCGCTGATCAGCACGCCGTCGCCGATTTTCGGATGACGGTCGCCTTCATCCTTGCCGGTGCCGCCGAGTGTCACCGATTGCAGGATGGAAACGTTATTGCCGACCACTGCGGTCTCGCCGATCACCAGTCCGGTGGCATGGTCCAGCATGATGCCGTAACCAAGGCGTGCCGCCGGGTGGATATCGACGCCGAACTCGGTGGACATACGATTCTGGAAAAACAGCGCCAGTGATTCCCGTCCGGCCTGCCACAACCAGTGGGCAACGCGGTAGGTTTGCAGCGCGTGGAAGCCTTTGAAGTACAAGAACGGCACGTAGATCTCATGGCAGGCGGAATCGCGATCCTCCACCGCCTGGAGGTCGGCCCGCACCGCGTGCTGGATCGCAGGATCGCTGTCCAGTGCCGCCAGCATGACCTCGCGCAGCAGCAGCGACGACGCGGTCGGGCTGTCGAGCTGGCTGGCCAGATGAAAACTCAAGGCCAACTCCAGCCGGGAGTGATTCAGGATCGTGGCATGCAGGAAACTCGCGAGGATGGGCTCCTCCTGGGCGTGTTCGGCGGCTTCCGCGCGAATCCGCTCCCACACGGGATCGGCAGTTTTCGGGGCCATGCGAGTTCCTCCATTCGAAGCCCGCACTTTAGCTCATTCCACCAGCATCGTCACGGCGCGCGATGTCGCGTCCGGGGTTTGAAGTTAAGCACTCGCGCTGCGATGATACGCCCGACCTTCGCATAGCCACTGAGCCGGAAGACCTTTTCATGCGTGACGACCTGCGCCCCTACTGGGTGAAAAAATGCTATTTGAAATTCAGGTACTGGTACGCGGAGTATTTCCTGCGCCCCGAATGTGCATACCTCGGCCCGTATCACACCATCATGAAGCCATGGTATGTGCACATCTCGGGCAACAATATCCGCATTGGCAAATGCTTCACCGCGATCGGCGAGCCCGGCAGCCGCGTCGAGGTGGGCGTATGGGGACGCGGTGTTGGCGAGGGCAGAGTGGTGATCGGCGACGATTGCCTGATGAGTCCGGGCTCGAGAATCAGCGCCAGCGATGAAATTATTCTCGGTGACGGCGTGATGCTGGCCAACGGTGCATACGTGACGGATTCGGACTGGCACACGATTTACGACCGCATGGTGCGCAACGAAACGCCAGCGCCCGTGCACATCGGCAACAATGTCTGGCTCGGCGATCACTCCACTGTGTTGAAAGGCGTCACGATTGGCGACAACAGCGTGGTCGCAGCGCGCGCCGTCGTGACGCGCGATGTGCCGGCCAACGTGGTGGTGGCAGGGAATCCCGCGAAAGTCGTCAAGGAACTGGATCCATCGCGTGGCTTTAAAACGCGAATGGATTATTTTGCTGATCCAGCAGGATTGGAATATTTCTTTGATGCGGTGGATCGAGAGGTGCTAGCGCCGAACAGTGTTTGGCGCTGGGTTTGGTCGGTGATCTATCCTGGGTCGCGGGGTCGTTGATTCGTTTTTTTGTGGTGGCGGCCCGTTGGGCCGCTGCGTTGCTTTGGGTGGGCGGGTGCCTTTGCTCCATTGCGGGCGCATGCGGTGCGTTGGGCAGTGGGCTTCTTTTTGGGCGGTCGACCATTTGTCGCTGTAGAACCAGCGTACGGAAATTCTGCAGCGCGCTTCGATGGTAGTTGGTTCGAGGTACCGGGGTTCTGGGGGAGTGACACTAAGGTAGATCTGGTTCGCACCGACGCCCTCCAAGTCCGCAAAGGCACCCGCCCACCCAAATCAACGCGGGGAGAATCCGGCATCGAAGTGCGCAAGCCTCATCACTGAATTCAAAGCTCGCGAGAATTTTGCCGTCGCAGTACCGCGCTCCACCTCACGCGTTGGCCGGTGCGGGGTAAGGTCTTTTACGGACTTGGAGGGCGTCGGTGCGAACAAGATCTACCTTAGTGGCACTCCCCCAGAACCCCGGCACCACGAACCATCCACAATCGAAGTGATCAAACACAATCCCGAAAGATGGTCCCACAACAACAGATGGCCGCCCGCCCAAAAAGAAGCACCCCGCCCAACGCACCGCATGCGCCCGTAATGGAGTAAAAGACCTTCCCCCGCGCCGGTCAACGCAGCGGTCGCCAGACCGCCCGCCCATGCCTCACAGCAAAAATCACAACGCCACTAAAGCAGTTGCAAAGGCGCTTCCTGCAACGCCGACATCTGCTCGCGCAATTCCAGGATGTGATCTGCCCAATAACGCTCCGTGTTAAACCAGGTAAAGCTGCGCGGAAATGCCGGATCTTCCCAGCGCCGCGCCAACCATGCGGCGTAGTTAACCAGCCGCATCGTACGCAATGTTTCAATCCAGCGAATCTGGCGCGGGTCGAAGTCGCAGAACTCTGTGTAGCCTTCGACCAGCTCCGACAACTGCAGCTGACGTTCGTGTCGTTCGCCGTTGAGAAACATCCACAAGTCCTGGATCGCCGGTCCC